>Ga0076332_1010_pt1 | contig 15162 bp, 15 predicted proteins | sample RifGroA2_FD_67839 | JGI IMG/M metagenome (GOLD analysis project Ga0076332, IMG submission 67839) | Peregrinibacteria bacterium GW2011_GWA2_44_7 | reverse complement strand
CAAGACCCCGTTGAACATTTCCACTAATGCCGCCTTGACCAAATTCAAAAGAGCGATGAGTAATGGGAAATTCTGCCACATTGACGGGTTCATTCTTATTGATTTTTGAATTCAATTGAGCGTAATCCCAATTTCTTTCTGGAGTTCCCAGGAAGACCAATCGCGTTGAAAATTTTGTTGAAAAGGTGAAGCAGTGTGTGATCACGGGAGTAAGTTTTAGGGTGATTTTAAAGTAAATCTTAAAATTCTATCATAAAAAGCTAAAAATGTAAACTGATATAAAGCTGAGTTCAAGAAACTAGCGCAAATCGTGAAGCCATCCGTCGGCAGAGACGTTAGATGGAAAGAATGTGTTATACTCTAAACAATTTAATTTCGGGTTCATGCCTTCCGATGGGTACGTCACCATTTCTTTTCGATCATAGTCCTCAGTTGCCACCCATCGATCGAATCATTTGGATCATTCCGATGGTGCTCATTCCTTCAGCTTTTCTCATTTATTTTTTTGATACGCACAACCCCATTCAATTGGCGGCTTTTTGGGATTTGTCGCGGTGCTCACCGGGGGGGCTCAAGGGGCTACTGGGATTCACACGCTTAACCATCAAGGATCGAGGATGGATTCGGATTACGGACAATCAAGAACTCACGATCAAGCATCGCGACCGCATCGAAAATTTCCCCCTCAACGGATTGAAATCGGTTCAACTTAAAACGTTGCTTGGAGTGATGCAGTTTGAAATCGAAAAAACCAATGGAGAGAAAGTCAAAATGGATTTTTCCGGAAACATGAACGAGGAGGAGCTTCTGCAATTCGCAGCAGCGCTGAAACAAGCGAACGTAGAATGGAAAACGCTCTAATGCCGAAATGAAATAAAATAAAATTTAGCCTGACTTCAGACTCACGAAGCAGGGACTGCAGTGCCTTTAAAGTTTCGGCCTTTCCTCGTTATTAATTTTTATGCTAATATCCTCGCCGCAAGGGCCGAAGTGGCGAAGCATAGGCCGCGGTGGTGAAACTGGTAGACACGCACGACTCAAAATCGTGTTCCTGTGAGGGAATGTGGGTTCGACCCCCACCCGCGGCACCATTACCATTCTATAAAAAAATAGACGCGTCCCGCACTGCGGGATTCCTGTGAGGGAGTGTGGGTTCGATTCCCACCTTCGGCACCAGATTAAAAACTAATAAAAATCAGGAATTTCACCGGATAAACTCTAACGGTTAGAAGGGTGTTTTTTGATCTGGGTTCTTAAATCATGGATTACTCCCTCCACGACTCGATTCATTTCTGCTAATTTCGCAGAGTTTTCAGGGGCCCCCACTTGAAACATCAGCGCTTCATCACGCGCTAAAAACTCTTCCACTTCTTGACGAATGGGTCCTGCGATGATTTCGTCTGCAATTGCCCTTTGAAGCATTGTGGTCAATCCTACCACATGATGGGTTTGGCATTTATAGAGAATCGAACCTACATTGGCTCCCACCATATCAATTTTTTCTCGAACATCTTCTTCCGGCAGGTCGTTCAAGCGGTCTTCATGCCGCCAGCGGAACTCTTCAAGATAGTAGTCCACCAAATTTCCTTGTACAATCGCCTCGAAATACCGTCGTGTCGGGGCCTCCAAATAAGAATTTTCTCTCAAGATCTCCTCTACGCGCTCTTTCGGAAAGCGGGCCATACTCTGAATATTAAAGTGAATAGGTTATTTTACCGTTTTTCGGCTTCCGGTATAGAGATGTATCCCGCAAAAAAGGGCAAAAAACACGTTCAATCCAAAGAAAATCCAGTCCTGAGTAAAATAGCTGAATAAGGCAATTAAGGCGCTTCCCAACATCAAGGCCGCATTGCGTGGATTGGGTTTATCCAGGACATAGCCGATTCCAATCCCAATCAGGCCCAAAATAAAAAAGAGAGTGGTGATATCTTCGAATAGGGTAAGGGACCACCCCATTAATCCAAGCCCCACAATTCCAATGAAAGGCGCAGCGATTCGATCCGGAACGTTGGTGAGCATTAAAACGCTGGCTACATTCACCAACGCTTGCAAGAAAACAAAAAAGACGGCTCCTCCTTGAAGATAATTGATCGTTGAATAGGTCAGCATACAAAGACCTCCAATGGCAAAAAGCCAATTTTTAAGGGAATGAGCGGGGTGGGGCGTCTTTTTTTCGGGATAGGCCGAACCTGCCACAAGAATGAGTGAACCGAGAATGCCAAGCCAAAAAATCATGAGGAGATATATAAGAAAATGATATTCAGCAGTTTAACACTTTTAACCAAATCATAAAAAAAACATGAATCCCAAACACACTTATGCTAATATCGGTGCGCTTCTAAAAATGTCGGGGTGTAGCGCAGTTGGCTAGCGCGTATGCATGGGGTGCATGAGGTCGCAGGTTCAAGTCCTGTCACCCCGACCATTGAAAAATTTAAAGTAAGCAGTTGGGGGGTCCCATTCTGATGGGAGTCGTACGCATGGGGCGCATGAGGTCGCAGGTTCAAGTCCTGTCACCCCGACCATTGAAAAGCATGGGGCGCATGAGGTCGCAGGTTCAAGTCCTGTCACCCCGACCATTGAAAAATTTAAAGTAAGCAGTTGGGGGGCCCCATTCTGATGGGAGTCGTATGCATGGGGTGACCAACCGTCAGACCGGTCGGTGCCCGGGGTCACCCCGACTCTGGATATAAGCTTTTTGTAAATAGAGAGAATTGTGAAGCCGGTGCCTGAATGGAGTGGCTCAAATCGATAATGTATTGATCATAGGCAATACGTTATTGAACGAGGTTAAATTTAAGGCTCACTCCCCACACCTCAACTTGTTTCCACTTTTGAATTTGCGCCTCAGCTTTTTGACACTCTTTTCCGATAATCTTGTAGTAAATCCAGTAAGTGCCTTCTACCGCGACGATTTTGCTGCGCATCGGCGTGATCGGCTTGAATTTTTTGCCATGCTTCTCGGGCTTTGGGGCCGGTAATAATTTTGGTGGTTGTGCCTTGTTCTGAAAATCGCACGTAAGGTCCTCTCGGAATAGAAAGTACGGTGGAAGGGTTTCCTGTATTCGTTCGATCATGAATGGCCCATTGGGTTCGCGACGCGGTTCTGACAAGATCGGAAATATTGGTGAGTGCTTGGAGGGTTTGATCTTTTTCTGGAGGGTTTGATTCGGCGGACGTCACGAGCGTTTCCAGGCCCTCCCGATGCAGGAGAAAATTCGTGGGCAAAGCGTGCCGCACCAGATTACTATAGACCACTCTGGTACGGGAGGCTTCAATGGCCGAAAGAGGAAGAAAGGGAGCAAAAGAAGCGGTTGATTCCTCCCCCGAAACTGAATGCAAATGAAAAATAGGCTGTGGAAGGTCAAAAGTGTCATACGAGAAACGAGTGCGTGGTTTTTGGGCATGCTCCATATCGTTACGAAGCACTTCTCCCAAAACCTCTTCCAGAAAATGCTGAAACGCAAGAGCGAGTTCTTTCGGCCAAGTGAATTCCATTCCATCAATTTGAACGAGTGAATCGTAAATCTTGAGTACTTCGTCGGTTGTAAAAATATCTTTTTCCATTACTTCAATCGTCCCATCGGGATTTTTCTTTCGGGGAGGTAATATTCTTCGAAATAGAGGGCCTATAATCGAATCGAGTTGTCGTTCTCTCCGGTCTTCCTTTTCGGGTTTAGCATTCATGACAAGAAGTGGGGTTAAAAGGTGGGAACCAAAAAAACCCGCCAAAATTAAATATTAAAATAAATAATAAAAAAAGCAAGTACTAAAAAATTAATTTTTCGATATCAAGAAATCTTCAATCACGCCCCTCACCTCTCCTGCATTTGCCGCGCCACACAATTTCATTCTCAGCTCTTTGGCATTTGGAAAATCTTTACAATACCACAGCAAATGCTTCCGAATAGGAGCAAACGGCAGCTCTGGGAGCTCCTTTTCTCGGTATTCGCTGTGTTCGATCGCCGCCCCCAGCACCTCTTTCACGGTCGGTATTTTTTCTTGGAAAAACCACGGGTTTCCCAGCGCACCGCGCCCCACCAAAACCCCTTCCACTCCATAGTCGTTGATTTTAGCTTCCGCCTCCGCCATCGACTCAATATCCCCATTGCCCCACAAACCCGTTCCGACTCCGCTCGCCTTCACCAACACCGCCATCTCACCAATCACCTCCCAATTCGCTTTTCCCGTGTACATTTGCTTCAACGTGCGTCCGTGCAGCGTGATGGTCGCCGGAGCCGTCTCGAGCAAGGTGGAAACCCAGTCGCGGGCCACTACGGTGTCGTAGCCGATGCGGGTTTTTACGGAAATCGGCAAAAGTCGTCGTTCCAGGGTTTCGAGCGGTTTATGGCGCATGGTGTGAGCCACTTCAATCAGATCGGGATGAACGCCTCCTTCTTCCAAAGTGATCCCATTGGACCAATCGTGAGCCGCTTTTTGACAGACGCGAATGAGTTCTTGGGCGAGCTTTGGGGTTCGGATGAGTCCTGCACCCGACCCTTGTTTGGCCACCTTGGCGGCTGGGCATCCCATATTCAGATCCACTCCGTCGAAATCCAAAGAGGCCAAAAGGAGGGTGGCTCGGTAAAACGCTTCGGGATCCACTCCATAAATTTGTCCCACGATCGGGCGTTCCAGTTCATGAAATAAAAAGGCCGGAAGCATTTTGATGGCCCCGTGATCCAACCCTTCCACATTCGTGAATTCCGTAAAAATCACACAAGGATTTTGTGCCTTTGGCACGGCTTCAGTTCTCGTTTTGGCCATCATATAACGAAAGGAGGCCTCAGTGACTCCATCCATGGGGGCCAAGCCCACGCGAGGGCCTTGAAGCGTGTTCCAAAATCCACGGAAAGGCGATACCATAGCTAAGAAATTATCACTAAAGGTTAAGGGAGCTTATTGTAGGATGATTTTCCCATACAAAACAAGTCCCGCCCACGATCAATTTTTAATAACTCATCCATTCTAGCACCCTTTTGCTTCGGCTATCTCTTCTTCATTCTCTATCTCGTCTTCCCCGTGTCTACCCCCTCTTTCATATTGGCCTCCATGTCCCCTCGGCGTCGCGAACTTCTCGCGTCACTGGGGGTGAGTTTTGAAGTGGATCCCCCTCGGGCGGACGAAACGCCTCGTCCCGATGAAACACCCTCCGATCTCACTCAACGTTTGGCACTCGAAAAAGCGCAGGAAGTGGCGCAACGTCATCGATCGGCATTGATTCTCGCGGCCGATACGGTCGTCTCGTTGCAAGGGGCCATTTTGGGAAAACCATCGGATTCCACACACGCCCGTTCCATGCTTCGTCAATTGAGCGGGCAAACCCATTTGGTCTTCACCGGTTTTGCTTTGCTGGACGCCAAAAAAAAGCAGTTCCATATCGAGTCGGTGGAAACGCGTGTCACCTTTCATCCGCTCTCCGATGAAGTGATTGAACGGTATCTCGAAACGGAAGAGTCACTGGATAAAGCCGGGGCATACGGCATCCAAGGTTTCGCCGGTCAATTCGTGAAAACCATTCAAGGCTCTTACTCCAACGTGGTGGGGCTGCCTCTCGAGGCACTACGCATTGCGTTGCCGAAATTCGGTATTCAACCCCGCCTTTAGGCCCGTCTTTACCCAGGCATTGAAGTGAAATGTGATTTTTATCGTTCCGTTAGCATCTGTTTGCAGTGACTCATGCCGTGGGCCAGCAAAGCACCCATGACCAAACAGGCCAATAATTTAATCACGACACCTCCCATAAACGGAACCCAGCTCAAAAGATGCAACACCAGAAAAAGAAGGGCGCTCACGCCCAGTAACAGTCCTTTATTCCATTTCATTTTTGCCTTTCGATTGATCCAATGGGTAAGGATGACGGCGCTGAGAATGGGAGAGAGGTACAAACTCAACCCATAAAGACCAAAAACAATCACTCCCAGCGGTAATCCGATCAAGCTCACCATGAGCAGCAAGGCCACCAACGGCGTAAGGATAAAGTACAGTAACCCTCGGACAAAATGCATGCCCACACCTTCTTCGAGGCGCTTCGCCGTATCGATCCAAGGGCGTAAGGGCAGGAGCGACAGAATCAATAGCATCAAAAGTCCCGAAAGAATACTCATCACGAAAATACGTTGTACGATCTCCGGTTCGGAATACAGTGGCCCCAGAAACCGAGCTTGTTGAAAATTGAATTTCAAATCGGGGTTGAATCGAATGGCGCCGGCATGCGGTACCGTATCAAAAGCGACTTCTCCAAAACGTTGCCAATAGTCCACGTCACCTTGGAAGGAAACATTGGGTCCGAGTTGAATCTCACGAGAAGCCATTTCCGTTTTTCCGCCAATGGTTCCATTCAATGACACAAAATCTCCGGCCATTTTCACATTTCCTTCAACGGTGCCAGCGAGATTAAGAAAAGCCCCATGAGCCGTGACATTCCCTTTAACGGTTCCCAAAAGTTCGACGCGTCCCCCGCGGACCACAAGATCGCCGTTGATGACCGCGCCGGGTGCAATGGTCACTTTTCCGCTCCGTACAATCAGATCATCGCCAACCATTCCTTCGATGCGGACCTCCGCTCCAAACACTCTCACGTCATCCGCCACATTTCCTCGCACCTCCACGCGTCCCCCAATGGCGAAAAGATCACCGGAAACGGTATTGTCGATGGTCACTTCTCCCGCCGCCACCATGAAATCACCTCCAATCGTTTCAAAATTAACCACTTTACCGCCCAAGGCGTTGAAATCGTCTTCTACGGGTTGAGTGATGGCCACTTCTTTCCCAATCTCATAGTCAAACGCTTGAGTCGGAAGCACGGGCAACATGAGCCCTCCGGTGAGTGCAGCGGAAACAAAGACGATCCAGAAGCGTTTAAAGCGAATATTCATGGGGTGGAAATAAGAAATAAGGGGAGAGGGAAAAGGCAAAATTAGGGAGTTCCTTAGGAAGAAGATGGCGTGGAAAGGTGATGAACGAGCATTTTTCGATTGAGGCCAAGTTCAAGCCCGATGACCCCCACGCTAACCGCCATCAACAGATTACCATACGTCATAAAGAGTTTCATCAGGGTGACCAGCGCTGCGGCCACCACGCTGAGCGAGGCGGAAAGGTAGGCGCTAAGCGAGAAAAGTCCACTGGAATAGTCCAGCGCCACTTGGCCTAAAACGCCCCCAAACAAGGAGAGGGCGGCCACAATGCCAATGAGCAGTGGCCATAGGTTGAGGTGCGGTTTTAAGGCTCGAAACAGGGCAAAATCGAGCACATGCGGATTCACTTGAGGGATAGGGTATGATTTGAGGAGCGCGGCGAGGTGGTGACGGGTTTTCATGGGGTAGAATTAGAGGATGGACGGGACAAGTTTAGAGGGACGAAATGGAACGGGTGGCAAGTTGCTGTTTGAGTTGTGATTTGGCCCGGGAAAGATGCGTTTTAATCGTATTTTCGTTGGTATTCATCATCTCGGCAATTTCTTTAATAGACAGTTCGTTTTGATAGAAGGAGAGGAGAACGGTCCGGTATTTCGGATCCAACTCTTCCACGCAGGACCAGATGACCGCTTTTTCCATTTCGGTTTCGACCTCGTCGTCCACCCGATGAGAGTCGTGGAGTTCGTATGCCACATCTTCCAGGCTGACCAATGGCTTGCGTCGTTTGTACTGATTGATTCCTTCATGGTAACAGATTTTGCCGAACCAGGTTTTGAAACTGGACTCCATTTTGAAGGTTTTTAAGCCGTTAACAACTTTGATGAGCGCTTCCTGTAGAATATCTTCCGCCTCTTCTTTGTCCCCCACAATGCGATAGATGATCGCAAATCCCAGTTGAAGATAGCGTTCCAATAAGGTTCGGAGCACCATTTCATCCTGCTTTTCAAGATAGAGGCGAATGAGATCGAAATCAGTCATACATGGACGGGTTGAGTCTGGCGTGGGGACTTTCCCCAGGTTCCATGTTTCAGTATAATGGACATTAAAGATTTATAAAAAGTTTCAAAAAAGTAATATTTTTGTTTAACCCCTCCCCAATGTCCACGACGCCCCTCAGCACGGTTTCCTCCGAACGCCCCAAAACGTTGCAATGGGCAAAGGCGGCGGCGATTTTTCAGATTTTCGTAGGAATTGGCGTGATTTATCTTTTACTATGGTTGGTGGACGCTGAGTCGGTCAACCCTTTTTTGCAAGGAGTGAAGAACGGGTTCATGCAGGAATTGGCGAAACAGGGAGTCATGACGTATGATTACACCTTGGCAGGTAAGGCCTCGTTTGAGCCTTTACTTGGGATTTTGGCATCGATTATCCTCTTGGTGGGTCTCCGTCATCGAACGGCAACGATGTATAAAGTGGTCATTGGATTCTTGCTGCTTCATTTCATTTCGGGATTGGCCCATTGGGACCTGTTGGTGCTTACACCTATTCTCCTGGGATTGTGTTTCACCGCTTCTGCAAGGGCGTATTGGAATACGCCAAGCGAACCCGATCAAACTTCTGTCACTCCACCGCCCTCCGTTAAGCCTGTTCCTGCCGTAAAATCGGCGCCCAAAAAGAGTGTTAAAACAACCCCCTCTTCCAAGGCGACCCCAAAGAAAAAAGCGGCGACCGCTAAAAAGAAATCCGCTTAACGTCGCAGCCCCTCACTCCTCTGTTTTTTCTGCGGGAGGGATAGCCATTTTTTCGCTCAGCACGCTCCATTTTTTAAGAATTTCCTCGTTGTAAGGATCCAATTCTAACATCCGCTTGAGGGTGCGTTGGAGATTGTCCGTGAGCGAGAATTGTTCATAATAATCCACCAGCACCATCAAGTAATCCAGGTTGCGTGGCTCAAGGCCGGAGGCTTGTTCATAGGCTTTTAGGGATTTTTCACGTTCTCCCAGCTCATCGTAAACGTGAGCCAAGTTTACAAATCGTCCGGCACGTTTGTCGTCCATTTCAATGGCCCGTTCATACAACTGTGCGGATTCTTGAAGGCGATTTTGTTGATACAATACCAGCGCCAGGTTGCTGCAATATACGGGGCTTTCCTTGAGATCCATCAGCTTTTGAAAGAAGAATTCCGCCCGGGGAAGATTTTCCTGGTGAAGATAGAGCAAGCCCAGTTTTAAATTCGCATCCAAATGGTCGTTGTCAAAGGCCAGTACTTGTAGAAAATGCTTTTCCGCCGCTTCGTAATCGCCTTTTTCAAAACAACCTTCTCCCTGTTGATAAGCCTTTTTAATTTCTTGAAGGCGACGGGTTTTTTCTTCCCGGGCTCGCTGTTCTCCTTGTCGTTTGGACATCAAATCCTGGGTGGAGGATTCTTCGGGAAAATAGTCTTCCGATTCCTGCTTAAGACTGCGTTCATCTTCTTTGCGAAGTTGGGCCTCAAAAATGAGCCCACGTCGGGTCAATATGGCCCGCCGCCAAAAAATCCAAATCAAAGCAAACGTACTGATACCGAAGACGATCCAATAAAACATGACATAAAGTTAAAAACTGTCGCTATTATACTGCAAATTTCGTTTAGAGAAAAACAGTCGCTTTTTTATTATTTTTTAAAATAAATTTGAGTAAAAAGATTTGAGCTCACGTAGTAGAAATTTCACGAAGTTAAGCAAGAATCTTTTTGCGCTCCTAAAATTCCATCATCAAATTCTCCAACACCAACTTCGCCTGAACGTTATGTTCCAGATCAAAGCGGGTTTGTTCCACCTTCTCAATCAGTGCAAAGAGAACAGAAAATTCATAGGGAATGGATTTTCCTTCCATCTTTTGGAGAAGAAAGCCTCGCACCACATGAGTGAACAGCTCCAAGAAAGGGGGAATAAGCGTCTCGTCTTTGATCAATTCTTCAACAAAAAGGAATCGATCCGTTACGAGGGACTTGTCAAAAAAGCGTACAATTTGATCGTAAAGGTCGCGATAAAGACGAAAGAAATCGGGCTCCTCCAGAAAGCGTACCGCCCGTCCGGGTTTGCCCATCGAAAATGAGACCATCGTGTGAACGGTTTCTGCATCCAATCCAGGCTGAAGTTTAAGGAGATGATCCCGTAAACTGTTTTCCGATACCGCACTAAAACTGAGAATACGGACTCGGGAAAGAATCGTATCCAGTAATTTTTGTTTGTGGGTGGTCGTAAAAATAAAAAGAACCTTGGGATTCGGTTCTTCCAAGGTTTTCAAAAGAGCGTTGGCCGCATCCGGCGTCATGCGTTCGATATTTTGTAGGATTACAATCTTATGACGATTGAGCGAAGTCGTTGAAAGATGGGACAATAACTGCCGCACCTCCTCAATTTTGAACGACTCTCCGTTGTCTAAAAATTCAAAGGTATCCAGATGTTGAGACTGCTCAATTTGTTTGCAGGTGGCACATTTTTTGCAAAACCCTTCCGGACATTGCAAGATTTGGGCAAAGGTGCGGGCAATGGTGCGTTTGCCAATGTGCGCTGGTCCTTCAAAAAGATAGGCGTGACTCAGTCGCTTTTTCAATACGTCTTCTTCAAGTTGCCGTAGACTTTTGGTGTGACCGATGATGGGCCAGGAATAGTGGGGCGTGAGCATCCCCTCCATTTTAATCCCAAAAGGAAACTCTCCCAAGCATTAGATCCAAAAACACCGATAAATGGACTGCAAGGCCGATAAGATTTGACGTTCTCGGTCCGGAGCATGGGAATTATAAGGTATACTTCGTTGTAATATTCCCACTTGTCCCCAATCGATACCACCTCCCTTTTTAAAGCAGGATTGGAACTTGTTGTTTCCCGCAAGGAGTGCCATTTCTAATTCGTGGATCATCCACTGCCAAATTTCATGTTGGTTTTGGGTTTTTCTTAAAAATTCTATCATTTTAAATAGTGCGTCAATCGAGGCACCGCTTTGGCGATCCACTTTTGCATTGTGTCGTGCATTTTCATTGGCTTGATAAGAATGGTCCGGATTGGCCAGGCCCGTGTCATAAATGCTTACTCTTTGCCGACGGGCGGATCCGGTGATTCCATCCCATTGGGCACTCAATTGTTGAACGGCGCTGGAAATCCTTTCTTGAAAATCTTTTTTCTTTTCCTCCTCGGCCGCTTTTTTTGCGGTCTCTTCGGTTGAATCAATATATTCCAACATTTTTGGTGTGGACTTTCCTGTATCCAAAATATTCTTTGGATCCGATAGTCCCAACGGGGCAAAGATTCCGCCCAATTCTTTCTGGGATATTTCCTCCAACGCCGGGTTTTTGCCCAGTTGAATCATCACCAATTCTCGCATGCTGAGAATAAATTCCACATCCTTTGCCGTGATGCGCGTGTTGGGGAAATAGGTTTGAATCAAGGTACGAGCCACCTCCATGCAATAGGCATCCAATGCGGGGTCCGCTTTCGGGGCAGACATACTGAGTCCAGTCTCGCTTGCCCCAGGTTCAAAAATGGGAATGGTGGTGGGTTGTGTATGCGGTCCATTGATAAGGGCAATTTGAGCATGGAGTCTTCTGAGTTCCTCCTCATCGCTATTCCTGATCGCATTTAAAATTTGGGGTTGAAGCATCTGAACTTGAGCGGCAATGTCCTGCTGGTCTTGTTTATCCGCTGTGTCGCGATGCCGTTCACGAAATCGTTCCGCCCCCCGTGAATATCGGATAGGAAGCGGTCCTCCATGGGTGCGACTCAATTCCCCGGAATCGACCAGCCAGGATATTAAGCTTCCTCGAACCCGAAGTGCTTCATCCGTGGGTGTAACCGCGTCGAAAACGGGCACAAGGTAGCCACGGGAGTTTATTTGCACCAAGCCATGCCTGCGCTCCACGTTGTCGGCATCGCCTTTTTCGAGCCGTTGTGTCGATCGAGCTTCGAGTTCATCTTGAAACTGTGCAAGTTGCGGTCGCTTGGGGGCACCCAACTGATGATAGGTTTTAAGGTGCGTTTGAACCTGAGGGGTGATTTTTCCTCCATAGACGGATTCGCTCAATCCGGTCCAAAAATCGGGTGGAAGATGCATAAGAAAGAATTCAATCCTCTCTTTCTCCGGCAATTCAATCGGAAATTCGGTGAATTCGAAAAAATTCAACACCTTTTCCATGCCGATCAAATCTTTGAGTTGGCCTCGTTGGAGGGCGCTCATATAATAACCGATCACCGCATAGACAAGCGCTTCTTTTTTACCTGGCTCGAGGTCTTTAAGAAGAAAACCGCACTCCTCGACTAAGAACCTAAAACTCGCCCCCCTTTTTAAGTTTTGGATCCATTCGTCAGCAAGCCTTATGCGAATCTGTTCCAAATCCGAAGGATTGAGTTGATCTTGAACTTTTTTAACCTCTTGCACGACCTCCCATAGATATTGTGTCGAGAAGAGTGCCAAGATGCGATTCCCTTCCGCGCTCAATTCGGTAGCCCCTTCCCCGAGGGCAGCTTGTACCCGTCCCTGAACCGTGACATGAACCGTATCGAGATCAAAAGAGCGTTCCTCTCCCTCGGGAGTTTGTACGACAACGGAAGAAGGAAGTTGCGGATCATTCAATCGAACAAACTGGTAATCTTGTTCGTCAATGAGGAGGCGATCCCCCTTTTGAACGCCTTCAAACTGTTTTGTGCGGGCTTCAAAATCGGGAGTTTCGACCATAAAAATGGAGTATAAATGGATTTAAGGTTATTAATTATAACAAAAAATACAAATTTTGTCTAGTCTAATTCGCGGGCCGGATTGGATTAGGCGGCAATGTCCCTACTCCTTTATGTGAACAGCTCCTAAACTTTGTTATTCCAATAGCCTTCTTGTCGCACCAGCAAAGATTTCGCGCGTTCCGGGTGTTTCATGAGCGCCTTCACCAGTCGTTCCATCCGGATATTGTCTTGCGATCCTTTGGCGAGAACCACGTCATTTTTGCGCAATTTGGATTTTAGAAATTGCGCGGCTTCGGGCGAGGTGGGAAAGGATGAGATGAGATGAGAAGACATGCCGGCGGCTTCGGCGGCTTCGGCATAATATTTAGCTTCTTCGCCGACCGTCACCAGTATATCCGCATATTTGGGAATCTGTTTGCCGATGCGAAGATGCTCTTTTTTGGATTGTGGGCCCATGGCGTTCATGGAGCCGAGTGCGGCAATCCGTCGGCCTGGCATTTCTCCCAAAACTTCAAGCGAGGCCAGCATGCTTTCCGGAGATGCGTTGTACGAGCTGTCGATGATCCCGCTTCCCTCAATCCCTTCAATCCAGTTCATGCGTCCCGGGGGGAGTCGAAATTCCTGTAACGCTTCGACAATTCGCTTGAGAGGCATGTGCATCAAGAAGCCAACGGCAATGGCCGGCAATAGCACATAAACATGATGGCGACCGAGTAAATGCGGAAAATGAACCGATTGAGAGCGCTCTTCGTAACTCAAGATAAAATGCAGCCCATCGGGGCCACTTTGAATCGAGTGGGCCCACAAGTCCGCCCTGGAAGAGGTTCCGAATAAAATCGTATGACAACGTAAGTTATTCTCCAGCCCCATCAGTCGGGGGTCGTCGGCATTCAAAATCGCCCATCCGTTTTCGGGCAAGGCTTGAACCAGTTTTGATTTTTCTTCGGCAATGGCATGAAGATCGGAAAATCCCCTTTCCCCCATATGAGCCGGCTTGATGGTGGTGATGATTCCGATTTGGGGCCGGACCACCTTCACCAAGTGTTCAATGTCCCCGGGACGATCGGCTCCCATTTCGAGGATAAGCACTTCGTAGGGAGGTGTGGTGAGGTTGAGGGTGTCCCGAGCGGCATTCCAGAGAACTTTGAGCCATTTCAGGGGGTTGGAATAGGCGGTTTCTTGCTCCAAAATACTCAAAGGCAATCCGAATTCGGTGTTGTAATTTTTTTGGCTCCGAAAGGTGGTTTTGGCTTGGGAAACGACAGCATAGAGCGCCTCTTTGGTGCTGGTTTTTCCCACCGAACCGGTTACACCGATGATGAGTGGCTTGATTTTATGCAGACGCCATCTCACGAGTTGCTCGAGGCAGAAGAGGACAATGTGGCGGCCGAATTTCTTAAATAGCATGGTTGGCATCATAATACGTTAAGCTGAAATTCGAAATAACAAAAAAGCAAAATTTTCGCTTCTATTTAATTCATTTTGAATTCCAAGTGCAAATATTGTTAAACAAAAATTCCTTAAGATTGCATATAATTATAAAAATATGTTATACTATAAATATGCAAAAAGACGTATCTGAATCATCAAATGCGGAAACAATAGAATGGTTTAATGCTGAAGCAGCCGATGTTGCTAGAAAGCTTTCTAAAGCAAAAATGATTTTTGGTACGGGCTACTTGCCGGATGGAACAGGTCCTACCCATTCAGAAAGGCAGAAGGCAGAGGAGGAGTGGCTACAAAGTAGTCAGAAACTTTTAGAGATCTTAGTCGTTCTTTTTCAGACGGTTGGAGGCAAAGAAGCATTAACAATAGCTCGAGGAGCGCTTAAAGATGTAAAAGAAGCGTATAGTAGTAATGAATTAATCGAGAATAAGCAGTTGCTGATTAAAATTTTAGTACTCAGTACAACAAAATAAGGAACAAATCGAAAAATCTAATTTTTCTTGGCCCCAAGAGTGATCAACTGTCCGCAGGCCGCCGCAATATCATCGCCCATGGTTTTACGCACGGTCACCGACACCAATCGTTTTTCCAGTATGCCCTTGAACCGTTTGATCTGCTCATCTTTGCTCCGTTCAAACCCCAAATCCGTGAAATTGTAAGGGATCAGATTGAGCTTGATGTGTCCGAGCGCATTCGCCAGCTCCGCCAAAACTTCGGCATGGTGGACGGTGTCATTCACATTTTTCAGCATCACGTATTCAAACGTGAAGTGATGCCGTCGGTTGCCGAACTGTTCCAGATACCGCTCGATCCAGTTTTGAATGAGGGGTAAAAATTGATCGTGAGACGTGGGGATGATGTCTTTACGGGTTTGCCCATCCGCGCTGTGTAGGGATAAGGCCAGGCGCACATGCGGCCACTCCGGATCCACCAAAATCTTTTCCAGAACCGGCAAAACCCCGACTGTTGACACGGTAATATGGGTGGGGCCGATATCGGTATAGTTCAGCCACGTGTTGAGGGTGGCTTTGACATTTTCATAGTTGGCCAGCGGTTCTCCCATTCCCATAAAAACCACATTGCTGATCCGCTGAGGGAGCTCGGGGTGAAGGGTGAGGTATTGAATCCAAAATCGGTATTGATCC
>Ga0076332_1033_pt1 | contig 15676 bp, 11 predicted proteins | sample RifGroA2_FD_67839 | JGI IMG/M metagenome (GOLD analysis project Ga0076332, IMG submission 67839) | Peregrinibacteria bacterium GW2011_GWA2_44_7 | reverse complement strand
ACCGGCCCCTTCCCGGATCAACTCGCACTATTTTTTGAGACTCATACCCCCTCTCTTCATCCCACGTTTGTCGCCAATCCCGACTACGCCACGACCAATGCCATCACGTCGCTTTGGCTGACACGCGAAAAAATCACCGAGGACGTTTTGATCCTGCACAGCGATTTACTATTTGATTCCAGCGTCCTCAAACCCTTCCTCGCCTGCGAAGGCAGTGGCGTTTTGATCCACCCCACCTTTCTTTCGTTAAAAGATTTTCAAGCGCACGTCGTCCAAGATCGAGTGATGAAAATTGGCGTGCGGCTTGCCGAAACCCACCGACACTTTTTATTCCCGATTTATAAACTGAAGTTTGAAGACTGGTTGATTTGGAAAGACGCCATCGAGCGGTTTATTGAAAACGGGGAGCGAAATGTTTATGCGGAAGACGCTTTCAATACGATTGCGGATCAGTTTGTACTCAACGCCGTTTATTATGATGGATTTGCGATGGAGGTGGATGATCTGGAGGACTATGAAAAAGCCCGTGCTTTCTTGCCCTAAACTATTTTGAATCCGAGGGGTTGATTTCACGCAAAAAGCGCGCCGGTACCCCCACGTAAATGGAATTGGGTTTAACCTCGGATGTCACCACCGCTCCGGCTCCAATAATGCTGTTTTCTCCGATGGTGACGCCCGGATTGATGATGGCTCCGGATCCGATCCAAACACTATTTCCGATCACCACCGGCTCACCGGTATGAAAACGAACCCCCTTTTCATCGGGGTTGAGGGTGAGGTTGGCGGTGATGATTTGAGCACCCGCAGAAATACGCACATTATTTCCAATGGTGATCCCGTGGTACGCATTCAAAATAACCCCTTCATTGAGAGTTGAATTTTGCCCTAATTTCACTTTTTGCGGAGTTGAAACGGATATGCGTCCAATAATCCTCGATTTTCTACCGCCATAACCTTTATTGATAACATACTTCGATCCTTCAGTCACGAGATTGATGAACTCGCTTCTGCTCAACTGCAGGAAGCCTTTACTCCCTACACCGGCGGGAACGGTCTTATAGAGAGTATCCACTAATTCTTACGCTTCTTCATGGAATCCATAAAAGCACTACGAAAGATCTGCCAGGCCAGTGAACAAAAGCGCACTCAACATATTCTGAGTATTCGATTTTTTCGACTCTTTTCGATTTATTTAACATGGCTGTTGCTCCACACCCGAATCACACCGAACCAAATCACGATATTGGGGACAAGCATTTGTGTCCTCTCTCCCTTTTTATTTATTCTCAATGATCCACTCTGGAATATTGTCGCAGTGGCACTGTATATCCTAGGTTATGTGTTGGACTATTGTGATGGAGAGGTCGCCCGTTACCGAAAAACTGCCGGCAAAGCGGGGCTATGGTATGTGGAACCGGCCAGTCACGATATTCAATACGGCCTTTTCTTCATTCCCTTGGGCTTTGCGGCCTATCAAATTGACCCATCGATCTGGATGATCGTGCTGGGATTTTCGGCCTCACTTTCTAAGCTGCTCACCAGAGCATTGGAAAGTCGTTTTCAGATTTTGAAATTGCTACGTTTGCAATATTTAGGACAGTTGGAAAAACCTAAAGAAAAACCTTCCACCTCAGCTCCAATCGATTACATGCGCCTTGATGCTAAAATTTATGAGATCGTTTTTAAATCTCCCGCGTTCACATGGGTTTTGATATTCTCGGGCCTCACGCAACGATTTGATCTTTTCTTATGGTTTTACGGCACCACCCTTCCGCTCATTTTTCTGCTATTTTTGGTCATCACCCATTTTAAAATTCAGCCTTACCTCAAAGCCTAATGCGAAAGAATGTAAAACAATTTCGTGAAGACTGCCTTAAAAAAATGACCGCCTGCAAAATAATTTTGGATGTGGGAGGAGCCACTCCTTTTCAAAAAGATTTAAAACCTTACAAGGACTGGTTCAAACATTGTGACTATAAAACATTGGATATCAACGCCTCCTACCATCCGGATATTATAGGAAATATCGAAGCCATCCCGGTGGAAGATGGCTCGGTCGATGGAGTGATTTGCAAAGCGGTGCTGGAGCATGTTCAAAACCCTTTCAAGGCTTGTGTTGAGATTTACCGTATTCTTCAGCCCGGTGGAAAAGCTTTTTTTTGGGTTCCCTTCATTTATCCTTACCATGCTAGCCACGGATTTTATGGTGATTACTGGCGGTATACGGAGGAAGGAATCCGTCATTTGTTGAAAGATTTTTCGAAAGTAGAAGTGATTCGTTCCAAACACTATTTTGAAACGCTTGTGGATATTGGGCCGTTTCCAACACTCATTAAAAAAATTCTTTATCCTGTCGGGCGCTTGCTGGACCGCATGATCCCCATCCAGCAACAAGCCTCTGGTTTTTATGCGTTTGCCATAAAGTAGCTCTCTATTCCCGCCTCATGACTTCACCTCAAACCCGCGTACTTGTGATTGGAGCCGGCCGGCGTGTGAAGGAAGGTATTCTTCCCGCACTGATCTGCCTGCAGGATCGTTTTTCCATTGAGGGGATCGTTTCCCGGACCCCTCATAAGGTGTCGCTTTTTCACGATCAATTCAACATGGAAACCATCACGGAGTTGAACACCATCAATTTTTCAACCCTTGAGATGATCACGCTCTCCGCTTCGCTCACCGAGGTACCCAAAATTCTAAAACAACTTTCAACTCATGATACGCGACACATCACACTCTTCATCGACACCCCCGTTTTTCATCATACTCACCTCGGAAATACAAAGTGGCTCAAAGGATTTAAACGGATTTTGGTACCGGAGGATGGCATAGCCCTACCCTCTTTTTTACTCGCCAAAAAACTCATTCATGAAGGCAAGATCGGAAGACTCAAACATGTTTATTTTTTCCACAGTGGCTACCGTTATCATGCGTTGGCAAGCCTAAAAATGCTTTCCGATTGCAAATATATTTCGGCAATTCGCAGCGACCGTTTTCATCCCGAACTGTTTCAAACCCATCTCCGATTTCCGAATGGAGTTACCGCAACCATTGTCGACCCACGCGACTATTCCGTCGGCCGCTTCATGATCATTGGCACCAAAGGGTGCATTGTGGATTACGAGTTGAACGGGGATTTTGTGCAGCGTATCGGTTACAGGATGGAAGGGGATAATTATCGTGGACTGATGTTGAATGGCGAGCCGGTCGCCCCCGATGAATTGGATACACTCTATCAAAAACATATTAGTGACGATCTGTTCAAGAAATCACCCATGAACAGCCTCAAAATTCGGGGACTAATGAGCCTGTTTTCGAACTTCGAAGACCCTCACTCTCCCTATGCCTATACCCCCGATGAAGGGCTCTATGATTTACTCTCGATCATGGTGAGTGAAAAGTTTGGACGGTTTAAAGATGTCGGCCTTTCCCCGGAGAAAAAATCATTTTTTTATAAGATCATTCACCTCGCATCAAAACTCATGCCTTCGGTGTAATTCCTCAATTCTATGCGCATCAATTTGGATGAAATGCCGCTCAATACCCCTTTTTCCTATGATGTTGCCATCCTCGGCAGTGGCCCAGCCGGAATGACGGTATGCCGGGAACTAAGCGATGCCGGTTTAAAAATCGTGGTGGTGGAAAGTGGTGACATGAAGCCCACAAGCGAAGCGAACGAACTGAGAATGATTGAAACGCATGGAATGGGAATCAAGGAATATTCGCGTGAACGGATTGTTGGAGGAACTTCTACCACATGGTCCGGACTTGCTGCGCCGCTGGATCCGGTGGATTTTGAAAGGCGCTCTTTTTTAAAAGTTGACGGCTGGCCGATCGAGTATGAGGCCTTACAACCCTATTGGGCCGCCGCAAGTGAGCGGTATGGGTTTCCTCCTGTCCATTTGTTTAATGATTTCAAAGCATTGAGAAAAGAGAGCGCATTGCGGCCCGAGTGGAAATGTATCGAGGAAAAAATTTTCCTTGCGGCGACCCCCTCTCAACACTTTGCCAAAAAGTGGGGAAATCTTTTTGAGTCAAAAATTGATCTTCTCACCAATGCCACCGTGTCGGAACTCCAAGGAAAAAAGAATGGAAAAAAAATAAAAAATGCCTTGATCGTCTCCACCCTTCATCCCGAACAAACATACGTCCTCCATGCCCGTTTTTTTATCTTGGCAACGGGAGGAATTGAAAATGCCAGGCTCCTGATTGCCTCCCAGGACCTCTGCCCTCAGGGTCTCGGCAATGAACACGATCAGGTGGGACGCTATTTCATGAACCATCCCAAAAGTTACTACGGTATCCTCACATTGAAACGACCGATTCGCGAAAGCACTTACTTTTTTGGTTGTCTTAAAGAGGGTTATGCGGGGTATGCCGGGCTGCGATTAAGAGATGATTTTCAAAAAAAGCACCATCTTCTCAACTCGTATATTCGTTTTGAGCCGCTCTTCCCCTGGTCCAACAATCAGGGAATCGAAGCCGCAATTTTTCTAATGAAAAAGATGCAAACCCCTTTTCAACTGTGGCGGCGCTTGAAATCGAAAGCGTCCATTCCTTTAAGGGATTATTCCGAAACGGGCGATGATTCCGATTTGCAAAATCAGCCTAAAACCGTGATGGATTGGGTGAGACTTTTCTTCCTCATTTTCTTTAATATGCCCCGAATTTTTCAATATCTTCATTCCCGTTTTTTTAGTCGAAAAGCGCCATTGATTCGAAGAATCCGATTGCGAAATTTTATAGAAATGGAACCCCGTGAAGAGAATCGCGTTCTTTTGAGTCTTTCCCGAAATCGTTTGGGGCAGCCACTGGCGAAGGTAGACTATACGACCAGTGAACTTGATCAAAAATCACTCATTGCGCTGCACGCGCAATTGCAAAAGGAATTTGAAGGGCAGGGACTTGGAATGCTGGACAGCCACTTGGAGGCAGCACAGCCTTGGCCCATTGATCAGGATGCCAGTCACCACCTCGGAGCAACCCGCATGGGCAACCACCCTCACACCTCGGTGGTGAATCCAGATTTACGACTGCATTCGATCGAGAATGTCTATGTAACGGGGGGGTCGGTATTTCCCGTCAGTGGCTGCGCCAATCCCACTTATACGATCTGTGCCCTTTCCATTCGATTGGCGGAGCATTTGAAGAAGGTGTTATGATCTCTGCTCCCACCACTCCACAAACTTCTTCATTCCCTCTTCAATGGACGTTTGTGGTTCGTAGCCCAAAAGCCGTTTCGCTTTTTCGATGTTGGCATAAGTCAACGGCACATCGCCGGGCTGCTCGGGATAGGCTTCAATGATTGCCTTTTTTCCCACCACATCCTCAATCACTTCAATGAAACGATTGAGTGACACGGTCTGATGATTTCCCAAATTGATGATTTCATAGTCGAAAGGGTGCCGCACCGCTGCCACCACTCCCGCAACAATGTCGTCGATGTACGTGTAGTCGCGTTGACTGGAGCCGTCGCCAAAGCGTTTGATGGGCCGGCCCTGCGCGATGGCCTCGGTGAATAGATAAGGAGCCATATCGGGACGTCCGGCGGGGCCATAGACCGTAAAAAAGCGTAAACAGGTGGTTTTGAGTCCATAAAGGTGGTGCGCTGTGTAGGCGAGCAACTCTCCCGCTTTTTTAGTGGCCGCGTAAGGGGAAACAGGATAATCGACCGTTTGGTCTTCCGAAAAGGGAGAGTCCGCGGAGGCGCCATACACCGACGAGCTCGATGCAAACACAAATTGCGGCACTCCCGCTCGCCGTGCCGCCTCCAACACATGCATCGTTCCTCGCACATTCACTTCTTCATACAACAAAGGATTTTCAATCGACGGTCGCACCCCGGCTCGCGCGGCCAAGTGCACGATTGTTTGAGGTTTTTCACGAGCCACCACGGCTTCCAATTTTTCCGCATCACGAATATCGAGACGTTCCACTCGTACCCCTGCCTGAACCAAAGGCGTCACATTGAGCTCCTTTTGCCGCGGATCGTAATAATCGTTGAAATCATCGAGGATCACCACCTCAAAACCTTCTCTCACGAGTTGGGCGGCGGTGTGCGATCCAATAAATCCGGCTCCGCCGGTGACCAATACTTTTTGCATGGAATCGTGGTTCAAAAAACTCCTCTCTTCATCAAAGAACAAAACCTGCTTAATTTCAAGCCTTCCCCGCTATTTCAGCTTCACAATTTCCACCCCATATTCCTTCTAATCACTACGCGCGCTTTCGTCCAATATCGATATAAGTAAGCCCCGCTTCCTGAACCTCTTCAAGGGGATAAATGTTACGCCCATCAAAAATCACCGGCTCCTTCAGCCGATCTTTCACTGCTGTCAAATCGACACCACGAAACTCATCCCACTCGGTTAAAATCACCAATGCATCCGCCCCATCCAACGTTTCCATCGAGGTGTCGCAGTAGGTGATCCCTTTTTCACCGAGCAATCCACGGGCGTTCTCCATCGCCACGGGATCGAACAGGCGCAGCCTCGCCCCGGCCTCGCTCAGTAAAGGCAACACGGTGAGCGAAGGGGCTTCGCGCATGTCATCCGTTTTTGGTTTGAAAGAAAGCCCCCATACCGCCAAAGTTTTACCTTTTAGATCGCCGTAATAGTCACGAATCTTGGTGAATAGAACTTTTTTCTGCTCACCATTCACGGCTTCGACCGCCTCGAGAATTTTAAAGGGGTAACCGTGGTTTTTTCCGGTTTGAATGAACGCCTGAACATCTTTCGGAAAACAACTGCCCCCATAGCCGATACCGGCATGTAAAAAACGTGCTCCGATCCGTTCATCCAGTCCAATTCCTTTTGCCACTTCTCGCACATTGCCACCGGCCGCTTCGCAAAACCGCGCGACTTCATTGATAAACGAAATTTTCGTCGCCAGAAACGCGTTGGACGCGTATTTGATGATCTCGGCACTGGCAATATCGGTCACAACAAAAGGAGATAGATTTCTCACCAATGGGCGATACAAATGCCGCATCACCTCTTCGGCCTTCTCCGATTCCAGCCCCACCACGATTCGGTCGGGATTCAAAAAATCTTTCACAGCCGCCCCTTCCTTTAGAAATTCCGGGTTATCGACCACATCGAAAAGCTCCTGAATTTCTTCAGGGGATTTTCCTCGTGCTCGAAGCGCCTCACGAATTACTTCCGCCACTTTATGAGTCGTCCCGACCGGTACCGTCGATTTATTCACAAAAACCGTATATTCCCCCACGTTTTGGCCGAAAGAACGAGCCACTGCCATCACAGCGGTCAAATCCGCTTCGTGAGCGGCGTTTGGTGGCGTCCCCACGGCGCTAAATACGACTTCCGCCCCTTGGATGGCATCCTGAACATTGGAGGTGAATTTGAGACGCCCCTCTTTACTGTTGCGATGGACCAACTCTTCCAATCCCGGTTCATAAATGGGGATTTCGCCTTGATTGAGTCGCTCAATTTTATGTGTGTCGATGTCCACACACACCACTTCATTTCCCAACTCGGCAAAGCAGGTGCCGGTGACAAGTCCCACATAGCCTGTTCCAATCACGGTAATTTTCATAAAAACAATTTTAAATCATTGCCGATGAGCCCCAAAGACTCACGACCGCCATTGTATCATTCTTGCCCAGAAAACACGAAAGACAAGAAAATGAGATCTCTATACTCCTGAAAAGTTTTCTCTTTCTGAGGGAACGTTTTTAGAAAGAGCGTTTTGGGATCATGGAGCCCACTTTGTGGGAGCCGAAACTCGACTTCCAGTGACCGAAGAAAGTGAAAAACTTTTCCCCACTAAAAAAGGCCCCCCGGTTAAGGGGGGCCTCTTAGGATTAGCGGTTTAAGCCAATCGGTTTGCCTGACTCTTTTTAGGATTCAGAGAGTTGGGCGTAAGCAGCAGGCAAGGTCTCAAGTTTGTAACTGTTCGTCCAGTCGGTCGAAGTCAAACTATGAGTCGTTGCGGAGCGATCGGACCAAACGTTGGCTCCAGTAACACTGGCGGCGGCAACGCTGGCCGAATGAGCCGTGATGCTTGACGTTTCAGCGGCGAGACGAACGCTCAAGCTGGACGAGTCATCACTGGTCGTGAAGGCAATTGGAGCTTCCACCAAGTAGTAGGAAGTGGTTCCCTTGGAAACAACTTCTTCTGCGGTGAAGGTTAAAGCAACCAGATTGCTTGCCCAAGTACCGGTAGCCAAGGTTTCTTCAATCTTGGTTCCGCTAGCCTGGTATTCTTTGATCTTCCATCCAGCCGCTTCAGCCAACTGACCGGCAGAACTTCCGGTGTTGAGCAGATTAGGTGTGGCATCCAAAGTTATTTTCCTGAGACCAATGTCCCCCGTCGAACTGGCGGTGACTTTGAAACAGTAGACTTCAGAGGATGCAGAAGGAACGATCGTGCTTGTAGGACAAGGAGCGGTACTGGCCGTATCCTTATCGAAGTTTGGCAAGCTCTTGTACAGAGCAATCGAATTTGCATCTACATCAGCGGTGGTACCGAAGAGAGTGGATGCAGATCCATGGGTTACCGTAGTACCCGAGCCTTGCCCAACGGCTTCAAAGCCGGTGGACTCTTCGAAATCCAATTCAATGGAATCTCCCGTTGTGGTTCCGTCTGTGAAGCTGTTGGTGACAACATAGACTTCAACATCGACCGAATTTTCATCCGTGTCGGATTCAGGAACCATAATGGTCAATCCCGTGAAGGTGGCGTCTCCGCTGACCAAGGTCACCGTGGAGCTACCATCAAGCGTATCGGGAGCACTCAAGGATGTTGGGTATTTCAACATCACTTGTTTGACGGCGGAGTTGTCCACCATCGTGTTGGTTGAGTCGTTTCGGAACACCATTTTGGTGACCTTGAAGGCTTCATCTTGAGAAGAGACCTTGAAGCGTCCTACCAATAACGGATTGGTCGTGGAGTCATTGCCTGCAATGGCTTTGTCATCACGAACAGGGTTATCCGAAGCGGCAACGGTCACAAGACCAGCTTCCTTGACGGAGATAACACGGGTAGGAGTTGTTCCTCCATTGGGGTTATCACTGCTACCGGAAGTGACAGTGTTTCCGTCTTCATCTTCAGCGACGACATGGGCTGAAACATCAGCGCGATCGACACCGAAGTTATCGTTGGTGCTATTGTGAGGGGTTGCGGAACGATCCACATCCACTTCAACAATCAACCGTTCGGTTTGACCGGCATCAACCCACCAATCCAAATTACTGAAGGTGGCGAGTCCACTGGAGAACGTTTGACTGTTACCCAGCTCTACCCCGTCTTCATCCTTCAAGGTGACGGTGGTGACCACATCTTTAATATTGATGCTGTTGTCGGTTCCAAGTGTGAAGCTACCATCGGCAGCATCATCAAGGTAACCACTGACAACCACTTGAGTCACTTTAAGATCGCTGGAGTCTCCAGCGGTGAAGGCGAAGTAACCGGCTTTAACATCAGAGCTACCCTTCACAACCGTATCATCGGAAGTTGGGGAAGCAAGAGCGATAGACAATGAAGGTGTTTCAACCGTCATTGGGTTACCGGCAACCGCGCTGGTTGGAACGATGTCCGTAACGAATTCACTCGTTGCGACATCACGAATTCCTTCCGTGGTGCTGATCGCATTCAACGTGACCTTGATTTCTTCACTGTTCAAGCTGGAGTTGTTGGCAACATCCAATGTGACTTCGAAGTTTCGAGTTTCACCGGCATCGACATAGAAGATATCGGTGTAGTTGAAGCTTTGGGTTAGATCACTACCCGCAATGGAAATATCCTGAGGAGATCCCACAATGGCTCCGGAATCTTCATCGGAGATCTTAATGTCCGTGAAGTTAGCGGTGCTGGTAGCGTTGATCAAATCACCGGGATCCGAAGTTGAATCGGAAGTGGTGGCCGCCAACGTTAAGGTCAGCTTGCGTACTTCGACATCAATTTCAGACGTCATGGCGAATCGGAAGACTTGAATGTCTTTACCGTTGGTCGCAATGTCCTTCGTGGAAGGACCGTTGAATGAAATGGTCACTTGTCCACCTTCAACGGTGACACAAGATGCATCCGTCCAACCGGTACAACTGGAGGTGGAAGTTCCGACGGTTCCATCGTAGTCCGTAGCAACGACCTGAGCTCCGTATCCATAAACATCTCCAATACCGACTAAGTCGGTATTTTCATCCAAATCCACCAAGATGGTGTCATTGGCATCGAGTGCACCCAAATCAGGGGCCAGGTCCACGGGGTTCAGGACCATGGCCGCGAGCAGGGGCGAAACGGAGGCGGAACGGAGAAGTCGCTTCGCCGCGGGTCTACGGCAACGTCGATCTTGGTGACCTCTCCGACCGTGACATTGGAAAGACTTCCTTGTCGAGCAATGGTCAACGTTCCGGCATCGGAACCACTCACCGTGAAGAGATTTCCTTTGATTGAAAAGGTACCCTCCGTGGAAAGTCCGTTATGAGTGACTGAATCAGCACTCACCACTTCGAATCCATCGGTATTTGAAGCACTTGCGGTAGCGGAGAAATCAGCCACAACCTTAAGGGTTCGGCTTTCTCCGGCTTCCACTTCCAAGTTCAATCCGCTGAAGGTTGCATTGTTGCTGTCGGTGCTCACCGTTCGACCGGTGGTCAAACGATCGTCCCCCTCATAAAGGTAAACATTGGAGAAATCTGAAGCGGAACCCACTCCGTAGCGGTGAACCACCAAATCCGTAACGACCACATCTTCCGTGCTTGCACTGAACATCAAGTTCATCATTTCAACGGAAGTGGCGCCCTGGGGAACAGTGGCTCCGGCGACGGACGTTCCTGTGGCAACCGTAAGGCTACCTTCGGAAGTTGGCTCGTCGGTGGAATCACAAGCGTCACCCAATCCATCCTCATCCTCATCTTCTTGGTCTGCATTGGCAACATCAGGACAGTTGTCCTCGCCATCCATGACCCCATCGTCGTCACTATCGGCATTGGCATCGTTGTCATCACAAACGTCTCCAAGACCGTCTTCGTCCATATCGCTTTGGTCGTCATTGGCTTCTTCAGGACAGTTGTCCTCGTCGTCCATGACACCGTCTTCATCCATATCTTCTTCCTCAGGTGTTGGTTCGTCCCATCGGTAAACAGGGTTCAAACCGTTATCGACCATAACGGCCAATTCACAGCGAGAAATCTTGTTTCCTGGAGCGAAGGTACCATCACCGTAACCGTTTACCACCGAGTAGGCGTAAAGAGTTTCGACGTATTCATAGTACCAAGCGGCGGAAGAAACATCCGTGAAGCTAGGACCGTGTTCGGTGTCAGCTTCGAGGCCAACTCCCAACATGACCATTTTAGCGGCCGCAGCACGATCGATAAGATCGCCGGGACCGAAATAACCGGTCAAATCACCGTCCGCATCGCGGTATCCTTCAACAATACCGAGCTTAGCAGCGGTATTGACGTAAGGAGAATACCATTCCGTGGAAGGAACATCCTTAAAGCCTGCATCGTAATCGTCATCGGTGTCACCGACGTAAGCGTTTACGACAAATTTCGCAAATTCTGCGCGGTTCGCAGAATCGTCACATCCATAGTTACCGTTATCGTAACCTTGGACAACTCCCAAATCCGAGAGTGTTTCAACAGCATCGTAAGCCCAATGATCTGTTGGAACATCCGGATACGTACTGCCGGCCTGAGCAATTGCACTAAACCCCAACATAGAGGTCAACAGCGCAACGACGCTCATCCCAGCAATGGTTTTCCTTAACCTTTCCATATTATTGAGATGTTAAAGGGATATAAAAAGAAATTAATTTGGAATCCAATCAAAAGTACCTCACTAAAGAAATACCCACCTCGGCTTGCCCCTATATATAGGAGGAACGAGGATTTCAAAAACCCATTCATACTCTTATTCACCGCGATGGACCTTTTCGCCCCATCGAACGCTTATCTTGCCGAGTTTTCAAGGATCTCATTCACTTTGTCGCACATCTACTCATAACTCCATTCTTCTGACTTTATTTCAGCAACCGAGATGACAAATTATTTTTTTATCGTGCCCTGGTAGTCCCAACGGGAGTCGAACCCGTGTCTCCACCGTGAGAGGGTGGTGTCCTGGGCCACTAGACGATGGGACCCCACACACTCCTATTAAATTAGGAGGGGACACACTGCACTTTAGTAAGAAGATAGAGGGCCCATCGAAACGACGGACAATCCCTCGTTAAAACTTTTACTTGGTAGACCTTATATTATTCTGTAACGCTTTTCAAATCTTTTTTCTCTTCTACAAGCCAAATCCTGCCACTAAAAACGTTTTTTTTAATTAATTTTAATTAATCAACACCATATAAATCAACTAATCAAAATCAAATTTTTGCTTTATAAAAGCCATTAAATTCACCTTATCATCCTAGCATTAATACCAACTCGACTTATCAACAGTTTATCAACATTTTATGAACATTTTTTCGTCTATTCAACATTTATTTCCTTCATTTTTTCCTACTACTCAAACCATCTTTTTTGCCTAGCTTAAAACAAAACTCAACCTATACATTATCAAAAATAAAAAAGCTGAAATGATAAAAATAATTTTTACCCATTGTTTCAAATTTTTATCCACTTTGTTAATTAACTAATCATAATATTCGACTAATCAAAACTCGTTTTCTCATTGCATTACGCCAATATTCATTTATTTTCTTTTTTTAACAAAAATTCCAACCTTATTATCGCTCTTTTTGCTTTATTTAGGCCAAAAATAACCTATTTTTACTCTTATCGTAAAAATTATTTACTGCTTCTATTTTTATTTTTTAATGTCACACCTTATTCATCCGATTTTTGTCGAGTCCTTCTACTCCTGTACACAAAATTCACACACAGAGCCGCCTCACTATCTCCACAAAAGCCCAACACTCCCTTTTATGTCTTTCGAAATAGAGTCACTCCGCCTCATCTCACTTTAGATTTCTTTCAATTTCTGGTAATAATGACTCGCTATGAATAAAGACCTTTATGAAATCCTCGGCGTTTCCAAATCTGCAACAGAAGCGGAAATCAAACAAGCTTACCGTAAACTCGCCCAAAAGTATCATCCCGATTTAAACACGGGAGACGAAAAAAGCGCTGAAAAATTCAAGGAAATCAATCTCGCTTATGAGGTTCTTTCCGACCCCAAAAAACGCCAACAGTACGATCAATTTGGCTCTACCACCCCAGGGGGAGACGGCTTTCCCGGCGGCTTTGGAGGATTTGACGCCTCTAACATGGGGGGATTCGCCGATATTTTCGAAACTTTCTTTGGGGGATCGGGGCCCACGGGGGGAGGACAAACGCGCAAACGAGGCCCCATTCCGGGCAATGACATTGAAAGCATTCTAAAGTTAAGCTTTGAAGAAGCCGTTTTTGGAGCCGAAAAAACACTTGAACTCAATAAAGCGGAAGTGTGTGGACATTGCGCAGGACAAGCGAACGAACCTGGCACGCCCATCGTCACATGCACTGCATGCAAAGGAACGGGGCAAATAAGATCCGTTCGCCAAACACTTCTCGGCAATATCCAGACCGTACAAACCTGTTCCAACTGTCATGGAGAAGGCAAAATTCCCGAGAAAAAATGCAGCCAGTGTCATGGACAGATGCGCACCCGCCAAAAGAGTACTTTGCGGGTTAAAATTCCGGCAGGCATTGAAAATGGGGCCACCATACGATTGCGCGACAAAGGAGAGGCCGGAATCATGGGGGGGCACCATGGAGACCTGTACCTTCACATTCAAATTGCACCTCATCCTCAATTTCAACGCCAAAACTACGATGTATATTCCGCGGAATCCATCCACCTCCTTCAGTCGGTCCTTGGAGATGAAATTCAAATAAAAACCGTGCACGGGCCCGTCAAATTGTCAGTCCCCGCCGGAACCCAAAGCGACCAAGTTTTTAAAATCAAAGGCCATGGAATTCCCCACATGAAAGGTCAAAATAAAGGCGATCATTATGTGAAAATTCGTATTGATATCCCAAAAAAGCTTTCGCGCAAGGAAAAAGAGCTTTATCAACAACTGGTACAGGAATCGGGATTGACCCTAAAAGGAGAGGGGGGGCTTTTCTCCAAATTAAAGCTGTAAGAAAGGGGCCGGGACTGCTGCTGGAGAAGGAATACTTGCCGCCTGTTTGGGCTTTCGCTTCATTAAAAGCAAAATTTAGTTTCGAGATTCACGCGAATAAACACTTCGGATTTGCTCGAAGTCGTGTTCACTTTTTCAGGTCAGGGAGTTGTCCCAGGACAACTCCTTTCAGATTAAATCATGCAAACGCCTTTTAGGGTTCGCGGTTTCTTTTTTATCTCCACTCAACGCACACTATTCGACCTTGCCACTCGATACGAATTCACTTACGATAGCACTATGGATATCGTCCTCTCCTGGGATCTCGTCATCATTCTCTTCTTCACGATCATCATCGCGTACAGCTTTATTATTGGAAGGGATTCTACGATTAAAAATATCATTGCCGCCTATATTGCACTTCTCACGGCGGATGGGCTCGGCAATTTGGCTGAACAATATTTAGGAGGCGATAATCCCATTTTGATCCTTTTGGCCGGCCCCGACGCAGACATGATGCTGACCATGGCCAAAATTATCTTTTTCATTATTGTGACCGTGATCATTGCGGTGAAAGGAGGATTTTCCGTGTCCATCCTCAATGGGCAAAGCCCTTCAACCAACTTATTGATCACCTTACTCCTGGGAACGTTGAACGCCGGATTGATCGTGAGTACGTTGCTTCTGTATGTGTCCGGCCTCTCCTTGATTGGATCGGATCAGATTGGAGCTCAAGCATTGACCACCAACTCGACCTTGGTTCAATTGATGGTACAGAACTATAATTTATGGTTTTCCTTACCGGCCATTATGTTTGTGGGGCTGAGCTTCGTGGAAGGGAGTGATTGAATTCGCAAGGGGGAAGGAATTCCCCCTTGCGGGAACCCCCTACATTGTTTTCGCTAAAAGGATGCTCGCGAAGCTTCGTGAAATTTTTATTCGGAGCCTACGAGATCCAAACAAAATTTCTACTACGCGTGCTTCGCATCCTTTTAGCTCAGAGTTTTATAAAATACCTTCTTCTTGGCCTTCAAGTTAATAAATTTTTTACTACGTGGGGCTCAAAACATTTTGGTTCAGATTTAATAAAGTTTATCTTTTACTCGCTCCCTACACTCACTTAAAGAGCCCACCTGCTCACCGTTTTTTCATTTAGGCTTTACAGGAAAAACGACTTTGGTTTAAAGTGTCGGCGCGTGGGGGTCAGTAGCTCAGTGGTAGAGCGGCGGCCTTTTAAGCCGACTGTCGTGAGTTCAATCCTCACCTGACCCACCATGAAACACTCTTATTGGAGATTAACCTGACAAAATTTCTCTTTAAAAAGCTCTCGATACCGCTCGAGCTCTCCCCTTAACTGCTCAAATTCATCTTGGGGAATGGTGAGTGTTATTTTTCGCCTATTGTCTGCGTGATGGCACCGAATGTCCCATGCCGGATGTTCCTGCCGCACCTGACGCTCCCACTGTTTAAAATCCTGCGCTTCAATCCTTTGATGAAGCGCATCCAATCGAGGATCTTTCAATTGACTCAGCTCTTGCGCGGCTTGAGCCCTTCGTGCGGACTTGGCAATATATCGTCTTAAAATAGCTTCCAATCGCACTTCGT
>Ga0076332_1032_pt1 | contig 15707 bp, 14 predicted proteins | sample RifGroA2_FD_67839 | JGI IMG/M metagenome (GOLD analysis project Ga0076332, IMG submission 67839) | Peregrinibacteria bacterium GW2011_GWA2_44_7 | reverse complement strand
TGGCTTACAAAACCCCTTATGAAATTATGATTCTAAACAATCGCTTTATTTCCACTTCCAAAATCCCTACTGGTGCTTTTGAGGGCTGAATGCAGGGAAGAAATGATCACTAAAGTAGAAAACAAAATGCGCCAGATGCACATCCCCAGCTTTTTAGCCAAACGATTCACCAAAGACATTCCCACGCTCCAACGCTGGCAAAAATCATAAAGGACCCTCCTCCTCCCGCTAAAAATAGCCTGAGCGGCCGTAACCGGTGGCAGAACACTATTTCGAATGATCCTCGATGATCTTTTCAACCTGCGCGATCACCTGCTCCGGCTGCCCTTCCACGCTCTCCACCACATGATCACATTCTTTCTCCCAAGTCATTTCATTCAAATAACTGGCATAGCGATGCTGCAACTCCTGCACGCCCATGTCACTGCGTTTTAAAATACGCCGTTGGAGCGTCTCCCAATCCGGAACACTCAAAAAGATGGAAACCAAGTTTTCTTTGGAAATAAGGTTGCGAATGGACCGCAGACCCTGAACATCCACTTCCCGAATGACCATTTTTCCCGCGCGAAGCGCCTCCTCAATAGGCTGCTTTAAAGTACCATAATAATTGTCCTGATGAACCACCGCGTATTCCAAAAATTCTTTTTGTTCAATCTTACGCTCAAACTCCTCCCGTGTAATGAACCAATAGATCTCCCCTTCTTTCTCATGCGGGCGTTTCAATCGAGTGGTACAGGAAATGGGAAAAACAAAATCGGAATATTTCTGTCGCAAAGCATCCAGAATCGTACCTTTTCCAGATCCCGAAGGGCCTAAAATGAGAAATAATTTACCTCCCATAGAAATATATTGACTTATGAAATTCTATATGCTATAATTATATGATTTACAGAAAAAGAAGTAAATCAAAAATCTCGCCCGCCCAGTCTAGCAGAAAATAAAAAAGATTGAAAACCAAGACGGAAACTGCTATACTAATAAGATTTGATCCTTCACAAAACGCACACTGCGACACTTCAGTCCCCGCTCCTACGACGGCTCAAAGAAAAGCCGGGAGAAAGGAGGGCCTCACGAGCAAGCTTACTATTTTAGTCACTACTCGTGCCTCCCTTTCTCTCTACTTTTCGATTCAGGTTGCGACTACAACCTCCATCGAGTTTTCTGTCTCATTCTCCCTCCTAAATGAGAGAGTAAAAAAACAGAAAAAACCTTTCGCACTTCTTTTCTCACGAAAAAAATTGCACAAAAACAAAAACAAATTCTGGAGGTGAGCCAGATAAAAAAACACCAAAGAAAGGTAGAGAAAGCAAGCCGAGAACTAGTCGACTCCCTTGCACGAGCATCTTGAAACACATTATTCCCGTTTTCAAAATAAAAACAGATGCAATAATGTGGAATGATAGACCTCACAAAAAAACCCACACAAATAAGAGTGGGTTTTTTTGTGTTTAAATCAAAATTTTTATTTGAGGGTAATGGGGAGAATAAAAATATCTTCTTGATTTAAAATTTTTGTATTCCAAAGATCAAGGCTTGAAAAATAAGCTCCGCCCTCAAGATCATTTTGATACACTTTAACCATTTTAACGCCATATTCGGGACTTCCATCCGAAGAATAGGAACTTGTAGTAGATGTAGGCAAAATTCGCACCAAACCATTTTCATCGGTTGTAGCGGTTTCAATAATAAATTGATCATAATCCGTATCATAACACCAAGCGGCACAATTAGGAGAAACGCCGTAAACTTGAACAGTTGCATTTTTAATAACGACACCTCCGACATCAAAGACTTGAATAAAAACACCATCCGAGACAAAACTTGAAATAGTACCAACGCTAAACTGATGATTTGCATTATGATCAATAACAAAGGCGTTCAACGCAGAAAACTCTAAATCTTGAGTAAGCCCGAACATGGCATCCACTCGATAACTCGACCCATCAATTAACGTTTCATAATCATTATCTGCATCTAAGCTGGCAAGTGGAGGAAGATAGGGAGGATCATAGACTCCCAAATCAGGAGAAACTCCGGTTTTATCCTGATATCGATAATAAATATTAAAACCTGTAAGGAATTTATACCATTCAGGACGTCCCAAACCATAGGTATGTCCCATCTCATGAACAAAACTCAACAAAGTATTGGGATGTTCAAACCAAGCATAAGCACCCTCATTCCATTCATAAGAAGCCAAAATCTTTCCAAAAGATTGTTGCGTTAAATCATTGATGTGAACACCAGTAAAAGCACCTCCTAACGGGCAGGTATCCGGGTCAAGTTGTGTATAATCTTCAGACTCAAAAAGCGTATAAAAAATCGTTATCCCTCCATAAGATCCGTTGCTGTAAAAATAATCATCGTCTTCTTGCACAGCGCAACGATCCACATCCGGATAAGTAAGAAATTGAACAACCTCAAACTGCTTATCCGTATTGAGAAAAAAGACCTTATTGACTTGATCAATCATGTCTTGAGCATGAGTCTTCCATTCCGGATCAAGGGAAGTACCCGCCTCATTCATAGCAAAATTAATTTTTTCAATTTTTTGATCGGAGGTGATGGCATTGCTTAAGAAAGTCTGGAAAGTAGCTTCATTTGTTGCATCAGCGGTTTGAGATGGAAATTCCACTTCAATGCGATAAATAAGATTAGCAACTTGCCCCCGTGTCATTTGCGCGGCGGGATCGTAGGCATCACTAGATAAATAATCATGTACGACCGCATAGTCGTAATATTTTTGATACCACTCACCGGAAACATCGGAAAAAGCATAAGCAATATATTTAGAGTACCATTGATCCGTGAGAACATCTGAAAATTGAATAGTGGAATGTCCTTCAGCGATATAATTTTGTCTAATTCCTTCACCTTCATCCGACCAAGATTTGGCTTCAACAAGGATTTTAAGAAGTTCAGCTCTATTAATCGGAGCATCCGGACGAAAAGTTTCATCGGAATAACCTTGAATAAATCCCCAACGGTATAACTCTTCAATCGGCACTTGATGAAGATGGCCACTGATATCACTAAAAACTTCCGCCAAGGTTTTAAAGGGAGAAATAAATAGACCAAAAACAAAAATAGATAAAAGAAAAAGCCTAAAAACAAGAAAGGGGGAATTTGGCATAATTGTCTGGAAAAGGATTAGAAAGGCAAATCCTCAATCTCAATTTTTCCACCGTTTCCGGAACCTTCAGAAGCAGCTCCTGCGAAATCAGGTGAAGGGGATTGATCCAATCCGGAAGCCTCTCGATCCATTCCATAACTGCCACCCGAGATAGGCTCTCCTTTTCGATCGAGCATGATCATGTTATCCGCAATGATTTCGGTGCGGTATCGTTTCACCCCATCCTCGCCTTGCCAATCTCTGGTTTGAATGCGACCTTCAATGAAGGCCTTGCTCCCCTTTTTAAGGTACTGAGCACAAATATCGGCCAATTTCCCCCACACGACCACATTATGAAATTCGGTTTTTTCCTGGACCTGTCCACTTGCATCCGTCCAACGAGAGCTGGTGGCAATCGAAAAATTCACCACACTACGACCTCCGGACGTTTGACGCACTTCCGGATCACGGACCAGATTTCCGATGAGTTGCGCTCGGTTCAGCGACATTGCCATAATTCAAAAAGTTAAAGCGTAAAATCGACCTTACTGTACTAGAAAGGCAGTTTTTGGCGCAATAGAATCGGAAAAAGCTTGATTGACGCAAGGGCCAAATTAAAAAATAATCACCAAACTAACCCTTGTTTACGGCAACAGTTAGTTGGATGTTTTTTATCCAGGAGATAAATTCTCTATTATTGAATCTATTCCGGGATTGAGCTCACCCACCGATTCCAGCCCTGAACGGTTCCAATACTCGATCATGCTATAGCCAAAAGCTCCCAAGAGCGTTAACATCACAGACCAGAGAATAAAAAGCACCCCTACTAATCCACACAAACCTTTATGCATCGTGACTATTTGTTTCATCTGGGACGTGAAACGGAGCTCTGCTTCGCTGAATTGGAAGCCATTTTTAGCGGAAACCGACTCGAGCGTCATGGAGAAGTGGCATTAGTGGAAATGGAAGGGTTGAAACAGCCTCAAAGTTTATTGGATAGCTTGGGAGGATCGTTAAAAATCAGTGAAATTGTAACGACAGTGGAAAGCGAGGAAGACAAAGTGGTGGAAAAACTCACCACCCTTTTGGAGAACCAAAAACAGGAAGGAAAGCTGATCTTCGGCCTAAGTATAGCACCGCAACATGACCTTTTTTTAAACAAAATATTAAAAAAAGTTAAACAAAACATGAAAAACAGCGGACGAAATGCACGCTTCATCAACAAAGAAGGAAACCCGAACACCGCCATCATCGTAAAATCCGGCCTCATGAAACACGGTATGGACTTCAACCTCACCCGAATGGATGATCATTTCGCCATCAGTCAAACCGTCGCCATCCAAAACGCCCACTTCTACGAACTCAGAGACTACGGCAAGCCGCTTCGCCTTAGACGAGAAGGGATGCTCCCTCCCAAACTCGCCCAAATCATGATCAACCTCAGCGGTATTGTCCAAAGAGGCATCGATCTCACCGACACAACGCTCTATGACCCTTTTTGCGGCAGTGGAACAGTCCTAGGCGAAGCACTGCTCAAAGGCATGAATGTGATCGGCTCCGACATCGAACGCAGTGCCATCGAGGCGACAGGAATAAACCTAAAAAATCTACAGGAGCAAGGATTAGGCCGAGAGGAAGCTTCTACCCGGGTCTTTTTACAGGATGCCACGGCCTTGGTCCCGCGGGATCTTCCACGTCCCCCGGATCTTGTGGTGAGCGAAAGTTATTTGGGCCCGCCACAAAATCACTTCCCGACCGAGGAAGAAATACATGACCTTTATCCCAAACTTATCCCCATTTATCGAAACTTTTTTAAATCGCTTCACCCCTGCCTAAAACCGGGCACACCCGTCTTGATTGCGCTTCCTCTATATCACACAAACAAAAAAGCGGTCCGTCTACCGAACCTCGTTGATAAACTCATACCAATTCAGTATAAGTTAAAACGAACCCTGTTGTACCATCGACCAAACCAAGTAGTGGGAAGAGAAATCCTTGTCTTGGAAACGCTTTGAGCAAATCCTAAACCGAATCTGTAATACTTATTTGCTTACGCGCCCTTACCCTTCACCCCGGCCCACATGTTCTCCTTTGCCACTTTCCTGATCACCTTTCGTGAAACCCTCGAAGCGGCGCTCGTCATTGGGATCATTTTAGCGTATCTCAATCAGATTAAAGTAGGCCCTTCTTACCGAAAATCGGTCTATTGGGGAATTGGAGGAGGAATACTATTTGCACTTGGCCTTGCCACTCTCTTTGAAACACAATTGGGAGGGTTTGAAGGGCGAAATGAAGAGCTATTTGAAGGAGTAACCATGCTGATTGCCGCCGCACTCATCACATGGATGATTGTCTGGATGCACCGACAAAAATCCATTTCCAAAGAACTGCGAGATAAAGTACAAACACATGTGGACAAAGAGCGACCTATAGGGATTTTCTTGTTAACGCTCTTGAGTGTAGGACGTGAAGGGATCGAAACCGTACTTTTTTTAAACGCGTCCCGTTTTGCAGGAGAACAAGGGCAATGGATCAGTGGCATTTTGGGCATTTTGCTCGCCATCGCACTGGGCTACACTCTCTTTGCCACGACTAAAAAAATCCCACTCAAGCAGTTCTTTACGGTATCGGGGTTGCTTCTCTTGCTCTTTGCCGCGGGCCTCATCGCCCATGGAACCCACGAACTCCAAGAAGCGGGAGTGCTTGCGATTGGAACCCAAGAAGTATGGAACACGAATGGTGTGATCAATGAAAAAGGAGGCTTCGGTGAAATCCTCAAAGGCCTCTTTGGATACAACGGTAATCCGTCGCTGGCCGAAGTGGTGAGCTACACGAGCTATTTGGCACTGCTGGGATGGGTCTATTTCAAAAAAGATAAAAAGAGAAACGCAAGCCTACAGAGCTAAAAAAGCGCAGAGCACGAAGCCGAATTTTCCGCGTAAATGAATAAAATCGAGTTTCACGTTAGAAAATATTGAAAAATAGAATCAATTTCTTTATAGTATCGCCGTTCAAAGAATATTCCCGGGTAGCGCAGTGGTAGCGCAGAGCGCTGTTAACGCTTTGGTCGTCGGTTCGAATCCGACCCCGGGAGCCATTCTTTTGAAACCCTAATGCTCATTGCTAAAATATCCGCCCTTATCTAAAGTAATTGTGAGTATTTTTAAAATGTATCCCAGGAAATTTACCGCATGAATTATAAAAATATTTTTATTGCTCTAATTCTCCTATTATTTAATGCTACATTTGTAAACGCTCAAAGCGTAAATTTTGTTGATATTTATGAAGATAGTTCTAGTAGAATTTATGAATTAGTTGATCAATTTTATGAATTGGAAATTATCAATGGCTATCCGGATAATACCTTTAGGCCCTATAAAAATGTCAATCGCGCAGAATTTATAAAAGTAATCGTTGAAACATTAACAGCTGAACAAAGAGGAAGTCATTGTTATGAAGATGTAAAAAATCAATGGTTTGCGCCATACATATGCATGGCTAAAAATTTAGGAATTGTTAACGGATATACAGATGGATATTTTTATCCCGAAAAATCAATTACATTTGTGGAAGCCGCTAAAATTCTGGTGAAAGCTTTTAATATCGAGAAAGAAAACACGAAAAATAGCGCTTGGTATTATGATGATGTGATGGCCTTAGAAGCTATTAATAATATTCCCGAAAGCATATTGGGTTTAGAATACAAAATCAGACGAGATCAAATGCTTGAATTGGTCTATCGAATTAAATATCAAGATCCTGATCAAACAGTATTATCGAACAGCTATGAATGGCTCTTGGAGCAAAGGGATTATTTAAGTTATATAAGCACACAAGAAGCAATTGAAGTACTCAATGATGTCGAAGAAAATTCCTTAAGGTTAAATGAAGAAAATTCTCTCAATAGAAATAGGCATAGTAATTCTTATCAAATCATTCATGAAAATGATGCCAAATCCTTTTTACAGGAAATGGATTTCGAAGTCCTTTCTGACTATTATCCTCATTCGGAAATAAATTTAGCAGGATGTGAGAGTGAAAAATTTCGTGATGAAAATTTTGATGAACGTCTATGTGATGAGCGCTTACTAACGAGTCCTCAATATAATAAAGAACTTGGAAATATTTCTTTTGATCTTTTCGAAATAAATTCTAAATACCTTTTCTTATGGCTTTACCAGCCAGATGATTACAACAACAATTTATTTAACACTATTTTAGCTTTTATTTATGATTTGGAAACAAAAAAATTTGTTGCACTTAATTCACTTAAAGAGCGTACCGAAATTCATCTCTATCAGGATCAACTTTTTTTTAATACCTCCTATGGGGCTTACGACTTAAAAAATAAAGCTTATATAGATTACAGTGCTAAAGTTTTTAACAAATCTCAAGAATGGTGGCTAGAGGAAAACGAAGGGAATATTATAGCGCAAAATTTTAACGAAAAGCATTTAATAAATTTAGGGGAAATCCCAAAAGAATTAGAGGCGCATACTGAGTTATCTTTTTTTGAAACAAATGATAGTAATACTAAATTTGCATTACCTGTCTTTTTGCCGATTGAAGCAGAATATTATAGCAATAATGCTTTTAAATATACGGGAAAAGGAAAAGCAATGATTATTTATGGTGATTTAAAAGAGAATGGATTTAATGAAGCAAAGGTTTATGAAACTAACATAGGCTATATTTATACTGATGGCGGAGATTCGATAAATCCAATAATATCATGGAGGGATAATTTAATCATCACAAAACCTATAGTTCCTTATTTACTTGAATTCACTATTTTTGACACAGAAAAAGGAAATTTCATCTACAGAAACAATGAAGTGAGCAGAAACATTCAACAACAAAAAGCTAATTTAGTTACATCTATTGCCGATCAAGAATTAAGAAGAGAATTTAGATTATATTCCAAGAATAGTAACAATTGTAGTGACGTTCCTGGGGCTGGGCTGTGTTTTTACGAAGTATATGATTTAGATACAGGTGAGCTATTATACGAGAATAGTGAATCTGCAAATCATTATAATTGGACTAAATATGCCACATGGAATAATCCCATTCAGTGGGTCAACGCAAAATCGATATTAAATAAAAGTACTTTTGGAGACAGTTGTGGCTACCAAGTTGCCTACAGCATCTACGACTTTGAACAAGAAAAAACCGTCGAAACCATTTATAAATACTCGATGGGGCCGGGCAATCCGCGAATAAAAACGCTACATTTCGAGAATAAAGACTATTTTTTTGACGATTCCAAAGAAGGTAAATTGACTATCTATCGAATCAACACAACCCCGAATTATGAATTTTACAATGCAGAAGATTGCGAGACTATAAGCATATTTTACGATAAACTTATTCCATTAGCTGAGATGGAACTTACCGCTGAATTTAAGGTAAATACTGAGTCGCCAAATGGTATTTATTTTTACATAGGCATAGATCAATACGAATTTTCACCAGAAAAAAATACCATCACAAAAAGGTATTGAAACTGTAAAACAAAGCACACCTCCAGAGACTAAATACCAACTTTTGACCTGAAGAAGAAAAAGGTATGCTAACGACATGAATAACATAAAAGAAAGCGTTCAAAAGTTACTGGGCGAAGAACTTATCGTTTTCGAATTAAAAGGAAAAGGTGCGTGTAATAACGCCTACTATGTTGAAACACAGAGCGGTAAAAAGTTTATAATCAAAGAGGAAAGACCAAATGGTGAACTTAAAGAGCAGAATTCTCTGGCAGTAGAAGCGCATGTGATCAAACAATTGTCTAATCTCAACTTCTCTGCCCCACTGGCAAAGGTTTATTTTATTTCAAAAGAGCCAAATATGTTTGGCTACGTTTACATTGAAGGAGATCTTTTAATCGATGCCTGGAAAAAACTTACAGAAGAAGAAAGAATAGGGATTTGCCAAAATCTAGGAGTTTTTCACGCCGAACTGGAACAGCGAGTCACAGAAGCAATGGCAAGAGAAATGGGGGTCCAAATCAACACATACATAGGGTTACACCCTGAAGTAGAAGAAGAGTACTCCAAAATCCTAACGTTTACAGACATCCCCAACGGATGGAAAACCTTAGCCCAAAAAACCAAAACCATCTTCGATAAGACCTTGGAGTTAGGAGTTTTTCAGTTTCTCCACAATGATGCTCACCACGAAAACATCATCGTCAAAGATGGGGAAATAACGGGAATCATCGACTTTGGAGACAGCGAATACGGAGAGATTGCCAGAGAATTTTCTAGATACATTCGCGATTTTCCGGACCATGCCGAGTACATCATAAAGGCTTATGAAAAAGCATCTGGTCATAAACTTTCTCGTGAAAGACTCATTTCAAATTCGTTCCTGTCTGGCTTGATGGATAATGTAGAGGATTATCGAAAAGGTGGAGAAGATTGTATAAGAGCGGAAAAGGCAGTTTCTAAATATGAAGACATTTTCACCTGATCAACTTTCTAATTTCAAATCGAAATTAGGCGATTGGATAAAAATTTTCATACCAGAATAAAAAATTTAAGGGCAAGACTAAAACAGCGGCTACGCTTCCTTGAAACCTATTTTTTTATCAGGGGAAACTTTATGTCACTTTGTTACACTCACACGATTTTTTTTGAGAGCATTTTGAGTCAAAAGAATGCTCATACCAGTCTCAATTACATTACCATATCTATCCTTATCCAATAAGATCATTTCATAATGATCCCCCAGGAAATAGCCAGAGAAAACGAGACCGCGGAGGGTAATAAAAACGGAGAATCGACGCAAGAAAAATTGAACATCGCTCAAGCTGCACAAAGAGCAAAAGATTTTTTACTTGCGTTAAAACCCGATTTAAAACTGGATGAAAGTGGTTTTATGGTCATTGAAAAAAGAGAACAGGAAGGACAGCATAAGATGATCGTATTTGCTCAAAACGCTGGAGACTATCAAATTCGAATAACAACGGATTTCAGCATTACTGGTTCTTACAGTATTCCAGAAAAAGAACAAAAAAAACCAAGTTCCGATACCATTTGTTGGCTGACATTAACCGGAATAGTCTACTTCTCAATTAATGAAAAAGACCAAAGATTTAACACGTTTCTCTATGATGATTACGATATAACGCACTCCACCATTTTGGTTAGAGATAGAGATGGTGGGGAAATACTCTACATGCCCCATGGAGAAAGAACGTTCAAAAATACGCAAAAGAAATGAAAAGCGCGTTTACATTTAGGACTCTTCGCGTTTTTGGTGGGATTTAAATGAGATTTTTGATATAATTAAAAGATTTCAATTTTCAATAAACCCATGAAGGATAATTGTGAGAGAATTTTTAAAGAGGCGGCTAGATACGCTAGAATGCCAGATGAAGCTATCGCTGATCATTTTAAAACTAGCATCAAAGACGAAAATAAAAAAATAAAAATCTTACGAGGTGAAATTGAGGGGATGCCAGTCGCTTTTCCGGTTTTAGAAAAAGATTCTTATGTGGGCGAAGGTTCGTTCGGGGTGGTTAGTATGTATAGAGAACTTATCTCTCATAAACTTCTAAGCATTAAACTGCTCAATGACGGGCTGGATAATTCTTCAGAAGAAATGAGATCCTGTCGAAAAACCAGAACGTCGCTGGCGCATTGTTTTCTAGGAGATTCTATCGTTATGAACAGAGGCATTGGCCAGTTAGAGGGCAATGTAGTGGAATGCTTAGATTATGTACCCGGAAAGAATCTACATGAATTCTTAGAATATGATGCCCCCAGTGTCCAAGAAGAAGTCTTTCTAGCTTATGATATTGCAAAAGGGCTAGAAGATTTACACAATAGAAACTTAATTTACAGAGACCTGAAACCTAAAAACATTATCGTCAGTAAAATAAAAAAAAATAAATCATACAAAGCAACGATCATTGATTTAGGTCTAATCATAAACTTAAAAAACTACAAAGAAAAAATAGAAGCAAAGACATCGCCTTATGGAAGCATGGGGTCAACTCCTCCTGAAGCATTCCTTTTTGATAATCCCACCTCAGAAAAAGAGTTTAAAAAAATGGCTTTGGCGTATGATGCTTATTCCTTTGGTATAACGTTAGCTAAGATGTTTGGCTATAAAATTTGGATGCCACAAAGTGATGGCACCTGCCTTAGTTTCGACAATACAAGATACACTTTTGAAGGAAGATCTTTTGAAAAGGATCTTATTGCTGCCTTAAAAAGAAATGAAAAAATCCTGATCGACTTCAAAGATAATACACCGAAAGAAATCATTGGAATAATTGAAGGATTAACCCATCTGGACTGGCATGAAAGGTTAACGGTTAATGAAGCGAAAGCAGCTATTGGTAGGCTTCTATAAGTCGTATTAACACCTGGAGATTTCCGCATGCCCTTCCACCGACAACCCGAGAGACTCTTAAACGATTTTCATCTCCAAAATTTTCTCCACATTGAAATGTCGCGCTTGTTTCCGCATGAGGCAATAGGCGGAAAGTCCCAAAAAAGTGACTCCCTTATAATCCATCTCGCCCACCGATTGAGGTCGAATGGTACGATGCGATTTGACATCTTTTGCCTTCAAATAGATGATTTCAAGATTTTGACTCGTAGTGATCGCTTGCTCAATAAGCCCCACCTTATCCTCAGTTGAAAGCTGCTTGGCCGACTGAGCATATTGATATTTTGTCAAAAAACTCACAATCGCCCAGTCGAGCCAAACATGTTGAGGAAGCACCGGTTTTCTCAAAACAATGCCCTCTAAACTTGTCGCACGAGATAAGGCGACGTACATCTGTCCATGCGCGAACGTGCCGCGACCGATATCGATGATCAATTTATCAAACGTTTTTCCCTGCGCCTTATGAATGGTCACCGCAAACGCAATACGAAAAGGAAACTGCGTGAAAAAACCAACTTTTTTCGAATCAATTTCTCCGTTTTTTAGATAAAAATGGTACACATCCCAAGTGTTGTAGGTCACAAAATGAGTGACGCCATCCGAGAGTTGAATCTCCACCATTTCCGGCTCCGACGATCCGGCACAAATGATATTGATGGAGGAAAATCCCCTTCCACGTCTCCCCGAAAAACCACGTCCGTACCAGACAATTTTTGCATTTCTTTATCATTTATTTTATCCGCATCGGCATTCGTGCTGGTTAACGAAATATACAACTCCCCTTCCGGCGGCTCAAAATCAGGATCATGCCGCTCATTGATCTTTTGATAATCACCAGCTTCGGCGGTTTTATTTCGAATCGCATTGAGCATTTGAATAAACCCAACATCCTTTTGACGATAGACTTTTTCAAGTTCGATAAAAGTCATCTCGAGAGCTTCAAACGAACGCGCGCTAAAAAAATAAGGGCTTTCATACAACTGCGAAAACGTGTATCGATCCTGAGACGTCACCACGGGTGGCAACTGATAAAGATCACCGATAAAAACCATCTGCACTCCGCCAAAAGGCTTATTCTTTTGAGACCCGTGAAATCGCAAAAAAGCATCGATGCAGTCCAAAAGATCCGCACGCACCATTGAAATTTCATCAATGATGATCGTGGTTAATTTTTCAAATAATTTTTTTTTCTCCGCTGAAATCCTTTTTTTCACCTTTCCCAATGTAATACCGGGTCCGAACCCAAAAAAATGATGAATGGTCTGGCCCTTCACATTCACGGCCGCCACGCCGGTGGGCGCCAGAATCACAATCGGTTTTTTTGATTGGGAACAAAAATAATGGAGCAAGGTGGACTTACCGGTTCCCGCACGACCGGTAATGAAAATATTTTCCCCTAACTGAATTTTTTCCAAAGCCCAGACAAAATGTTCATTGAGCTCAATGAAGGAATCGTTTGACATAGTAAACGTATAATAATCACTAAAGCTTCGAATCGACAAACGCTTTAGACCAAAATCCATATTACAATAAAGTTCTTCTTACTCTTTAGCCTCCATATTATGGATCCTGTTGTCCACTTCGAAATGCCCTACGAAGACCGAGGACGTATGGCGGATTTCTATGCCAAAGCCTTTGGCTGGAAAGCAGAAATGTTAGGCCCCGAAATGGGAGAGTATGTGGTGATGAACACCTGTGAAAAAGATGAACAAACAAAATTTCCAAAAAAACCGGGCATGATCAATGGAGGATTCTATAAAAAACCGGAAGATAAGTTGGGACAATGTCCTTCGGTCGTGATCGCGGTAGAAGACATCAACGCATCACTCAAAAAACTGGAAGAAGCAGGAGGCAAGCCGCTTGGTCAACCCATGGACATTCCCGGCATCGGAAAGTATGCCAGCTTCCTGGATACCGAAGGCAATCGAGTCAGTGTGATTCAGCCGAACCCCATGAACTAGGCATTAAAAAATCCACTACGACGACCCCAATCCATGCGAATGAGAGTCATTGATTTCATTTTTCAGAGTGCCCTTTTCCCGTATTCACCACTAAAACTCGTTCCTTGCCTTGAATCGCCAGATGATGACGCTCGCGAAACGACTCCACCAAAAACGAAACCGCGGCGGCACCGCTCGGCTCCACGGTTAATCCTGCGTGCTGCGCCAGTTGATAGGCCAACCGCAACTCCTCTTCCGTGGCTCCCAAAAAGGTCACCTGCTTTTGATTCGGTGAAAAATCCAGTGCATTCTGAAGGTGCGACCATTGAAGGGGATACGTGGGCGTAACCAACTTGTCGGCAAAACTCGGAAAACAATCCAGATTAAAATCATCCCCGGTAATCGACGGATGATCCAAGGGAGAAACCCCGTAAAAACGAGTCGAAAGCGTTGTATTGAAAGCAAGATCATACAGCAACTCCCCGCTGCCATTGGGACAAAAAACCTGATCATACGGCCCTCCAAGGACATCGTATGTCGAGCGAGGCCCCAAAAATTCTTCGATCTGCTCAATGGAAGATAAATTGGTGATGTCCGGAGGCCCACCAAAAGGATTCTCCCCTTTCAAAGCTTGATACGCCTGAGATAATACAGGGGAAGACAAATCCCCTTGCGACGCAAAGGCCTCCTGCAGGTCTTCAATAAACACAACTTCCACGAACTCATTCTCCACTTCAGGCTTGTGGTGGGCCACTTTCCGCCCAACCGCCACAACAACCAACTGCCTCATCTCCTGCGCCACATGACTCAAAGCACGCGCATAGTTTCCGGACGAAAGCGCAATGGCTTTTTTGTAATGATGGGACTTTATTGCATGAAGTCCGCGCTCCGCCTTGAATATTTTATGCGTCCCCGTAGGCAAACCACTAAAATCAAGCACATCCACCCGACAGCCTAAGGCATCGGATAAAGCAGGATGAGGGAGCGGCAAAGGACCAGTGAGTTTCATAAAAATCAAATCAAGATTTTATATTATATAATTTTCATAAATGGATCAACCCCACACGAACCTCCTCCGTTTACGCAAAAAAAATTTAGCGTCAAAGCCGAAATCCTTACTACAAAAATCCAATTGACTCTATTCATACTCAGGCCTATCATTCAACTAGATGGTTGAATATACTCTCAATACCCTCCAGCTCGACTCAATCTTCGGATCCTTAGCCGACCCGACCCGTCGCGATATACTCAAACGGATCTCACATAAGGAACTTTCCATCAGTGACATTGCCGAACCTTACCCTCTCACGTTCGCCGCCATCTCCAAACATCTTCAGATTTTGGAAAAAGCAAAGCTGATCATCAAACGCCGACAGGGTAAACAACAGCTCGTTCACGCCTCCCCCACCACGCTCAAAGAGGCCACCGAGTACCTAAAAACCTATGAAAAGCTATGGAATGATCGACTCGACTCTCTCGAGCAATATTTATCATCTTTACCCCCATCCCCATGACAGACACCGCCCCCCAAGAAGAGTTTGTAATCACGCGAACCTTCAACTCACCCCTTGAAATGGTCTGGAAAGCCTTTACCGAAGTCGACCGACTCAAACACTGGTGGGGAACCATGAAAGTTGCCACGTTGAATTTTAGCCCGGGCGGCCTCTTTCACTACAGGATGCAGTCACCGGACGGGCAAGACATGTGGGGAAAATTCGTTTATCGAGAAATTGTCCCTATGGAAAAAATCGTGTTCGTGAACTCATTCTCGGATGAGCAGGGAAACACAGCACGGCATCCCATGGCACCGAATTGGCCGCTGGAAATGCTGAACCATTTCACACTGGAAGAACACGGTGGAAAAACCACCCTTACCCTTCGAGGAAGAGCCATCAACGCCACCGAAGAAGAGGTCAAAACGTACAATGACAATCATGAAAGCATGCACATCGGCTTCACCGGAACCTGGGATCAGCTCGAGGCCTATTTGAGTGAAACATTGAACAAATAAAAAGGTGCGGTCCCTATTCTTTAATCCCCCATTGTATGTCAGACGTCAAAACCAACGAACTCGTCATCACCCGAGTGTTCGACGCCCCGCGTAAAAAAGTATGGAACACGTGGACAAAATCCAAAGACGCAATGCGCTGGTGGGGACCGAAAAATTTTACCGCCCCACTCTGCAAAATAGACCTGCGCGTGGGAGGGAAATACCTCTTTTGCATGCGCTCCCCTGAAGGCCAAGACTTCTGGAGCAC
>Ga0076332_1014_pt1 | contig 15732 bp, 16 predicted proteins | sample RifGroA2_FD_67839 | JGI IMG/M metagenome (GOLD analysis project Ga0076332, IMG submission 67839) | Peregrinibacteria bacterium GW2011_GWA2_44_7 | reverse complement strand
CTTGGCTTACAAAACCCCTTATGAAATTATGATTCTAAACAATCGCTTTATTTCCACTTCCAAAATCCCTACTGGTGCTTTTGAGGGCTGAATGCAGGAAATTGCAATTCAAAATAGTATATCATAAAAAATATTCTCTGTAAATCAGATTTATTCTGGGGGTAGTGTTTACTCCAACAGCTTTGCAAACTCCTTTTTGAACGACTCCACATCTTTAAACTGCCGATAGACCGATGCAAACCGAATGTACGCCACTTCATCTAGTGTTTTAAGCGCCTCCATGACATCTTCTCCAATCTGTTGGGACGGGATTTCTTTGCCGTACCCACTCCATTGATCCTCCAAATTATTCAATACCGACTCGATTTGCGCTTCCGTTACCGGCCGTTTTTCGCAGGACTTCCACAGACCCGCTTCGATTTTTTCGCGTTGGTAAGGTTCGCGGGAGCCGTCTTTTTTGATGATCACAAAATTGGACGCTTCGATGCGCTCAAACGTGGTGAAACGAAATTCGCATGTTTTCGACTCACATTCCCGGCGTCGGCGAATCTGTCGCCCTTCATTCGTTTCGCGGGAGTCCACCACGCGGGTGGTCGATTTTTTGCATTTGGGACAGAGCATGATTCTATTCTAGAGCTAAAAAATAAAGTGCGCCAATCGGCGTGAAATAAAACTAAAAAATCCCGACCCTCATGGTCGGGATTTTGAGAACGAATGATCAATCCTGTTATTAAACTTCTTCCGCCTCCGTCCAACTATCGGCGACTGGAACCTCCAGCACCGCGCAGTTGTTGTCTTCATTGCGTTCGGTAACCACATGCGTTGGATCGATACACACTTTAACTTCCATGATTTCCGCACTCAATACCGCGGGTTGAAACGTTCCGACTCCATTGGCCTTGAAAAAGCCTTTGCTGCTTTCGTCCAAGGTCGGCCATGAGTAGTTCAAAGCAGGAGTTTCGCTGCTGTTGTAAAAAATATGAAGTTCCCCATTCTTTTGTGCCGCTTCATCCACGATTTCATTCTTACTCAAGTTTTTGACTTCAAAACTAAGAGCACGTGTCGTGGGATCAACCACCAGATTTTGAATCATAAGGTCAGGAGCCGTGTTATTCCTAACGTCCCGCACCTTCGTATAGCCTTGCAGATTACTGACATGTCCGCCGACCGCCAAACTGGCGATCATAAGGACTCCAATGAAGGCAATCAGGGGTTGCCGAAACTTTTTGTTTTTGATGGACATCGAGGAAAAATTAAAAAGTAAATCATATTATTTTAACACAAAAATTGATTTATGCAAATATAAAGGGTATAATAAGGAGATTAAGGAACTCCCGCAAAATGCAATTAACTTTGAAAAAACCATTAATTTTCGATCGCTTCAAGGCAAAGCGAGGAAGGCATATCAGATTAGATACGTCGACGAGCTTTAACGTGGAAGCGGACGGAAGGAATGATTTTTTCATGATAAGGGTGTTTTGCGGGAGTTCCTAAAATAAATCATCATGAGCGAATGGCTTCACGATAAAGGATTTGAGGTTGGCATAAGCCTCCTCCTGGCACTGATTCCGGTTTTCATTTGGATGACTTTTTTCCTCAAAACCAACCGAGATTGCGCCAAAACGCTTATTAAAGTTTTTTTATTCGGCGCGGTGGCGGTGGTGCCGATTTTGTTGCTTCAATACATGTGGCTGCTGTATCCGCAGTTTGATATTTACGAAAGGATCATTCAAACCGAATCCCGTTTCAATCTGGGTTTTTTGGCGACCTTCACCGCGATCGGTGTTTTTCAGGAAATGACGAAGTTTGACATGCTCCGGAGACTCTCTTGGATCAACGTGAAAATAGAAACCATCAATGAAGCGATCCGCTACAGCCTGGTGGTTGCGTTGGGGTTTGCCTTCACCGAAAATCTCCTCACCTTTTCCGATGTGTTGGCCAGCGAACAGCTGGGAAAGTTATTTTATGAGTTGAGCTTTCGTTCCATTTTCACCGTGGCCGCCCAGATGGTTTTTTCGGGAATTTTGGCGTATTATTACGCGATCGGAAAGTTTGGGAATCCCGTGTTGGAATTGGACCGTTGGACGGGGCGCCGGCATCGTTTATTCGAATGGGTCCAACGTTATAGTGGCATCAAACAAAAAAACGTCTTTCAGTTTCAGCAAAGCATGGAGGGTTTATTGATCGCCATGGTACTGCACGCATTTTTTAATTTTTCGCTTCAAATGGGACACTGGGATTATGCCGCGGGGCTGGTGGTTTGCGGGTTTGTTTTCATTCTATTTTTAAGTAAAAAGAGAACCAATTATCTGGTGTTCACCTCTAAAGAAAAAGCCCGTCCTTCGCAAATCGGAAAGGCAGAGGAAAACGTGGTGATTGAGTTGATGGGCATGTGGTTCAATGAAGGAAAATTCAACGAAGTGATCGAAATTTGTGATCGATTGATGCAACGGGATCCGGACAATAAAGTGGTGAAATTATTTCGCGCCAAAGCCGTGGATCGCAAAAAGATCGAGCGGGTTAAAAAGGCCATCCATCTTCTCTTTTCCGAGGAAGATTATGATATGGAACAAGAAGAACTGAGCTTATTTGAGCGGTTCAAGCGGGCCCAGGCGAAGAAGAAAGAAGTGAAAGCATAGCCTTGAGTCCCGCACCTCCGCAAAGGCTGGATTTCATTCCCCTCCCCTAAAACCATAGAGAAAAAAATACAGTTTCGAGCAAAAATTAGAGGAAAAACCATGAGGAGTCTCCCGGTGTTTGCCGACGAAGCCCGCCTGGGGCGGGTTCTGCGAAGGAGGTGAATATCGGGAGACTCCTCTCCCAGTGGCCGCTAAACGAGAAACTGTGCTTTTTCCTCTGCAAATTCATCCGTCATCCCCGCCAGATAGTCTTTGATCACAATTTCCAGTCGAGCTCCTTCGGCAATGGCTTTCCGTTCTTCGGGAGGCAACTCTTCGGGGTGCGCGCGATAAAAATGAAACAACTCCTTCAAGATGCGTTGCCCCTTGGTCGAGAGGGCCATCACTTCCGGATGGAAATACACATTTTGCGCCAAAAAATCTTTCAACTCCCGATTCATCGCGTACTGCTCCGGGCTAAATAAAATCAATTTTTCCGTGCTCCGATACACCTCTTCAAGCGACGCAATCCCCCGTTTTTCCAAAATGGCGCTCGAATTCACGATCAAATCTTGAATCATCACATGGATCATCGCGCTCACGATTCTCCCCTGCCTTATGGAATCATCCGTAATCATCCCGTAATGCGCCTCAACCCGTTGCTTGGCCACGCGCCACAGCGACAATTTTTCGAGATCGCTTTCCGTGATCAAATGAGACCGCAGCCCGTCATCCACATCATGATTGTTGTAGGCGATCTCATCGGCCAAATTCACCACTTGCGCCTCCAGGCTGGCCCCGTGGAACTGTTTTTCCGCCTGATCCCAAGGGCTTTGGTGTTTCATCAAGCCCTGTCGCACTTCAAACGTCAGATTTAATCCTGGAAAATGAGGATAAACCTGTTCCAGTACCTCCACAATTCGTTTGCTTTGCTCATTGTGTTCAAAACTCAACCCAAATTCCCTCAAAACCTCATCCAAGGCATCCTGCCCCGCGTGTCCAAAGGGGGTGTGCCCCAAATCATGGGCCAATTTTTCATCTTCAAACGACGAAAAGACCGACAATGAATGATGCGATCACGATCTTTTTGAAAAGGGGTGCGCATCACATCCTCGATTTCCTCGTAGTCCCGACCTCTCGAATCCTTGCTTTTGACCGCATAGGGTGCTAATACTTTATCCTCTAGGGTCAGGAGATGATTGCGATCATGAATCATTGTTGAACCGTTAGTTACCGTTTCCATCTTATCAGCGAACTTAGCGCATGTCTCGACAATTTCCATCCCTCAAATCCCGATTCGCAACAGTACTGAGCTTGGTCTTGGTGGGTGTTTTATTCGTGGGATCCTTGTTCGGCGCGTTGCCGGTTCACGCCAATTCCGATGCCTCCCTGAGTGATTTACAGGACAATATCGACACGCTTTTCCCAAGCGCGTCGTACATTTCGGGGTTGGAATACCATTCCACTTGGAGTGAGCTCTCTCGTAAAACCATGAGTGAGGCGAACGGTATTGAGATCACCTATGAGGCGATTTTTGATGATTTACCCCAGTGGGAAGACGAACTGCCCACCATGAATGTGTATCTGATTGCGGAATCCTCGACCGAGGCCGCAAAAGCACAATTTGACGCGTGGGCCGATTCTCACGAATTCACCAGTGGGTTATGGGATAAAGTTTCAGCGGGAAAAGATTATTTCACCTATTACGCTCCAGCTGGCGAAAATACCGATTTGGTTAAATATCGGCCGCTGGAAGAGGGAAATCTTCACTTTGTCAGTTATTACGGAAACGTGTTGATCGTGGTGAATTTTTATCGCACCGCCGGGGAATACCTCAAAAATAATGTGGACGCCTATTTGCAGTATTTGGATCAAGAAGAAGAAACCCTGGCGATTTTAAATGAGGTCGTCATTTATGCCGAAGAGGCGCTCAAGTTTTATCTGGGCACTAGTTTTTCCGTCGAAGGCCCGACCGATTATGATTATTATTTGACTCATTCCGGATACAGCCTGGACATCACCAAAACGGTCGAAGTGCCCCGTAACGGGACCTTGTCCTTGGAGGTCTATATCGATGATTCCTCAGAAACGGGAAGCCTTTTGAACATGTACGGATTGGAAGATCCCGCGGTGGGGATGTTTGCTGTGAATCTGAATGAGAATGCGGGAGTCGAATGGAATTTTTATGATCCCAGCACCAGCTCGGCTTGTCGGGATTCATCCGGGTGGCACCATTTGGTCACCGACAACTCCCTCAATCTGTACGAGTGGGAAACCATTGCACTCAATTATGGAGCCGACGGAGGACTCAAGCTTTATTTGAATGGACAGCTTCAGGATGCCTGTCCGGTCAGCACGCCACGTGTCGACACCCCTGTCTACTTGGGGGACTATCCGGATGACACGATTCAAGAGAGTTTTGTGGGGTATGTGAAAAATATCACCACTTCTTTCAGTGTGGATGAGGATCAAAACGTGATGGACGAGGTTCAGTCCGGAGATCTGATTTTTGCGGATGTCAGCACGTCAGATCCTTATGCCGATGCCATTGAGTACATGAAGGACGAAGGCATCATTCAGGGGTATTCCGACGGAACTTTCAGGCCGAATCAATCGGTCAATAGAGTTGAAATTTTAAAAATGCTGCTTCTGGGCTTTGGCTATAAAGTTTCCAGTAATTATAGCGTCACGGCCTTCAATGATTTAAAAGAAGGAGAATGGTATCTCCCCTACCTCAATTATGCCGTCAAGCTGGGAATCGTGGGGGGCTACCCGGATGGGACCTATCATCCCGGAGACAGTCTGAATCGGGTGGAATTTTTGAAGATTTTGCTGATCGCCTACGGACTGAATTTAAGTGATTACCCTATCGCGACGCTTTATCCCGATACATCTAAAACCGCGTGGTACGCGGCCTATGTTCAGTATTCGAAAGATGAGGGACTCTTGGATCCTGACAGTAAGGGAAATTTTAATCCCGACAAAGCCCTCACCCGAGGAGAGGTGGCGGAAACGATCTATCGATTGTTGGAGGGATAAATCAAAAAGGGTAATGCGGGAATTGGCATTGACGTGAATTAATAAATATGTTTAAATATTTACTTTTCATGATAAATCCTTAATGATGAAGAATTCTCCCGATCGATTTGTTCCGACATTGGTGCTGCTATCAGGTTTAGTAGCGGCCCCCTCGGCTATAGCTCAAGAGCCTGCTTCAACGCAATTAACGCCAATGATTGAATGTACTCCGGTCGAAGGTGCGTCCTATTCTGCGCTCTGTTCTTCATCTCCTACTTTAAATAAAGATAAGGCCGTAAATACAAACTCTGCAGAACTTGCTCGTCGGGTCGCGGCTTGCGTAATGCAAAAAGGCGTATTGCTTCCTCCTTATGCGGGGGATGCCGAAAATTACGGCCCCGACGAAGTTGAAGAAAAAGTAAAAGAAATATTGAAAAAAAGAAAGGAAAAAAAGAAAGGAGCGGGGGAAGAAACGGAAGAGGCATTGAGGGCGAGAATAAAAAAAGAGTTTAGGCAGGCATTGGAAGCAATCCAAGAGATTCAAGTGGCGGAATATACGGTCCCTGTTCAAATGGAAGGTGAAAATGGGGAAGAAGTTCAAATGATGTATACATTGACGGTTCGTAATTATCCAGAAGAGGGTGGAGGGCAGGACTCCTTAATGATCGAACGCCCTTTTGAAATTGTTCATTTTGGAGGTGATTTACCAGATGAACAAACAAAAATAACCCTAAATGATAGAGGTTTAACAGGTTCTTTGTATTGGGTGACGGCGGGTTATCGTCCCCAATTTTTTGAGGGGCATTCAGATGCATTTTTATTGAATTATTTATATGTATTAAAGGTGGCCAATGCAACATGTGGGGGTGGTTCAGATCTGCTCGTTGTTGATGAAGGGATTAAATCAGTACCTTCCATTACTGATGATCCTTATATTGGACCACAAGATGAACCCGCAAATAAAGAAGGAGAAGTTGATGCATTAAATGGTGGTGTACTGTCACCACAAAAAATACAAGAGAGTACGATAACCTTAAAGAAGCCGATGGATGTGATGGAATAATCCTAAACCTCTTTCGCTTCATCTTGTTTTTTCTTGATCCACCGCGCCACGGCATGCGGATCGTTTTGCATGTCTTTTGCCGCATCAAAGGCATGGGTAAGAGCGGATCGAACAATAGCTTGAGGTTTGGAGGCTTCTTCGAAAGAGATCCATTTTGAAAAAATAGAGGCCCCTTTGATGGGATCATGAATGGAAATGGACACCAACGTGCCTAAGTTTTGGGGAGTAAGGGTGATGCCGATTTTACCATTAAATTGTAACTCGTCGACATAGGGGCCGGCGCGTTCGAAGGCGGGATCTCCCAAGGTGGTCACGATGCCATGGAGCAAATACATTAAAGGTTTGAGCTGACGATCGGATAAACTCACCACCTCAATGGTTTCGGTGGGCTGATTTGGATTTTCAGGGTTCTTTTGAGTGATTCGACGTAAAAACGTGGTGGTGGCGTGTAGGGTTTGTATCTCCCGTTTGGTCTGAGGATCTACCGCCTCTTTCGCAAAGGCGAGAAGCTCGGGGCGGGCCTCCGTTTTTTGGGAGATTTCAGGGAGATGATGAGGGAAAGAGTCCATTCAGCTACTTATTAGAGATTTTGTGTTTTAAATTTTCAATGCGCGCTAGCAGTTTTTTTTGTTTTTTGATCTCCTCCTTTTGTTGGTGGAGCAAGGTTTGGCTTAATGCATGAGCCATAGTGATAAGAGGGTCTTTTTTCATGGGGTCGAGTTATTTTTTATAGGAAGTATCCACCACAATCACATTCATTCCATAGTAAGCCAAGGCATGTGAAAGTGGCAATTGATGGATCATGGCATCTTGCTCTTCCGTGGATACTTCTTCAAGATTTTTTTCTGAAAAAACCTCTGTGTTGTCGGTATTCCAATCGGTGGTTTCATGCAGGGCACCGATGGTTAAAAATGAAACAGGTTCAGAAGATTTTTGCATCAATTCACGCACATTTGAAGCCATATACACATTTTGAGTCGTTACTCTTAATTCGGTCGACATTTCGCCATTATAATGTCTCTCTTTAAGAGAGTTTTTGTTGTTTCGGGAGCCGACATCGTAACCGACAAGCTTCATCTTATCTCCAAGCTGCATTTTTGCTTGAAGACTACCGGTCCGATATTCATTGATTCCGGATGTTTCCGGCACGATTGTTTTAAATGCGTTTATCATGCCAGTGGATAGTTCCATTCCACGATAAGGCATCGCTTCCTCATAAACGGTTGTTCCAAGCCCGGATTGAATGGATTTGATTAGGGAAGCTTCAATTTCTTTTTGGGATTCATCAACCGATTTTAATTTTTTCATAACCGGTGCTCCCGAAAGCGCATTAATTAAGTCAAAGGCTTTATTTTCGTCGTCAAGAAGGCTTTCTCCCTGTCCCGGATGCGTTTGCATGAATAATACAACGGTTTTTGCATTGGGATTTTTACTTTCAACGACATAACTGGGTTGGATATTCAGTCCACGCAATTGAGTAAATGTCTTTTTTAGAGAGGGAGAATGAATGACTTCCGGTGTAGTTGCGGGGATTTTAAGGATACCGGCCCTTTTTATTTCCCCCATCATTTCGCGAGACAGCTGTTCCAGGGAAGTATCAAGTCTTGGAGTTTTGTTGTTAACGACATCGGTTTTGATATCATTAAATGCTCTTTGTAAAAGATAAAGATCGGGATCGTTCGGGGATTTTTGTTGCAATAAATCAAGCTTAATTTTAATCTGTTTTAATCCGGCGCGAACGGCATCGGTTGTTGAGCCTAGCGTTCGACTTCCTTCATCAAGTTCTAGGAGTATATTTTTAATTTCGGCGGCAAGTTGTCCTGCTTCATTTTGAAGCTCGGCAGAAAGTTCAAGCTTGGGCTTAACAGGCTCGGGAGCAGGAGCAAGCTTCATAGCTTCGCTAGGCAGCTTAGGTTTAGTGACGACAGTGTCAGTACCTGTAGGAGCTTTAGCTACGGGCGCAGGCCTGGGTACAGATACAGGCTCTGGGGCAGGTTTGGGTTTCTTAGGTACGGGCTTAGCAGCTTCAGTCGCAGGAGTAGGTAGAGGCAGGGGCTTAGATTCAGCCGTGAGAACAATTCTAGGTGTAGCCTTAGCTTCAGGTTTGGGTTTATCAGGTAGAGGCAGGGGCTTAGATTCAGCCGTGAGAACAATTCTAGGTGTAGCCTTAGCTTCAGGCTTGGGTTTATCAGGCACAGGCTTTAAGGCCGGCTTAGGAGGAAACAAAAATCCTTCCATTCGTACCTCGCCTTTTGGATCGAATACTCGTAGCTTCCATCTCCCCGCTTCTTGGATTATTTTGATAGATTCCCCAGCATATATTTTGTCGATATTGCCCAATCCGGAAGAATACATACCGATGCGATTTTCCGGTGCATTTTGCAAGTAATCCAAACAGTAATACATTATTTCTTTTGGGTTTCTCTCTTTGTCCCCATAGTGATTTTTTAGCGCGCTTAAAATGGCTCCGCTGAGGGGCATGGAATGGTGTCGATCAATGGTTTGAGTGAATGCATAATTTAAGTCGGGGGCGGCAATTTTAGTCCATACGCGGTCCATTAGCTCATGTCGCTTTTGACGAAAAAGTTCGCCTGATTTTTCTAGTAAATTTTGATAAAGTTCGTCTCGTTGCTTTTGACTGAGTAGGACAAAGTTTTTTGGATTTTCTTGTCTTTCTCCACTTTGTGCCACGGAACTTTTTTCGAAATTGCCCATTGTTTTTTTTTTGTTTATAGCTCTACGCAATCTTATAATTATACCAAAAATTGGATCGATTTACAATGAAAAGTTGAATCTTTCACGAAATGATGGTAAAATAATAAGATTAAAATAAACAAAAAAATCCATGACGGTTACGGATGAAATAGTTCAAAATGCGCTCATCGAAAAAAAGGTTTTAACAAAAACCCAAGCCAAAACATTGAAGCATGTCATGGAGCAAAAAGGTTTAACACTCCAAGAAGTGGTTTTGGAACACGATTGGATTCCCGATGAAGTGCTTGGAGAAATTTTGGCGGAACTGTATGGGGTTGAGTATGTGAAATTGAGCGATCAATCCATTTCGGAATCACTTTTGGGAATTGTCCCTTTTCAATTGGCATCTCATCAACACGTGATTCCTTTCGCGAAAGAGGGGGACACATTAAAAGTCGCTTTTGCAGATCCGAGTAACGCGGAATTGATCAGCGCTCTTGCCAAAAAAACAAATCTGCAAATAAAACCCTATTTGGCCACGCAGCGGGATATTAAAGCCTCTTTGAAATTTTATAATCGAGACATCAATCAAAAGTTCAGCAAACTCTTGAAGGGAGCCATGGCTGATTTATCTAAAATCGAATCATTGCAGGATACGGCGAAAATTTTGGATGCCATTATTTTATTCGCGTTCCAAAATAACGCTTCCGATATTCATTTGGAGCCGCATAAAAATTTTCTAATTGTTCGATGTCGTATGGATGGGATTTTGCAAGTGATTGCTGAATTTCCAATGGAGATTGAAGATTTTTTAATCACAAGAATTAAAGTGCTGGCCAATCTGCGTACCGACGAACATCGAGCGGCTCAAGACGGTCGTTTTAAAATTGAACTTGAAAACAATGAAATCACCTTGAGGGTATCGATTATTCCCGTTTATCAAGGAGAAAAAGCAGTTTTGCGTCTTTTGAGTTCCAGCAATCAAGAGTTGAGCTTGGAAACCATAGGGTATTCCGCGCACAACTTGGAGGTCATTCAAAGCAACATTAAAAAGACGCACGGCATTCTTTTGATGACGGGACCGACCGGTTCGGGAAAAACAACGACCTTATACACGCTTCTTAAAAAACTCAATTCATCTGAAATCAATATCTCAACGATTGAAGACCCGATCGAATATCAAATGGAAGGAATCAATCAAATCCAAGTCAATGCCAAAACGAATTTAACATTTGCCGATGGGTTGAGAGCATTGTTACGACAAGATCCTGATGTGATCATGGTCGGAGAGATTCGAGATGAAGAAACCGCTTCCATCGCCATAAATGCTTCGTTGACCGGACATTTGGTGCTGGCCACATTGCACACCAATGATGCGGCCTCCACACTGCCGAGAATGTTGGACATGAATGTGGAAGGGTTTTTATTGGCGGCAACAGTTCAAATGGTCATCGCTCAGCGCTTGGTGCGTAAAATTTGCGAACAATGCAAAGAACCTTACCAAGTGACGCAGAATACACTTCATGATATTGCGATTTCAAATCATATCCAAGACAATCTGGCGCAAATGTTTTCCGAACAAATTCAAGACAAGGAATCGATGGTAACTTTTTATCGTGGTCGAGGGTGCGCTACCTGTAATCAGTCCGGTTATAAAGGCCGAATAGCCATTGCCGAAGTGATGAATATTTCCACGGAAATGCGACAGTTGATTTTAGAGAAAGCCACGCCAAGGCAATTGGAAGAAAGGGCGATCGAAGAAGGCATGATAACCATGTTCCTCGACGGCATACAAAAAGTGGTGGGAGGGATCACGACACTCGAAGAAGTGTTAAGAGTCATGAGAGTTTAGGGCTCGTCCATAAAAATCATCAGCATGAAACAATTTGATTACGTTGTACTCACAACGGAAGGAATAAAAACAAGGGGCAGACTGCGAGTGTCCAATGAAGAGATGGCGAGAGAAAACCTCAAAAAAAAATATGCCATTATTATCTCGGTCACGGAACGACTTACGGATAAAACCTATTTTTGGCAAAAACCGCATTTGAGTTATGAAGAAAAAATGATGTTTGCCAAATACATGGCCATCATGTCGCAAGTTGGAATCACCATAACGGAATCGTTGGAAATCATTATTTCACAAACGACCTCATCGTCTAATCGTATGATGTACGAAGATATTTTGGAGCGGGTTTCCAGCGGGCAAACCTTGGCGGACGCGCTCAGGGTTTATGAAGTGACCTTTTCCGAGATATTCATCAATATGGTGCAAGTGGGAGAAAAAAGCGGAACCTTGGAAAGTGTATTGACCCATTTGGCGGTACAGATGGAAAAAGCGTATGAGCTTAAGAAAAAAATTATTTCCGCGTTTATTTATCCCGCGATTATCGTCAGTATGACCTTAACCATCACATTGGGAATGGTGATTTTTGTCATGCCGAAGATTTTGGAAATTTTTAAAAATTTCGATGTTGTTTTGCCTTTGCCCACGCGAATTCTCGTAGGAGTAAGCACCTTTATTTTAACGCATCCTTTTGGCTTTATCGTCTTAATTTTTGGAGTTTTGGGCGGAACAACCCTGTTGTCACGAATTCGATGGATCCGCCCGATTTATCATCGAGTACTTTTGCATACGCCGATTTTTGGGAAAATTTTGATTTATATGAATTTGGCTCGTTTCGCTCGCACCTTGAATTCTCTTTTGGAAGCGGGAATTCCCATTACCGAAGGGCTTCAAATCACGGCGAATATGATGGGAAATACGTTTTATAAAAACGCGCTTTTGTCGGCGAAAGAGCGCATTCAACGCGGGGGTGGATTGGGGGATGGCTTTACGGAGCATCCAAAACTATTCCCTCCATTGGTTAAAAAAATGTTGTATATCGGAGAACGAACGGGCAGTCTTGAAACTTCCACGAAACATTTAGCCAGGCTGTACGAAAGGAATGTCGATAATATGACAAAAAATCTTTCCGTTTTACTCGAACCTTTTCTGCTTATTTTTATGGGTATTTTAATTGGTGGAATCGCGCTTTCAATCATTCTACCCATTTATCAGCTACCTAATTTAATCAGCAATTCTCGATGAAGCAGGCTTTTAAAAATTCCGTATCGGCATTTACCTTGATCGAAGTGGTTCTCGTGGTCACTTTAGTGGGAATTTTATTCGGGTTTTCGATTTTATACACGCAAACCGCTCAAATGCGCGCCGATTTAACCGCCCAAACGCGCACGGCGGTGGCCTACTTGAGGATGTCTCAAAGCGAAGCCATGGCGGGACGAAACGGTCGGGTTCACGGTATTCATTTTGAAAATGATTCCTACACTTTATTCGAGGGGGATTTGTACGCGGAAGGTTCTCCGGGAAATAGAATCATCGAATTGCCTTCAACGCTTTCAATCGGAAATATCAACTTCCAAGGAGGCCAAAGCGACGTTATTTTTTTCGCTCCCGATGGAACCACTGAAACCTACGGATCATTCACATTAAATTCCGATAAAATTCAACAATTTCGTACCATAACCATCCGACACAGTGGTATTGTTACCTATTAAAAATTTCAGCTCTCAAGAAAAATCAACGTGTCTTCCTCGTGCCGGCTTTGTCCTCATCGAGGTCATGCTGGCGCTTTCTCTGTTCAGCCTTTTTTCGTTGGGTATTTTTTATCTCACTCTAAACACGGCGCAAAGAAACGCAAAAACCCAACTTCAAAACGAGGCGCTTTTTTATGCCGAAGAAGGAATGGAGGCGGTTCGTTGGATGAGAGACAAAGATTATCTTATTTTAAACGCCGGAGAGTATGGGCTGAATTTTACGGAAGGAGAATGGCGATTCGTTGCGGCTCCGGACACGAGTGACGAATTTTTTGAGCGCACCGTTACCGTTGAGGATGTCTATCGAGATGAAAATGGAAATATCGCGCAAGCGGGAGTCTATGATCTTGAAACAAAAAAAATTATTTCTTCGGTGACATGGCGTTGGCATTCCATCCTCCCTCAATCTGTTCGCTTGGAAACGTACTTATCTGACTGGAGAGGAGATGAATGGATTCAAACAACCTGTACGGAATTTGAGTCGGGTGAGTTTGAGAATACGGAATCCAACCCTACGGCTTCTCCCCCTTTGGATAATTGCTCGGTGCAACTTTCCGAACTGTATGGCGAAAGCGATTTTTTTCAGTCCACCGATATTGGAAACCACGGCAATGACGTGGTCGCGGATGGAGATTACGCCTATGTGGCGACCTCGAAAGAAAATTCGGGAGTTACCATCGTGGATGTGAGCGATCCTGAAGCTCCGGAAGTGGTGGCTTCGGTCAATATCGGAGGAAAAGGTCGTTCTCTTTTTAAAGAAGGAAATACGCTTTATGTGGGGGTCGCGAATGAAAATAAAGGACTTGCAATCATTGATGTTCAAAATCCTTCGACCCCTTTGCTGCTGGCCAATGTGGATATTGGGAATTGGGGAAATCAACCCGCGGTTTCCGGTGATACCGTTTTTATGGCGGTGGAAAGTTCCTCCCAAGGGTTGGTTTCGATTGATGTGAGTGATAAATATCACCCCATTCTTTTGGATACGTTAAGCTTGGGAGAAGCAAAAGGGAAAACCATCCATTTAAGCGGAACGTATGCGTATATGGGTACCGATAGCGGATCAAACGGATTACGAGTGATTGATAGTAGCAATCCTTTCGATTTAGCTTCCGTTTCCACGTTGGATGTGGGAGAAGAGATCAATGGGATTGAGATAATGGGGAATTACGCCTTTTTAGGGACAAAAAATGAAGCGCAGTCCTTGCAAGTGATCAATATCGCAAATCCTGCAACCCCATCCATTGTCGCGTGGTTGAATGTGAACGGGAAAATTCAAGATTTGGTATTATTTGAAAATTTTCTTTATGCCGCCATGGATGAATCCGATGAGGGATTAGCGATGGTGGAAGTGAGTAATCCGTTGGCGCCCCAATGGCTCAATAACGTGGATATCAGCGGAAAAGGGACGGGAATCGCAACGAACGGAAGTGAAATTTTCATCTCCATTGATATCAATAATCAGGGTTTGGTGCTTAAAAGAACCATGATAACCACGGTTGCCACGGCGGGAAGTTTCATTTCAAATGAATTTGATACCGGAGGAGAAGACACGCGCTATAATTTTTTGGATTGGGATCAAACCGGAGTTCCCGGTGGAGGGATCGCATTACAGATTCGTACCGCCGATAGTGTTGCCCATTTAGAGACGGCAAAATGGGTGGAGGTAAATCCCCTCACGCCGATTGTTTTGGATCCCCTTCGCACCGGACAACGTTACTTTCAGTTTAAAGTTCTTTTCACCTCGGACGGGATTTCAAGTCCGATTCTCAATCAAGTTAGAGTCAATTATACCCCATAGAGATTCCCATAGTATGTTCATTTTGGTTCGCATCACGACGAAAGCCACCACATTGATTGAAATCCTTTTCTATTTCGCGATTTTGGGAATCGTTTTGTCCGCCGCAATGACTTTCGCGTTTCAAATCATTTTTGCCGGAAGTCGCTCGGCGGATAACAATGAAATACAGTCCAATGCCAATGTGGTATTTTATCAAATCGAAAAAACCATTCGCATGGCGGAAGCGGTTGATTCGAGCAATAGTATTTTTAATTCCGACGAGGGGTATTTGGTTCTTTTAATGAAGGATCCCCTACTCTCGCCCACGCAATTTTATTTGGAAGAGGGGATCGTATGGGAGCGGTCGGGGGCTTCAAATCCCATTCAACTTTCCGACCCGCGGGTTTATTTTGATCGGCTTTCTTTTCAGCATGTTACTTATCCCAAAAATCCGGATCAGATTCGAATCAATGCTAGGATTTCCACGGCATCACAAATTCGAGAGGAACTCATGCAGGTGGTGACACGACAATCGGCCATTTCTTTAAGATCTTTTTAATGATATATAGGGCTCATGAAAAAATAAATCACTCATCTTATGCTCACTGCATCTCCGACTATAATCGCTCTTCAATCGAAAAATTTCTCATCGTACCTTTGGTACGCCTCGATATTTTTCTCAATCATAGCGCCATATTCGGAGCGCATTGAACTTAAATCTGAATAATTTATTTTTTCATGAGCCCTAATAATAAACCTTGCGCATCCGTTGCACTCATCAGTTTGTTGATCATCTCGGCAATCACACTGCTTATCGCCCTTGGAATATCGGAAGTCACATTCTCCAATTCTGCTCAAACGTATAATTACCAATTGGAAAAAGAGGGGTATTATGCGGGAGAAGCCTGCTTGGAGGAGGCACTTCATCGATTGGAGCGTGATCCAACGTTTACCGCGACAAATAT
>Ga0076332_1026_pt1 | contig 17177 bp, 6 predicted proteins | sample RifGroA2_FD_67839 | JGI IMG/M metagenome (GOLD analysis project Ga0076332, IMG submission 67839) | Peregrinibacteria bacterium GW2011_GWA2_44_7 | reverse complement strand
GAATCCTTTCAATCCGAGGAAGGAACCCAAATTATAAAACCGGATGAATTTCAGGCCAAGGCGGATGCGTTGTATGTGACCATGCAGGCCATCTTGAAAAAGCATGAATTCACGGAAGAAGACTATTTGAATTTATCCCAACAATACGCCACGAATGAAGTTTTTACGGCGTTAGTGGATGAGAAAGCGCAAGCGGCGTGTGGTATTGATAGCCGTTCTTTTCCCATTAACCCTTTTGGGCCCGATAGCAACTCTTCTGATGATGTTTGATATGGATTCCCCAAATAGGAGGGGAGTGCTTTTGGCACTTTCGGCGGGGTTTTTATGGGGATTCCCCGGTATTTTGGTAAAATCCATTGAGGGGTTTAGTTTTTTGGGGCTTGCGACGTTACGCATGTTCCTTGCTTTTCTGATGATTGCGGCGGGAATTTTGATTTTTAAGAAAGGAGGGGAGCTAGTTGCTTCTTTTCGGTATTGGAAATTTTGGATTTTACTGGGACTATTGATGTCATTTCATTGGGCATGGGGGATGGCCGGGTTTCAATACACTTTGGTGGCAAACGCTTCTCTTTTTGGCAATACCACTCCTTTATTCTTGCTTTTTTTAGGGCCTTTATTTTTGGGGGAATCCTTACGAAAGCAGGAGATTATTTTTATGGCAGTTACGTTTGTTGGGATTTTTTTGATGATCGATGGGAAAGGTTTTTCGTGGGATAATCTTCAGTTTCGGGGAGATATGTTTTCCATTTTAGGCGCTTTTTCTTTTGCCATCTATAGTATTATTGTTCGTAAGAAGCGTGCTCTTTTTCCGTTTTATATCATGATGTTTTGGTTGTTTTTAATTTCCAGCCTTTTTATGGTTTTGGGAGGATGGCTGTTTGAAATCCCTTTCACCATAGGCCCCATTCCTTCGATTTCCTGGTTTTATCTTTTGATTCTCGTGATTTTTCCTACGGTTGCGGCTCACAGTGCGTATAATTTTAGTTTGAGTTTTTTGCGTTCCGATCAAGCGGCCACAATCATCCTTATCGGCCCTCTTTTTGCCGCTTTTTTGGGCTATTTATTTTTAGAGGAAAAACTTCCGTCACAGAGTATTTTGGGAATGGTTTTGGTGTTGTGCGGAATTTATGGAATTATTGCATTCCATTCGAATTCGCTACGGTTTTCGTGGGATAGGCTTAAGAGCTTGTTCAAAATCTCCCATTGATCGTTTTTTTTGTCTTTTTGACTCCCCTGCGGGGGCCCCCATTCTAAAAGAATGGGGGCCCCGAGTGTCGCGCCTAGCCAGACACAAAAATTCTGCAAAAATTATCTCATCGCTAGATTTTGAACAGGCTCTAAGGCTTGGATCCGATTTCGATGATGAGTTTTTCCATTTGAATCAGGTACTCTATTTGGTCTGAAGGTTGATAACGGAGTTCTCCGGTTTTAAGTCCGCGGTCCATTTCAAGCAGTTTTTTGTATATTTCCTTTAATTCTTCCTGTTTGAAGTTTTTACATTGGGGTGCAATGGAGCTTACGGCATATGGATGTTGCTTGATTTTTTGGCTTATTGCTTGGTTGGAAAGTCCTTTGTTTTGAAGTTCGCGCACCTCGATGATGAGTCGGAATTGGCGTGCCATCATGGCAAAAATCATGGGCAGTTCTTCTCCTTGATCGATGAGTTGGTGAAGAATGCTCAGTGCTTCTTTGGTTTTTTTTTGTCCCAACGCATCCGTCAGTTTAAAAATGGAAGAGGTAATACTGCTTCCTTGCCCCAAGGTTTCAATGTTTTGGGGTGTGATTTTTTTGTCGTCCGCATACTGAATTAATTTTTGAATTTCGGTATTGAGTTTCCAGAGATCGTTTCCCATGAGGGCGCTCATGCGATTTGCAGTCACTGTATCGATGGAGCCCCCGTAGCTTTGTATTTTTTCAATGATCCAATCCAAAAGTTCTTTTCCTTGTTTGGGTTTGCATTCTTCCAGGCGCGCTGTTTTTTCAAGAGTTTTAAAGAGCGTGGTTCTTTTATCCGGCGATTTGCTTTCCCAAAAAATTAAAATAGAACTTTCAGGAAGTTCCGGCAGTGCGCTGGCCATTTTTTTTAAATGTTCCGGCTTTTGACTGCTGAGGAAGTTTTTAACAATCACCATTCGTTTTTCCGCTCCAAACGGCAGACTATTCGCGGCATCCAGGATGGAAGAAAATTCATTGCTTCCCTCCATTTCATCGATATTGAATTCGCCATGTTTTTCAATGAAAGCATTTTTCCAGCGTGTGATTTTTTCGTGGAGTTCAAAGGTGTTTTCCCCGAAGAATAGGACAATCATGTGGCTATTGTAAACCAACTTGTTCCCTTCGAAAACGTGAATTTGGGGAAATCCCTTAATCCCCAAATTCACGATGTTTTCTCAAGAGATCAAGTTGGTTTTTTGTTTTTGGGATAGTATAATGCGGGTTTATTTTTTCTACTCTGCAACCCGTTCCGATTGAATATTCACATACTGTTCCAATCCGGGTGGGGGATTGAGTAAGATGCGTTCGTCGTAGCGCACCACCACATTCCCGTGATCATAATTGGCCGGTCCGGAAAAGGTGCGTTGCTTCGTCAGGGGCGTCATGTCTCCATAGACGGATCCAAAGATTTCCAGGGGAGTGAACGGGTCGGTCCAATCTCCGTTTAGAATCCCACCGCTTCCATCTTCTCTTTTGGTTACATAATATACTCCCGCCATTTTTTCAACGCTTGAGTCAATATAGACTTCTCCTCCGAGCACAATAAAGGCAATCGACGGTATTTTTTTGAGATTTGAAACGGTGCTCATATTGACGGATTGGTATTCGATATCACTTTCCACGAAAAGTGTGCCGTTTTCGATGATGAAGGTGTACCCGCCTTCCGGTATTGTGTTGTTGCCCAAGTCCAAGACCAGATTTGCATTGCTGATTTTATACACATTTTGACTTTGATTGCTTCTTTGAATTCCGGGGGTGTTGCGTAGATTTTCAAAGTTGGTGATTTTATAATAGGTTCCCCATTCCGGATTGGAGGTGCTGGTGGTTTTTAAGGAAGAGAGGTTGTCGTTGTAGCGGCTGATGGATGTGGTGTTTTTATTTTGTTGCGTTTGAATTGTTGTTGAGTTCCATTGAATATTTTGCTGTACATCCACCAACATTTCACAGACATAACTGGAGAATCGTCCAATGAGTGTGTTGTTATCCCCTCCGTTGCAAACTTGGTTTTGAGCTCGGCTGAACATTCGACTGAAGACCAATCCATCACTGTTGCGATAATCCGGGTAGTAGCAGGTTAAGTCGAAGCCCGCGGTGGGATCTTCTTCAAAGTAAACATCACCTGCATTGCGGGTGAGCATATAAGGACAGATCACACTCACATCGGCGCTGGCTTCCAAGCGTCCTCCATCCACCTCGGTACTATTGTGAAAGCCCAATACCGGACAATCTTCCACTTCTTCGGTACAATTGAAATTTCCGTTATCGACTTGTCCCAAATAATGAATCACTACTTTATGATTCGCCTGAGCCACTTGATCCATGTGTTTTAAGGTGATTCCGTCTGTGGCGTTGATGTCCCCGGTATAACAAGGAGCCGTGTTTCCTTCTTCACACACGGGAATCTCGGTTCCATTTTCATATTTTACACTGAAGCCTCGGTAACTCCCGTTGTTTCCGCAGTCGTTTCCATTGCCGTCGGGGGTTCCGTCGACCCAGCATCGTACTTGAGTCACGTCCGAATCATCGGCAATGTAGTAGCTGATTTCTCCGGTTGCGGTTCCATCGGCCATTTTCCCGGGAATGGGATTGGAAATGGTATCCGTGAGTTTCACTTCATCGATACTCAGATAAGGGTCGGGAGTGTACGTTAGCTCATAAAATGCATAATCATAATCGTGGCCGTAGGGCTCCGTTTCATCAAATCCATTCGCGGTGATCACGCTGCTTCCGATCCGATAAAATCCGAAATTATAGGTATCCACACTTTTGGTGAGAGTGTCCGCAGGAGCGGTGGTTGGTTGAGGCAATTGAATGGTGAAGGTTTCTCGACAGGTGGAGGACTCTCCGGCTTCCACCGTGAGCGTGACTTGTCGTTCACTATCGGGACCATCGTAGGTCACGATGGTTTCATTGGTTTCCAAATAACGTTCGATGTCATCCGTGTCTTCAAATGATCCGGTTCCGGTGGTGCTCCATTCGTAAGTCAGTCCATCCGGGTCCGTCCAGTTTCTTCCTTTGGAATCCAGTGCTTGCACTTCCAATGTTTCCGGTAAATCGTCGATGATAGTCCCTTCAGGTTGTTTTACGACAAGTGAAGTACAAACTTCTTCTATTTCTTCAATTTGACAGACATTGGAACAGCCATCGTTGTTTACGGAATTGCCGTCATCGCATTCTTCGTGCGTCCCCAAATCGTTCGGATTTTGAATAATGCCATCGCCACAGTAGTTGCTGCTGCCGCCACCACCGCCGGGATTTCCACCGCCACCTGAACTTGGAGGAGTGGTGGTTCCCGTGGAGCTGATGTATGCCGTGGTTTGACATATATTAGAGTATTCCCCCGCTTCATACACGGTGATTAAATCTCCATTCCCCCCGTTGTACTCCACGGAAAGATCGGTGCTGGTGATCGTGTTTCCGACCTTTGAGCCATTATCCGCATTGAAAATTCCATTGAGATTGCTCGTGGTCCAAGTCCAAGGGCCCGGCCAATTGCTCGGATTCGGAGTGATCGTGAACACCACTTGACTGAACGAAGTGGTCACTTCGGGAGTGATCGCCAAGCTGATACACGCCGAGGAGGTTGGTTCCGTTTTACAGGTCGAAGAACAGCCGTCTCCGTTGGTGATGTTGCCGTCGTCACACACTTCATCGTCCGTATTGCTGGGAATATTATCCACTCCATTGGTATCGAGAACGCCATCCCCACAGTAGGGGGTTGGTGTGGGTTCGGGCTGACAAGTGGAAGAACAACCATCGCCATTGGTGGTGTTGCCGTCATCGCAGACTTCATCATCGGTGTTGCCCGGAACATTATCGGGGCCATCGGTATCGACCATTCCATCGCCACAATAAGGCGCTCCCAAACAAGCGGGGAGGGGTTCTGAAACATAACTATCAATCAATCGAGTGCCGTAATCCGGAGCGCCTTGAGTGATCACCGGTCCACAAAACAGGTCCACTTGGTATTGGCATACGGGATAGCCTGGAAAGCTGATCACTTCCGCGAGTGTCCAGGTTTCGGCGGTTCCCCCAAGCACTTCATCGGTGTACGAATCATAGAACACTTGGTTGGCTAAAACTTCATCAAATTCATAGGATGCCAAGCTGATATCAAATGGGTATGTGGTGTCGTTGAAAATTTTGACTTCTGTTCGGGCCGTGTCGAAATATCCCCATAGTTTTCCCTCTGCTCGAGCCTGTTCACAGGTATAAAGCGTACAACTTTGGGTACACATTTCATTGTAACCGGGTTCGCCGGGTTGGGAGGCATAATCACAGACTTCTCCTTCATCCAGTTCTCCATTCCCACAGTAAGGGGTGGGCGCTTCTTCCGACGTGATGCTGTCGGTACAAACTCCGTAAGTGGTTTCCGTCACCACAATCCGATCGCCGGGTTCTCCCCCTGTGTAGTAAACGGTTTCGGAGTTGGTGGTGTAGGGATTGGATCCGCTTCCCAACAGGGCGTAGGTGTAGGAGTTTGTGAATTTTCCTTTGGCCACCGCTCCGGATTTGCTATAGGCCGTGAAGGTGTATTGGCCATCCCATGTGTCTCCACTGGCGGCTTTGACATTGATATTCACCGTCACGATGCCAGCAAGGTCTTCCGGTTCAATCACGGTGGGTGAAGTGATGGTGAGGCTTTCACAGGCGTTTCCTATGGTTAAACTGTCTTTACAGACGTTTGGATAGTCTACTTCTTTAACCGCAATCGTGTCTCCCGCTCCACATTTTCCGACATAGACGGTTTCCGCAGTGCTGGTGTAAGGATTGGATCCTCCCCCGTTTTGCACGGTTCGGTAAGAACTGCTGAACCGACAGGTAGAGGTGGTTCCATCAGGATTTTTCCCGGAATACTCATATTTTCCATCCCATGCGCCTCCTTTTTGGTCGTCCACGTCAATGGTAACGGTTTGAATCGCGTTTGCATCGGCGGCGGAAATAGAGGTCGGAGCGGTGATGTCGAGCACTTCGCAATAAGGTGCTTCTTCCACGCAATCATTAAAGGTCAGGCGTGTGCCTGAGGTTCCGAACCAGTAGGCGTAATCGGCATCCGAATCAATATTGAACGGTTCATCGGAGGTTTTTCCGTCCCGGTCCGAATCGGAGTCGACCGTATAGGTGTGGATCCATTTGTCTTGAGCATCTTGGTACCAGTGTTCAACAAGGAAATAGGCTTCCGCCGTTGCCGTGCGGTAGGTGGTGTAGTCGATGGGTTCCATCCAAATGGTTTCGACGAGTTTGGGTGGGGTTTGAGACGTGCTGCTTCGGGCGTGAAGCCATGGTGTGTTGTCCGTATTTCCAAAATCATCCGCTGAATAACGCCAAACCAGGGCCCGGGGACTTCCAGGCAGGAAATTGGCTTTTTCGTAGGTGATGGTGGTTCCTCCCCATTCATCGCCCGAGGCGATCACTTTTCCCAGATCGTCTTCCTTATCGAATCCGCAAAAATGGTAGGTATCGTCGCCGAGGGTGCAGTACATACTTTCCGTTTTGATGTTCGTTAAGAAATCGTTCGTTGAAGGGGTTCCGGCGTCGGGCATATACGAGGAATCGTAGTCGGTATCCAATACCATTGCGGTGGAGTGAATGGTGCTCCAATAGTCGTGACCGGAATCGTTGACCGACATCAATTTGTAGTCGTGTTGCATGTAGCCGGTGGAACATGCCAAATCGGTTTGGCTCCATTCGGGGTTGTCATTGATGGGTTGAATGTCGGCACTGAACTCGGTAGAACTCAAATTGGTTGCTGCGGCCATTGAAACACCTAGAATTAATATTCCCAGGTTTATTCCCATGAATCGCATCCCTGATCGAATGAAAAGTGGGCCCATTGAGTTAAAATTTTATGATTAATATTGGATATTAAAACAAAAAATAGTTTTTGTAAATATTGTTTTGCGATCATTTTTATTTTACATGGGTGATCCGCCGGTATCGCTGCCGTCTCCGGGGGCGGGGTCGCCTTCCGTGGGCTGGCCTTGTTCTCCGGTTGTGGGCCCTTGATTTTCTTTGGGGGCTGCGGGTGCTTTTCGTTCCCAGGATCCTCCCACAAACAGTTCCATGATTGGCGTTTGTCCGGCGTAGTCCATGTTGCGAATGGTTCGTTCGATGGCTCCGGCCATTACCCCTTTGAATTGCCGTAACACGATTTTTTCATTGATGCCGACGGTGGGGTTGTCACAGTAGGAGAGTTCTCCAGCAATGATTTCGGATTTCATGCCCACTTCCAGGGTCATGCCGAATTCGTTTTTTAGCACAATGGTTTTGCCACTGATTTCCGCGGCTCGTAGTTGTTTGACTAGGGATTTGAATTCGTCGAATGTCGCTTTGTATTCGGGTTTATCGGCTTGTTGAAGAACCGATGGGTCTTTATAGATGGCATCCATTTGAGCTTTTCCTGTTTTTCCTTTCAACATGCCGTACATTTCGTAGGTTCGAAGTGCGAGAGACGTTCTCATGAACTCCGTTGAAATTTCAGGAAGGGGACGAAGCGTTTTGAGTAAAGCGATGCGCATTTCTAGATTATTGGTGTAGTCCACCGCATTGAGGATTTCACCGTCTTGGATTAGATCTTCACGAAGGCCTTGGGCGCCTTGTTTGGACACCATGGTGAAGATTTCCGATCGTTGCGGCAGTTTTCGTGATTTTTCACCACTGTTTTTGATGTCTTTTAAGATTTGTTCGGCTGTTTTGGCTCCAAAATGCTTGGTTAATACGTCGCGGAACAATTTTTCGTTGCGTTTTCGATAGGCTTCTTTATCTTTATGTGGGCTCGAATACGTTTCTTTTCGGAGGACACTCAAGATGTAATTGAGCTGCGTAGAAGACATTTCACGTTTGTTTTGGGTGATCCATTCTTTTTTGATGTCCTGAATGAGTCCTTTATAGTCCGCTCGAATATTTTCATCGAACAGTGTTGCCATCCGAACGTCGTTTCCATTTTTCTTAAAGAAGTCTTTGGCAAAGCGTCCGAGTTTGGCACTGTTGATTTCCGGTGCTTTGGAGTCCAGGCTCGTATTAATTCCGGCTGCCGAACGTTCTCGGTCCTGTTCAAAGTAGGCTTTCAATTCCAATTCGGTGAGCAGTCCTTCTTCCATCAGTTTTCCCTTTTCTTGTTTGTACTCTTCCCAATTCAATACGCCATCTCCTCCTTCTTTATACCGACGCACGGCTCCGTTTGGATCAATCATGAGCAGTCCGCTTTTTCGGTTTTCCAATTGATTGAAACTGCGAGAAGCGTTTTGGGTACCCTTGATCGTGATTCGGATGTATTTGTAGGCTCCCAATTCGGTGCGGGGCGTGATGAATTCTTCCCGAGTGATGATGACATCCTCTTGGCGAAGTTGATCCAAGGCCAGGTGAAGATTTTCAGCGGTGGGAGGGTTGCCCACGACCATTTTGGCTTTCATGGAAGGATCAATGCGTATATCCACGCGAGGACGTTCTGATTTTTTCAGGGAAGCTTCGTGCATGCCATACATGTCTAAATTCAAGAGTCCTTCCGCTTCTCCGGTTCCTCTTGAAAGGGCGATTCCGATGGGTTTGAGTCGGTCGTTGAGTCCTTTTAAGCTTCCTCCAAGCAGTTCCGAGGCTTGGATTTGAGTTTGCTCTATACTTTGAGGCACCAGAATGCGTTGTCCGTCTGCCGCGCGATAACCAATTTCACTTAAGGCTTTGGCTTTGCTTCCCGCTTCCGGATCTTCAACAAAGGTCAATTCAGCGCCTTTGTATTCCGGCATGCGTTGGATTTGTTGTTGTAATTTTGTATTGGACTCCTCTCCCGCTTTTTCCATTCCTACCGGTAGGGAGAAATAGACTTGGGTTTCTCCGAAAACCGCCAAACTCACGATGGGAATGGGGAGTGTTGCTCCGGTTTGCGGGTTGGTCAAGAATAAAATTTGTAAACCGGTCGCTCTTAATTTTTGTCCGGCGTTTTTGGCTTCTCCGTGTAGTTCGTATTCTTTCTTTAAACGTTGGGCGACATTCAATAGTATTTTTTCTCGTGTTGTGGCGGGGACTTGAGATAAATTTTTCACCAAGTCTTTGAATTCCGGCATTTGAGCGATTTGTTCGACTTTTTCCTTGTTGCTGAGATCGGAACGATCCAAGAAGGCCGTTCCGGAACGAAATGCCCCTTCAATTCGTGCATTTTCGACGTAGGTTTCCGGTCGTTTCTTGAATCCGATGCGACTCATCACGAGTATGGGGGCTCCGGCGACTCCGACTCCTGCAAAAAGATCGTAATCGCCTTGTTCCAAGACCAGCGTTCCAGAAGTTCCCACTCCTGATTTTAGTTTTCCGTCGGCGCTTACCCCCGTTCCGACATCCACCGTCGTGATCAGGCGTAATTTGGAATTGAGTTTCCATGTTTTTGATGCTTCGGCTCCGACTCCGATATCGGCTCCTTTATTGTTAACCACGGCTCCTGCGCCTACATTCAAGTTCCAGCCTCGGACGAGAGGGATTTTTTTGTAAGCACCGACTCCAATCCCGACTCCTTCCGCTTTTTTCTGAAAGAGAACGCCCAGTGCGCCTTGAACTTCCGGCGGCAACTGTTCAATGGGTTGTAGTTGAATGTCTTGCGTGAGTGCGTTTTCAATGGATTGTCCGATTTGATTGAGCTCTTCGGGGGTGAGTGTTTTGAATTCAACGGCTCGAGTCTCATACAGTTCTTTGAAAGCTTGCTGAATCACAACATTGTCTTTGTATTTTCGAATGGCTTCGTTCTGATCTTTTGAGAGTTCGGCTTGAAATTTTTTCATTTCGCTCAGTTGTCGTCCTCGGCGTTCGACCATTTCTCCGCCACTGATTCGGTATCCGTTTTGGATGAATAGTTTTTGTTGTTCCGTGATGGATTTTTGCTCGAGCGCTTCAACTTCTTTTTTTAGGTTTTCCAATTTTTCTTCTTCGCGGGGTGTTTTTGGATTTTGAGTTTCAAGCGTTTTCGCTTTTTCCGTTTTTCCTCGTCGTTCTTTTTCAAGCCCTCGTGCCTTTTTGGATTTTGCATTGATCTGTTTATTTAGTCTTTTTATTTTTTCGGTGTCTTCCGACTTCACTTCAATCCCTGCGACCTGCAACTCTTCCAACATATTCAGGTCAGGATCCTCGAAGTAGCGTTGAACACCGGTTTCCAGAAAATAGTTCAATTTTCGTTGAAGTTGTTCGGTGTTGAATTTCATTGGTTCGGCGTCGCTGTCGAAGCTGATGATATCGGGCGCGGACATGATTTCGACAAAGGCCATTTCTGCATCCTTCACGCGGGAAAGATAGTCGGTTTGTGAGTGGCGAAGTGTCGATCCACCGGAAATTGATTCCAGTGTGAGTTTTTTGGTGTTTTTTTGACTTTGGAACGCCAATTCTGCCACATACCGGGCATGAGCTTCCGGATATTTGGCTTTGAGCATGGCCAGTTGCATATTTTGAGCCGTATAACAATTAAAGGTTACCTTTCGATCGATCAAGATTCCTCCTTTGAGTTTGAGCGTCTTTGCAACGGCTTGGAACTGCTCATTTTCCTTTCCAAAATTGGAAGGAAGTGTGTTGAGATAAAGGAATAGTCCTTGGGCATTTTGAATATGCTTTTCTTTCACTAAATAGTCCATTCCATAACAGGCAATGGCCAGTTCCAAAACGGTTTTATCATTGATTTTGGCGAGCACGTTTTCTTGCACTCCCATGCTTCGAAGATTGTCTTGCAGTGTTTTTACCAATTCAGGATTGCTTCCAATGGCTTCCAGGCGAGCTTTTGCCAAGGCTTCTCCTTCAGGCAATTTGACCGCCACGCCTTCCCCTGCCACGATGGAATCCAAATCGTATACGGCTTTCATTTTGAATTCTTTGGCGCTTTCCAAGCTTTGGTCCGCTTGGTATCGATCTTGAGTTCGATAGCCTTGCACTTGTTCTCCTTGGTTGGCTTCTCCCAGGGCGTTTAAGATTTGAAACGCTTGGACCATGATTCTTTCACGGCGTCCTTTTTCTTGTTTTAGGCCTGATTTTGCGGTTTCATTTTTTTCTTCCGTGATCAGCTTATCCAAAGATTCATAGCGGCTGATGAATTTGCTTTCACTTTCCTTCTCCTCTTCTTTGGTGATGTCCCCAAAGCTCAATTCGTTTGGTCTTCCGTTTTGGATCGCGTTACGTAAGTTTTGCGTGTTCCACCCCAACGGTTCATCATCCAAGAGGTCAAATAGGCGTTTTTGCTCCGACCCTTCTTTTTGTTCAGCTTCATGGACCAAGCGGCCCCATTCGTTTTCCGTTTTTTTGCCTTGAAGAAAATCAGGAAGTGGTACGGCTTTGCCCACCACCCATTCTTTGTAGTTCCCGACCACTTCATTTCGAATGCGCTCAGTCTCTTTTTTAAGATTTTTTTCAAGGGTTTGATCTTCCGCATCGTTGTCTTTGGCTCGCTGTGCACGTGCTTTTTCAAGCATGACTGCGCCGCTTTCGGTGACGATGGCTTCGGCGGCGGATTGGTCTAGTTTGCGTTGTTCTGCGCTGTGGTTTTTAACGGGGATGGCCAGTTCGCCTCCTTTCAATACGTAATGTCGTCCCACGTGGGACTGTTTTAGGCCTCCCTTTCCGACTTGGTTTTGGCTCACCACTTTAATGTGCGGATTGGCGTCTAACATCGTTTGCAGGCTTACCCCTTGTTCTTTTGCAATGTCTTCCACCCAACGTGCGACCGCTTTTCCTTTCAATATTTTTACTTTGGGAACTTCTTGATGCGCCAGTTTTGTATCGAGAATCTCTTCGGCTTGTTTTTTAATAAGTTTTTTTTCACGTTGATCCAGCTCGGCCTGAACTTCCTCGGTCGGCCTTTCTAATTCTTTTAATAGTTCATGAACAGCTTTTTCACTTGATCCCCGCCCGCTTTCTCCTCCACTCCTGAAAATAAATTGCTGAGGAATCACCGAAAAACCTTCACATTCAAGGAGACTTAGATTTAAGGATCGGCTTTTTCGTTTCAAATAGCTCATGGGAAGGAGTTTAGTTTTTTTGTTTTATAAAAATCCTTCAATTCTAACATAGAACTTGATTTTTTGCAATTTTCTTTACATGCGTCTTTGTGGTATTCAGGCTAAATTTAGATTATGAAGTTTCCTTTGATTGTAACGAATTTTAAAGCGTACGAATCTGCCATTGGCATTCAAGCTCTTGAATTGGCCAAATGGCACGCGGAAATTGCTCAGGAAACGGGCGTGACGATGGGCGTTGCGGTTCAATCGGTCGATGTTTTCCGGGTGGCTTCCCAGGTGGCTTTGCCGGTTTTTTCCCAGCATGTGGATACTATTTCCTATGGGGCTTACACCGGTAGTAGTTTGCCGGAGGCGGTGCGTCAGGCCGGAGCGTTTGGAACCTTATTGAATCACTCGGAACGACGTCTTCCCCACGAGGTATTGGAGCAAGCGGTTTGTCGCGCCAAGGAAGCCGGACTTTTTGTTATTGTGTGCGTGGAAACTCCTGAAGAGGGGAGTCAGGTTTTAAAATTTGGACCGGATTTAATTGCGGTTGAGCCTTTCGAATTGATCGGAGGAACGGTTTCTGTTTCTACCGCTCGCCCCGAAGTGATCCAAGAGGCGGTTGAAAAAATTGGGGTGGGTAAAGTCATGGTGGGGGCTGGAATTAAAAATGCCGAAGATGTGCGATTGGCCTTGAAGTATGGTGCGGTAGGGGTTTTATTGGCTTCGGGTATCACTAAAGCGCAAGCTCCCGAATTGGTTTTAAGGGATTTGGCTTTAGGGGCAAGCTAAGGAGTTGTTTAGGAGCTGTTCCTAAAGAATTCTTCCGCCTGGGCCGTGTATTTCAATGCCCAAGAGCGGTTCTTTTGCTTTGGCTTCCTGTTCTTTTTTCGTTGCTTCCTGCTTCGTTTCCCATGTTAGTTTTTCTTCTTGAAATTTTCGTTCCGTTTCTCGTTGTGTGGTATATAAATTCACCTGACTCGCCAGATGTTTTATTTCCGGAACGGTTAATCCCAATTCTTGTGAAAAATGTGTTAATTCTTGCTCAACTAACGATTCAAGGATTTTCGCCGCTTTGCGTTCCGCCATTCTTCTTCGTTGCAATGCTACCATATTCTCGGCAATCCATTGATGGAAAGCCAACGCACCTGCTTCGGATTCATGGAGTTGGGTTTTAGAAATTCTCTCCTTTGGTGTGCCCTGTATGATTTGCGTGCCCAGAGCCTTAAGAGATTCTTTGAGCTGATTTTCTTCATACCAATTGCCATAATGCGCCGCTCTTTGGGAATAGAGCATATGGTTTGTAATTTCTTGCAATAGAATGTGAAATCCTTGGCTGTTTAGGGCCGATATTCCCTCAATGCTAAGGGTTTGAACTTGCATTTCTGCTTCAAAGTTGGGAAAGGTTTTTTGTCTCCATTTTTTAATCATTTTGTTGATATAGATTAGCGTCAATACCACTAATATATTTTCCGGATGCCAAAGGAGTTTGAATAATTCTTTTAGCATTTCTTTTAGTTGTTCCTGCCACGGGGTTTCGGGTGGCTGCTCCGTCTCTTGTGTTTGTTTGTCCGGATTTTGGTTTTGCTCCCCGACGGGGCTGGCTGGTGCGATTCCATTTCCGGTTCCCTGTTTTCCTGCTTCCGTTGCTTCCGCTTCTCCTCCATTGTCGCTTCCTCCACTTCCGCCCTCTCCGTAGAATTCTTTCCCTTCTCTTCCTTCGATTTCTTTGAGCCGTTTTGCCATTTGGGTTTCCGCTTCTCTTTCTTCTTGGGTTTTTTCTCTCTGTCCTTTTGTTTTTTGTCCCCTACCTTCCGGTGATCCATTCTCTCTTTTGGCACCCTCGGCATAGCTATCCCCTGTAGATTCTTGGTTCCAGCTTTCCGTTATCGCATGTGGATTTTTAAGGAGCTGATTCAGTAGAAACATTGCGAAAATGGCAAAAAGTGCTTTGCCCCAGTTGTCTTTCAACCAATCAAAACTATATCGAGCATCTAGTGGTATTCCGTAAGATAGATCCGTAAGCCATCCTTTTTGGGATAGGTTTCCACTTCGCACGGCTCTGTTGCGAAAGGGGTTAATTAGTCTTTTTGGTTTCCCCTCGGCGCGTATTTTTTGCATGAGTGCCGGAGTTTTTCTCAGATGATTTCGAAAGAGGCTCATGGCTTGAGCAAAATAATTGACTTGGCCGTAATATTTTTCGAAATACGCGTCAATTGCTTCTCGATTTGGATTGTCCATGAGTTTGAGCAACTCTTGTTGTCGTGACATACCCGGTTTTCCCTCAATCAATATTTCATCCCGGGATACATGTTGTATTTTGTGCCCTTCCCAATCGAATTGATACACTTGGTTATCAAAATCTTTAGCGATGATTGAATGATTCCCTCGGTAGGAAAACACTTCAATGACCTCTCGTACCCTTAATAGTTCTCTAAGGTTTTTGTCCGTAACGATTTCAATCCATCCTTCAGGTTGCTGACTTTTTACCAGCAATCGTTGATTTTCTTCAGTCCCTACCACTTTGCAGGTGTTGAGATCCACATGACGGATGCTCTTTTTTTGATAAACCAGAGATCCGTCTTCCAGGTGATCTTTTTCGGAAAACTTGAACACCACATGGTCGCCCAATTGTAGAATGCCTCCCCTCGTTTCTTTCCCTGAAGCAGGGTCTTTTCCGGAATCAATACGACCGGATTCGAGGTATTGAATCTGCCCCGCCCACTCGTGGACGTACATCCCTTTTCCCGGGATATAACCGGAATGGCTTAAGTCTTTATCGCTTTCGTGTAGCACTTCAAAATCGCGTATGCGGATCATTTTAAAGGATTTTTCCGATTCTTTGATCACCGCTACAGGTCCCTCCGGAGTAGGAATGGTTTTGATCCACTCTCCCGGGAATTCCGGGGACCATTCTTTTTTCCCATTGCGCATGGAAATGTTTCCATCACGGCGAACCACCACATTGAAGCCGTCTCCCTCCGGGGTTATATCGAGAACTTGTGAGGCCGATAGGGTTTCGATTAATGTATCGACTTCATCTCGTAATTCATAGGTATCGTCTTCTTTTTTTCCTTTTGGAATGGCCGCGATTATTCCTGTCGGAGTTTCAATGTAGTGCTCAATTGATTCTTCAAATTGGACGGTTTCTTCAAGCTCGGAATTCAGGAATTTCCATTTTTTTTTCTCGCAGACCAAGAATCCGTTTTTGAGTACTTTTATCTCTTTATAAAATTTGGAAACTTTGCTTCCGGCGGTGTCAATGATTCGTCTTTTATTATTTAATCCGTAAGCGGTGTGATTGATCACTAGAAATAGTTTTCCTCCCACCTCATGGGTGCGGTAATTCATTCCGCGAGGCGATTCAACTCCCACCACAAGCCCCAGGCTTGAGCTTTTATCTTCTGATTCTTTTTTTCCACTGTAATAAAGTGAATTTAATACCCCCGGACGAACTCCTTTAAAAATAGGGGCTGCTACGAGCCCTGAGGTTTGATCTCCCAATTCTCGCTTCAAGAGACTTTTTGCAGCTTGTTTTTTCCCTTCCCACACTATTTGGTAGGTGGCGTATCTCATTTTTTTGATTCGCAAAAGATTATCGGAATCCGTGACGTCAATTCCTGCTTCTTTAAAAAGTTTTAGTGCGGTTTTAAATGGTGTGTATTCACCGTAAAGTGTGGCTTGCGCCGTTTCCGGGCCCAGTTTTTCTTGGACCCATTTTCTGGTTTCGTTGTCATGGCTTCCTTTCTTGGTTTCTGCTTCTCGTTGAAGCGTTTGCATCCTTTCGTGTGGATTTTCCCTTTTCGCAGAGAGGAGCCCAAGGACTTGATTGGAGGGAATCGACTGATCATCGAGGACTTGGTATTCCCTTAAAAAGCTCTCGGCACGTTCGACGCCATGGGAAAGGATTTCTGTCCCAAGTTCATCTCCGGAGGGACTTATTTCAAACCTTTTATTGAAAAATTCATCTATTTCCCTTAGGACGTGCTGAATATCCGGTCTATTTTGATGGGTTGTTGTTAAGGGTTCACGTTCAAATTTTTCGATCGGATCTGAGCTTTTTGTTTCACGAAGAACCTCTTTCATGCTGCTTTTAATCCCGTGTCGGGTCAGCCATACCTTCGGAATTTTTGTCGGATCCGGGAGGATTTTTTGAGCCTGGGCATAAGGCCACTCCGCCAGCAGTCTTTCACGGATTTTATCCACCACTTGTTCAAAAAGCGGATACGGATTATGGACCCATTTTTTTTTATTATAATAGGCTAGCCGTGCGCTAACGGCGACTAGCATATCCTTATCGGCTTTTTCTACCCTTCGCGTTAACGATTCGATGAAAGGATCGGTTCTTTTGTCTCCCGTTCGATCCTTTAGCGATTCCGTGTAGCTGTAAATAATGCGGGGTTGACGCATGGGGGTAAATTAAAAGTTTTTAATTATATAATTTTTCTTATTAATGTCAATATTAGTTTTATCGACATCCTGTTCCTTCGATGAAACTATGTGGGCATGACTTGGCTTTACAGATGGCTTTCCATTTCCCCTCTTTTTTTTCCTCTGTATCTTGTGCGGTTCGAAGTGGCGGGTATCCCGACCACTTTGCTTGAGGTGCTGATTGCCGTTACGGCCTTGTGGTGGATGGTGGATCGAATGCGAGGGTTTTCGCTCGGGCGCTTTCTTTTAATGATGAAGCAACAAGGGCTTCGAAATCCTTTATATCCCGTCGGTTTATTTGCGGTGGCGGCGACCCTTTCGCTCCTGATTGTTCCCGATACGATCGTGGATATTACCGGAGAAACTTTATATGCGGCCCGAAGTGCACAAGGGATATGGAAAGGATGGATTGTGGCCCCGCTAATTTATTTTTTTATGCTCTGGAGCACCCCCAAAACGTTCGAGTTTTGGCGTTCCAACCTAATGGCTTTGACCTTTTCAGGAGTAGGGCTCTCTTTTTTTGCCTTGCAGCAGATGATTTCAGGAGATTATATGACATTGGATGGTCGA
>Ga0076332_1013_pt1 | contig 17373 bp, 18 predicted proteins | sample RifGroA2_FD_67839 | JGI IMG/M metagenome (GOLD analysis project Ga0076332, IMG submission 67839) | Peregrinibacteria bacterium GW2011_GWA2_44_7 | reverse complement strand
TTGGGAGATAACAATACTTTTGGAGGGATTAGGCGAAATAATTCCAGCGAGACTAAACTTTAAAAACATTTCCCCTATACTCGCCCGGTTCATCTTTTTTTCATCTTTTGGAAAGGTTTTGGTCATGTGGAATTTGGTACGTTGGGGACGATCTTTTTATTCCATCCGATGAATACCAGCTACCTCGATCAGCTCAAAATCGAACTACTGCTTCAAAATTATAGCCCGAAAACCATCAAGGCCTATTCCAATGGGCTGAATGAATTCTTAAAATTTCTAAATCATAAACAAATCCCTTTTTCAACCGGAGCGATCAAATCCTTTATTCTCTTTAAAAAAGAAGCGGGCATGGCACCCTCCACGCTAAACCTTTATTTGAATGCCATTCTTTTCTTTTGCCGAAAGATTTTGAAAATTCAATACAAACCGGATATCCATTTCAGCCGAAAACCACATCGCTTGCCCTTGGTGCTCGCCAAATGTGAAATCCTGGAAGCCCTGGATCAAATCAGTAACCCCAAACATTACCTCATGGTTGCTTTGGCCTATGGTGCGGGGCTACGGGTGAGTGAAGTGGTCAAAATCAAACTAAAAGACGTCGATTTACAAGAAGGGATTCTTTCCATTCGTCAGGGAAAAGGAAATCGAGATCGGATCACCGTTGTCCCAGAGACCCTTCGCCCGCAGCTCCATCATTACATTCAGGGCAGACCTGCGGAGGCCTATCTTTTCGAAAGTGAACGGGGAGGGGAATTAACCCCACGAACCGCTCAAAAAGTATTCACGAATGCGCTCCGAAAATCGGGCAATACCAAAAATCCCACCTTTCATACACTTCGCCACAGCTTTGCCACACACTTACTGGAAAATGGGGTGGATATTCGGCACATTCAAGAACTATTGGGACACCAAAATATAAAAACCACTCAAATTTACACCCATGTCACGCAGTCTCAACTCAAAAAGATCCAAAGTCCGCTTTGATTCCGCTCCCCTTATCCTTTATCATCACAGTATGAAACTGTTCGTCATTGGAGCCGGCAACATGGGATCCGCGATCATTGAAGCGCTATTGGATGCTTCCGAGCCGCTATTTGAATCCGTGAATGTGATGGATCATTCTGAAGAAAAATGTGCTCGACTACGAGCAAAAGGAGCAATCACTTTTTACTCGTTGGAAAGTATGATTTTTGAGGCCAATTCCGTAGTCCTTGTGGCGGTAAAGCCTCAAGACATCGACACCGTCCTCGAAGCCTTAACCCCTCGTCTTCATCCCGAATCTCTTGTGATTTCCATCGCCGCCGGAGTTAGCATTCAACGACTTCAAAATAAAACGCTGCATCCTTCGGTGGTTCGCGTACTCCCGAACACCCCTGCTTTAATTCGCTCCGGCGTTTCGGTATGGATGCCGTCACAGGAAGTCACACCGCATCAAAAACACACGGCAGAAAGTCTATTCAAAGTGCTAGGACTCACGATCGAGGCCAGCAGTGAAGACCACCTCGATGCCATTGGAGTTCTCACCGGCTGTGGACCCGCCTACACCTTCTATTTCATTGAATCGTTGGTTCAAGCGGTCGTCGCGTTGAATGTCCCTGAAAAAGACGCCGTATCCCTCGCCCTTCAGACCCTACTAGGTTCTACGCTGCTCGCCCAAAAACAGGCCACCACCCTTTCCGAAATCCAAACGCTCCGCGCCAATGTCACCTCCAAAGGGGGTATCACCGAAAAGGCGATCGACGTCTTCGAATCACACGACTTTAAAGCCACGGTCGAAGCGGCGCTCAAAGCCGCCTACGACCGCACCAAAGAGCTGAGTTAAGCTTTTCCTTCTCTATGAAAAATGCTCTCCTCATTCATGGCACCGACGGCTATCCGGAAGAAAATTGGTTTCCCTGGCTCAAAAAAGAATTGGAAAATAAGAGCTACTACGTGGACGTTCCTCAATTCCCTACCCCCGAAAATCAAACGCCCGAAGCGTGGTTTGAGGTGCTGGAACCCTATCAAAAACAGTTCAATTCGGAAACACTGCTCATCGGGCATAGCTGCGGAGGACTTTTTCTGTTGCGTGTTCTGGAAAAAATACCGGTCACGGTCAAGGCTGCGATTTTTGTCGCCTCCTCTGCCGGCATCCCGCCTTTAACTTATCATGAACGGGATCTCCCCTTCCTTCGCACCCCCTTCGACTGGTCTAAAATTCGTGCCAGTGCGAAACATTTTTTGGTCTTTCACTCCGAAGATGATCCCTTCATCGGCATCGCGAATGGAGAAAAAATAGCCACGGAACTCAGCACACCATTGATCCGTCTTAACAACGCCGGCCATTTCAATGCGAAAGCCGGCTACACTCATTTTGAATTGTTGATGAAGCACCTCAAGCCGCCCTTGTAACAAAACACCGCATCCATCGCTCGGCCCCATGCCACTCATCGTTCTTCCTACTTCGTCTCTTCGTGAATCCGCTGCAATAAGGCCTTCACCTTTTCATCCCCCGGCATCTGCTGAAGCGCTTTTTGAATGTACTCACGCGCCTCATCGTAATTTTTCCGATTGGTGGCGAGCAGCGCCAATTGATAATAGGTATCCTGATAAGGTTTCCGAATAGCCAATACCTGAAGCAAGGCCTCACGGGCCTCTTCCTCTCGTCCCACCGACAGCAACAATTTAGCCCATGTGCTCACAAACCTCGGATTATTCACCGCCACTTCCACCGCCTCTTCATACCTATTCATTCCCTCTTCCCGCGCCGATTGGGCCTGAATTTTAGCCCCTTTGGCCTCCAGCACCTCCGAATACGCCAAGTACGCCAATCCCAAATTGGCAGGAATATACGGTTGCGTATTTACCAATCGATACGCATTTTCATACCCACTGATCGATTTTTCCAGCAACGCTTCCAGTATTTCGATGTCCACTTGGTCATAGGTTCCAAAATCAAAAGCCCCTTCCCCGTAGGCATTCCAATACACATACATCCATGGCATAGCCATGGTCGCTTTTTCATAATGCTCCAACATCTTTGCCACTTCTTGCTCCGCCCGAAACGTTTGTCCTTTTTTCAAATGCCATTCCGCCGAAACCTGCCGGCCGGTGAACCACAAACACAGCACCATCATCACACCCAGAACCACACCTACCCCCACCAATTTCATCCCCTCGACTTCAATCACTCCAAACTGATCTTTTTGCGAACGGGAATCCGAGGTGATGTGATACAACGCCGCCGAAGCACCCACCATGAGATAAAGTGGCAGCAGTGTTCCCACCACACCAAAACTCATCATCGCCTGAATGAAATAAATCAAACCCGCCCCTAAAAAAGACAGCGCGGTAATTCTCACATACAAAAGATTTTCTTTGTTGCGAATCGTTCGAATCACCAACACCAACCAACACCCGATCAAACCAAGATAAAAAATCAATCCCACCACCCCCTGTGTAGCCGCCACATTCAAATACCAATCCATACCCCAACACCGGATGTTCCTGCACCATGGCCAAAGCGCTGAACCACCAACTCACACGATCCGGAACATTGCCGGACTGAATGAATTCAATGGTGCCGAGCGTGCGTTGGGTCAAGCTCAAATGCTGCAAACGAGTGATTAAAGGTCCCTGAAAAATCAAAAGCAACACCAGCATTCCCGCCAAAGCCCCTCCTATTTTTCGACGACTTTTGCGCACCCATTCGCGATGAAACCACAACATTCCGACACCGAACACGCCCATCGCAATCACCAATGAAAAAAAGGCGGCACGGCTGGCGGTAGCCAAAATCGCCGCGAACATGGGGAGCGAAGCGATGGCGTAGCCCACGGAAAAACCCCTTCGTTTTTCCGTGGCAAAAAGTCCCAACAACAACAACACATGAAACGCCAAATAGCCGCCGAAATGGTTGCTATGCCCCATGGTTCCAAACACACGCAAGGTCGGATCAAAAGTCCATCCCTCGGCACCCACCAGTCCCTTGAACTGTAAAATTCCATACACGGCCAACGCGACCGCCGTCCATACCGAAACCACCACATAGCGACGAATCTCTTTTTTCGACTGGAAAAAAGTCAGCGCCACGCCGCACAAAAATAAAAGATTCATCCAGGTGAGCAATCCCAAAAAACGGCCCTGCTCGCCGAAAAGACTCACCCAAAAGTAGTGTGAAAATACCGTGGTGGCCACCAAAACCGCGCCATAGCCCAAGAGCCATTTATTGAGCGGCGACTTGCGGTAATAAATCTTTTTCTGGACCAGTGCTTGAACCGCCCAAATTCCCACAATGGCCAGTGTGACCAGTCGCATGAACGTGAGCTTGGGAAGCGTGAAAGCGGATTCAAATGCCGTGCTGTAAATGGCCGGAGTGATCACCACAAGGGCGTACAGTAACCAACAAATCAGCTCATGCGTGGTTCTGTTTTTAATACGAGCACGTTCCAACCAGGAAGCAGATTCGCCCCTTGCATCCCCCCACTCTTCCGAATCAGAAACAGAATCAACGGATTTCATTTTTTTCATAACAATAGGGTTCTACGGGCGCGTAAGCAAATAAGTATTATAAATTCGGTTTAAGATTTGCTTACGCGCCCTAATCAATACGCGCCTTTCCCTCTGAGCACCACGGCAATCGTTTTGAGCAAGATCACGAAATCCAACAAAAGCGATTGATTTTTAATATAGTAAAAATCGTACTCGATATTCTCGTGAAGGGGAAGGTCTTTTCGGCCTAAAATTTGCCACAACCCCGTGATTCCGGGCTTCACCTCCAAACGACGCTTTTGCCAATCCGTATACTGCGCGACAATAAACGGCATTTCCGGACGCGGCCCCACCATCGACATTTCCCCTGTCAGCACATTCCAAAATTGGGGCACTTCATCCAAACTAGTCTTACGCAACCACCGCCCCACTCGCGTGATGCGATTATCTTTTTCATTTTGGGGCGCATGTTCATTCGCTCCCGCGGTTGCTTTCATGGTGCGAAATTTGACCATGCGAAAAATTTTTCCGTCTTTGCCCACTCGTTCATGAACAAAAAAAATCCCTCCCGGGGAATCGAGCCGAATCGCCAGCGCGACTAAAACACCGAATGGGAAAAAAACCAGCAGCCCTATCAAAGACAACAGCACATCCAATCCCCTTTTGAAAAAACGAAACAAAGCATTAGCTCGACTTTTGCGTAAGTCCAAACTCGGCAACCCTTCCAGTTCATTCAAATCAATATCCCCGGTCACGATCTCAAACAAATCGGACACGACTTTGAATTTCACCGGCGTTTGCTCACACTGGTGAATCAACTCCATGATCCGCTCGTGAGAAATGCTCGGATCCGCCACAAAAATTTCCTGGATGTTATGCGTTTGAAGCAGCTCCAACAGTTGGTCGGTGCGTCCCATGATTTTTTCCGCGTGATGTTTGGTGTGATCATCAATGAAACCCACAATGCTGTACCCAAAGGTTTCATACGATTTCAATTTTTCCGCCAACTGGCGACCAGGTCGCCCGGCCCCGATGATCAACACCCGAGTGATGCCGATTCCCTTCTTATACAAAAACCGATACACCACTCTCAACACATACCGTCCAAGATTGATGGTCAGGAGCGAAAATCCAAAAAACAACACGACCAAGAGACGGGAATAATCGTATTTGGACAAAAATGAAGCGGCCATGACGAGCACCCACACCAATGTGATGGCGCGAATCAAATTGTACAGCTCACTGATTTGAGTGACCCGATGCCGACGCTCGTACAGTCCAAAGGTATAAAAAGTCACCACCAAAATACCCAACACAACAGGAATAGCCTTTTGATACACTTCAAACGGTTGAATCGCGGGCCCGATCAAATCATTTCGTACAAAATAGCCAAGCAAAAAAGCGGCGATCACCCCCAAGGTATCGACCGCCAGCAGAAGAAAAATGGCGAGCGCCCCTTGATCGAGAATTTTGATGAAAGATTTCATTGGAACCATTATCGAGCAGGAGCGGCTAAAGTACAACCATGACTCCAAAGAAAAAATCGCCCATTCGCCTCCTACGCAGAACAAAATGCTTCGTCGGCAAACATGCGATTTTTTCCCCAAGCGGCCCCGCGGGCACACAGCGGCAAATGAGGTTAACAAATTTATTTCTAAAATTTCGCCTCTCCACTCAACCAATGGTGCATTGTCGCGGAACTCACCACGGCCCGCTTCATGATGATTCGTCGCTTTCGTAACGCGTTCGGCAACTGCCTCAAAAACACCCAAATTCCTTTCAATAAGTAGGGTTCCCGAAACAAAATGTAACCGAAAATCAAAATTTCTTTTCCTTTGATCCACAACAAATCGCGCAAAAAGTTTCCCCACTGCTCGTTCTTCACTTGCATCAGCCGTTGATTTTTGTAGGCGTAATATTTTTGAAAACGATTGAGATTTTTACGCCCTTTATACACCTCCCAGTGCGTGAATCGCTTCAGCACTCCGGTTCCGCGACCGTGATAACAAACTGCCTGAGGATAATAATAACACTTCCACCCCCGGAGCCGCAGTCGCCAGGAAATATCGATGTCTTCCTTGTACATGAAAAAATCTTCGTCCAAATACTCGTAGACTTGGCCTGCGCTTTTTAGCACCGCATAGTCATCCTGATTCAAACGGTACTTCGTGAGCATCGGCAACTTCGTGTCTTCCAACGCCTCGCGTCGATACACAGGCACCGCTCCCGAAATCCCAAACACCTCCTCTTCCTCATCATACTGGCCTTCATCTTTCATCCCTTGGCCTCGATCAATCACACGACGGTTGCGATAACAGTACAAGCCCGTGGTATCAATAAATTGCGTGGGTTTATCTTTTTCAAAATCGTACTTCAATACCTTGCCGGTAATGGCTCCTATTTTTGGATCTTGCTCCAGCTTGGCCACAATTTTTTTCAAATAGTCCGGTGGCATGATTAAATCCGGATTGAGCACCATCAAGTATTTAGACGTCGTCATGCGAATGCCTTGATTGGCGGCCCCTACGTAGCCGGTGTTCTCTCGGTTGGCAATCACTTTCGCAAACTTAAAGTTTTTTTTCACAAATTCCACGGAATCGTCCGCAGACGCGTTGTCGATAAAAATCGTCTCGATATTTTTGAGCGTTTGCTGCTCGACCCCTTTCAAACAATGGTTGAGAAAAAATTTACTGTTGTAGCCGATGAGCACAATGGACAGCAGCGGAGCCGATGGGGAGGTGGTTTTTTTAATCTGAGGTTTGGATTGTGGAACTGGAGTCATGGAAACACCGTCATGAAGCGTTAGCGTTTAATGGTTTGATTTTAAGGGAATTTAACAAAAGGGGCAATTTGATCAACAACAATTGCTTTTTGACCTTTGACTTTTGACCTTGTTTGGTGATTGATTAGTGGTGATTGATCATTCCTCCATCATGTCCAAATACCTCATCACCGGCGGCGCGGGTTTCATCGGAAGCCACTTATGTGAACGACTGTTGCAACAAGGTCATCAGGTCGTTGCGGTCGATAATTTAGTGACCGGTGATCAACGGAACGTGCAACTCCTGGAAGGCTACGGCGCCGCATTTCGCTTTTTCAACCATGACATCACGCAGCCCTTTGATTTGGACGAACCGTTTGATGGGGTCTGCAATTTGGCGTGTCCCGCCTCGCCCATCGACTATCAACTGCTTCCCTTGGAAACGCTATGGGTTTCCGCCGCGGGCACCAAAAATATGCTCGACTTCGCGCTCCAAAAAGAAGCGGAATTTTTTCATGCCTCCACCTCGGAAGTGTATGGCGACCCGCTTGAACACCCTCAAACCGAGCAGTATTGGGGGAATGTGAACTGCCAAGGCCCTCGCTCCTGCTACGATGAAGGCAAACGGTTCGCGGAAAGCTTGATCGTGAATACCGGAAAAAAATACGGCCTCGACACTAAAATTGTCCGTATTTTTAACACGTATGGACCTCGCATGCGAAAAAATGACGGCCGAGTGATCCCCAACTTCATCACTCAAGCGTTGGAAGGCGCTCCAATCACGGTGTACGGCGACGGCTATCAAACGCGTTCGTTTTGCTACGTTCAAGATATGATTGATGGGTTCATGGCGATGCTCGAGGCGAAAGATTTTTCCGGACCGGTGAATTTGGGCAATCCGGAAGAGTATTCCATCCGACGCTTGGCGGAAAAAATTGTGGAACTGGTGGGCTCGTCGAGTCCCGTGGTGTACAAAAATCTCCCGGAAGATGATCCGAAGGTACGACGGCCGGACATCACGTTGGCACGCGAAAAGCTCAACTTTATGCCAAAAGTGGGATTGGAAGAGGGGCTACGGGAGACGATTGAGTGGTTTAAGCGGTGACACTATTAGCCTAGCGCGATTAAGAAGCTTTGCATTTTTTGCAGGGCTCGCTCGACACCTTCCTCATTTAACAAAGAGACTACTTCTTCCCCTTGTTTATAAGTAAGCTTACCATTGGCAACTAACCTAAGGTTAATTTCTTTTACGCCCTCAGGAGTGAAAGAAATAACGCTCTTTTCAATTCTTGAAGATTCTGGGGTTTCTGATTCTGCCATAAATTAGTAATTAATGATTAAAACTAGTATTTTATTATTGCATAATAATATTTATTCGTCAATAGCATTACCCTCTTGAATTCACGACAAGAACTTTTAAATTTCATTGACCAATACCTTCCCTTCTCTTATAGTCGTTTCAGTCTTTTTATAATTCAGTACTCTATCCAGAGTGGACGAGGGACACGGCCCGAAGACTCCACGGCAACCCGTCGTTTAGTCTCTTTTATAAAGACCCAACGACACGGTGCTCCATCCGCCCCGGCCTTTTAGGCTCGTGGGAAAGATAATTAAACACCCATTCTTTCTCGCGAAAGAAGTTTTTTAGTGCACTCTTCCAGGCGCTCGCCTGACCTTCTCTATTCTCTATCCTCTTATTGTCATGAGCTCTTATCTTTTCACGTCCGAATCCGTCACCGAAGGCCATCCCGACAAAATGGCCGATCAAATTTCCGATGCAGTCTTGGACGCCATCTTTGAACAAGATCCCATGGCCCGCGTGGCGTGTGAAGTGTTGGTGACCACCGGGTTGGTATTGGTGGCCGGAGAAATCACCACCAAAGGGTATGTGGACATTCCCAAGCTGGCCCGACAAACGATTCACGACATCGGGTACACCGATGGAATCTATGGATTTGACTACAAAGCGTGTTCCGTCCTCACCGCGATCGATGAACAGAGCCCGGACATTGCCTTGGGCGTGGACCGTGAAGGTGCGGGCGATCAAGGCATGATGTTTGGCTTTGCGATCAATGAAACGCCGGAATTGATGCCATTACCCATTCTCCTCGCCCACAAACTCACGCGACGGCTCGCGCAAGTGCGCAAAGAAAACGGACTGACCTATTTGCGGCCGGATGGAAAAAGTCAGGTCACGGTGGAATACGAAAACGGAAAACCTAAGAGGGTGCATACGGTAGTGATTTCGACGCAACATGGACCGGAAGTGGCCTATGAGCAAATTCGTCAGGATATCATCGAACATGTGATCAAACCGGTGTGCGAACAGTACCTCGATGACGATACCATCTTCCACATCAACCCCACGGGGCAGTTCATCATCGGTGGGCCTCCCGGGGACTGTGGACTGACCGGACGCAAAATCATCGTCGACACCTATGGGGGCATGGGACGACATGGTGGAGGGGCTTTCTCGGGAAAAGATCCGTCGAAGGTGGATCGTTCCGCGGCGTACGCAGCGCGCTATGTGGCCAAAAACATTGTAGCGGCGGGACTCGCGGACAAATGTGAACTTCAAATTGCCTATGCGATTGGAGTCGCCGAACCGGTTTCGGTTCACGTGGAAACGTTTGGCACCGGAAAAGTGGCGGACGAGCTCATCGCGCAACTGGTTAGAGAACATTTTGATCTCACCCCGCGTGGCATCATTTCTCACCTCGACTTACGCCGCCCCATCTACAAAAAAACGGCGGCCTACGGTCACTTTGGACGCGAAGAATCCTCCTTCACTTGGGAGAAAATCGACAAGGCCGAGGTGCTGAGGCAGGCCGCGGGGTGCTAAAGAGTTGACTGACTATCTCGCATTCTGCTTTTGCCACTCTTTCAATCTCGATGGAATGACCTCTCGATCGCTCACACTGGGCCGAGAAGCAAAAAACCCATCAAATCCAAGGTCAAACACCTTGAGATGATCGAAATCACCCTCCGGAGTTTCCATAACAAACGCATTACACATACGCAAATCCGAAAGCCAGGGGAGATGAAATCTCCCCTTTAGTTCCTGATATTTCCTTTCCAGCTCATACAATTCATCCCTGCTTTTTTCCACTTTTTTTCTTTCTTCCGGAAAGTAATCTTCCAAAAGCGGCGCATCGATATATTCCATCACCATGACATTGGGCGAACAGGCGTACACATCCACCACCTCCACGTTACATTCTTGTTTGAACAAACGTAGCAGTTGAGCTTTCACCGCCGTGCTTGAACGCGCGGAATGCGGATTGAGTTGCTCGGAATTGATGACTTTGATCGCCACCGTTACGTCCCCTGTTTGTTTTTTGAACACCACTCCTTCGGTTCCCTTATGAAGAAACTCCCATTGGAAATGCACCTTCATGAATTCGATAAATTCTTGATCGGGAAGTCCCGAATAGGAAGGCATTTTTTGTATTTCCTTCAATAAATCCAGAGCCAACTTCGAGTGGTGCTTGAAAAAAATTTCCCCCTCCGGCGTGATCAAGGTTTGCTTGTTTCCGCTGAGCCAATCGATCTCCCCTCCTTTGCTTTTAAGGAGTTCATTGGACCGCAAAACAAGAGACCCATCGTCATATTCCTGAAAGGAGGGAACCGGAGAAAGCTTTTTCGTTTTTTCTCCGATCAATCGATCGGCAATCCGTTGGGCTTCTTGAGCGGTGAATCGATGGGAGGGATCGGTGGCGGGATTGCCGGCAAGAATGTAGCTTCGGCGATAGGTGTACTGATTTAAAAATTCCAATCCCTTGAGATGAACGTAGGTCCAGTCGTAAGCAGGGTCACCGGGAGAGATTGTCCTAGAACGGCTTTCCCGCCGGGATGTGGCGGTCGACACGCCGTCCTTTGACCAGCTTAAAATCATCGTCAAGGCTTCAGGGATTGAAATTCCCTTTTCCGTTAAGGATTTAAAAAGATAGGGAGCAAAGGTCCAAAACATTTGCGTGTCGAGCCCTTCGGAGTTGAGGACATCATTGATCACCTGAGAGGCTTTTCGATCGGTGGGCATCACGTTGTTTTCAATATAGGCGACAGCAAAAGTAGCTTCCACGCCGCCGTGCTTGAGTAAACGAATCAGATGTTCCCTGTGTCGCCCCCCCATGAATAATAATTTGGCTTCCGTGCTCGATGGTAAACCCAAGGAACGAATGACCTGTGATGTCATACCGGTGTATTTGACCAATAGCCCCACCGGGAATAACTGCCGCTGGATATCATCATATTCAAGGAGTTTTTCAGAATCTTCGCCTGCTCTATCGTGTCGCTCCATAGGTTCAATAGGGTGGGTATAATATATATATTATATAATATAAATAAAAAAAAGCAATATTTTAAGCAGTTACTGCTTTTTGTATTGCAATTTTTATTATATATATTATAATATATTTTATAGATAGGATTCCCCTTAATTAATCCCTTTGATGATCGATCCTCTGGAAATCAATAGTGGCCCGGATGCAGACCCTCCTCACCACTATCCTCCATTTCTCACTCGAGATTTAGTTCCTGAAGTTCGCACTCGACTTGCAACCCAATTTCCTGAAATCATTCCAACGGATCAACGAAAACCTCTAGTGAGCGAGGCGGCCTTCTTAGCATTGGCACTCCAACTGCCGCATGGAGAAAACCCTCTCGAAGCGTTCAACTCACTATTTAGTCTTCCGATCAAGCAGGGTATTTTGGAGACTCACTTTACCCATTGGGAGACACGAGAAGCCTGGCGAGAGCGGTATCGGCATCAACGAAAAAATAAACTTCTTACACCAGAAGCGATTGAAAATCCCCAATGGGCGACGATTGCACCGGCACGACCTGTTGTTTTTCGCTTTGACGCAAGGAATCGATCCGCGATTGACGCAAAATTATCGCAACTTGATGCACAAGGAATCCACCATGAGGAACGCGTTGAGGGAGACCGATTGACGATTCGCGTCTTTGGGCACCGGGTCATGCTGGCCTTTCCAAAAACCATGTGCCCGTTTCAATGCACCTATTGCACCTTACCGGGCGCGAATGATGGAACCCGTGGGTATGAAAGACCTGCCGACGGAACCCGTCGAACCATCACCCCCAACAATCAATTTCATGCCTTCCGTAAGGCTCTTGACGCTACAAAATCCGATGAAATCCATCCCCCGGTCGTCGAAATTTTAAATGATGGCTCCTGGTATAGTGACCAGGAAATATCGCCGGAGACGCACGAGATTATTCTCGCCGATGTCGCAAAACGACCGTATGTTCAATGTCTTGCGGTGGAGTCTCGTCCGGATTACCTCGATGCCAAAGGCGTGGGGAAAATAAAAAAAGATTTCGATCGTTTACGTCCCGATCAGCAGCTCAAAATTTATATCGGACTGGAAACCACGGACGATTTTGTGGCCTCTGTCGCTCGAAAATGGTACGGATGGGCTGAATTTGAAGCCGCCGTGGAGGCCATTGCGCAGCTTCCCCCGGAAGATCGAAATCGCATTTCCATCGTGAGTTACAACATCATGAAACAATGGTGCATGACGGACCGCGATGCATTGGAAGAAAGTGTTCATTTGGTCGAAAAAATCGATGCACTGTCCCGGCGCACGGGCATTCCGATTGAGGTCAAACATGAACCTACGATTGTTTCAAAGGGAAGCGACCAACATTATTTTTTCCATCAAATTACTCCCGAGGGCGATCGGATGTATCAAAATTTGTCTTATTTTACGGTGGCGGAACTGATTGCACGGCTTCATCTCAAAGGGTTAACCCATCGCATTGCCTTTGGCCAACGCGATGATATTGATGAAATTGAAACCATCGCCATGGTACCCCGATTAGGCAACCGCTTGCTCCATTCTCCTCTTGATTTTCTGGTTTATGACGCCGTCCAACGCTTTCAAACGGATGGAAATATACGTACTTTTTTGGTGAACATCTATCGAGCGTTAAAAGATCCGGCAAACCATTTCACCAATGAATTTTTCAGCTGGGAGGAAGAACTTTATGGACGCGAGGGCAGCGCGCTGGGGAAATTGATCCGGGATTACCCCCTCAATACTTTAAGCGAAGATGAGAAAAGACAAATCGAATTGCAACAGCATCTCTGTGATTTTAGCGAAATCCTGGAAAAGGATACCTCCCTTCAACGCCTTTCTTCGGAAGACAACCAAGTCGGCTTGAGGGAATCCATTCAGCAACGCTTTGAGACCCATGCCACCCAAGAAGGTTATGAATTTTTCAAAGTGAATAATGTGATTTCCGTGGACATCACCAAGGATGATGTGGGCCAATCCCACGATACTGTCCCGCCGGGCTATCAAGTGGAGGTAATCATTCGTCGCGAAGGGATTCCCTCCAGCATTTGGCTTTTTATCCCCAAAACAGGACTAGAAAAGTTTGAGGTTTAATGATGATTAAGCCTAGCGGAAATACGCTTTAGACTTATCCTTCATGATGCAAACTCGTGGCATCGGTATCCGGAATCGTGAATAGCACGGCCCGATTGTTTACCTTTTCCAATTCAGCTTTAAGCGAAGCGCCGATTATAGCTTTTCCCAGAACTTCTCTTACTAACCTAGAACTTTTCGGAATGGGGATCGATTGACCATCGGGTTGATAATCCGTGCTTTTTTCTTGAGCCATAAATAAGAAGAAAATTAGTTTGTAAGTTCTACACTATAAAATATAAATAATATTTTAGCAACTCCTTTCCCCGCCGAAGACGAGGCGCTTCGCTCCTTTTCTATGTCCAAGTGGTAAATTTGATATTTTTTATTTTATGCATTATAATTTTTTCTAGTATTAATATCTCTCATATGGTTAAAGGCCCTGATGAATCAAAAGAATTCTTTGATCATGATAGGTTTGAAACTCTATTCAATCTAACTCAATTTAGAATAGCTAGCACGTGGACACCCCAGGGGGATCCACGCGGTTTAAGCGAAATAACACATATTAAATTGGAAGAATGCGTGAGGCAAAGCCCTGAACTGGGAGTTGTTGAATTTAAAAAACTTAAAGATGGGGGTTATGAAATAACCTCATATACCTCTTTAAGCGGCGTAAAACCTGATCATGAAAAGCTAAAAGCGCTACTTGAGGGTGCATCGACTCAATGGACTGGAAGGAATGCGTCTTTAGATGAATTGAGTAAAACGGCTCATGGCGCCTTGGAGAAATGCCTAAAAGCCACTCCCGAGCTAGGAATTCTTCAATTTCGAAAGCTCGATGACAAGGGATATGAAATAATCTCAAAACCCTTCTATTAAAGATCAATCCTTTACGGCAGCTTTCTGCTTATAATCCAATTCGACTCCATCGGCTATCCAAAACAGTGAATTGCACGGAATAGATGAGTATTTTAGGCTCATTTATGCTACACTAAATCAAACTCGTCAAAAAAATCATGACGCCGAGTAGGGCTGGATAATCACCGGAGCTTCTCCCTCTTCGCCGGTGCATTCATAGTGCTCATCACTCAAAACCAGCTTGAGCAATGCGAGGGAGTCCACCTCATCCAATACGGAGGGGGTCACATTGCAGTAGAGATTTTCCTGATCGAGCTCCATTCCCCTTTCCATGTCGGCCACCAAGACATAGGCGTTGTCATTTAAGTACGATTGATAAAAATAGGCGTTGTCACAAAAAACTTCCTCCGTCCCAACGTCATTAAAGGGAAACGGATTGATGTAATCGGCAATCACGCTGTAAACAAAACCCCTTTTTGATAAACATTCGCCTTCTTCACCAAGCAGTATGGCACCGGTATCGAGCGTATAGATCCAAAAAGCCATTGCGAGAAGGCTGATATCGTATACACGCTCCTCATTTCGCAGCGCAACGGCTTCTTGCGAATCGTCTATGGAATTCGCTTCTTCTCCGAACTGTCGTAAATCCACATACTCGGCATCCACATTTTCTGTCTCGTTCACCGTACAATAACGAATCCACTCTTCCGGACCCCACCCCCGGAAAGGACAATCGAAGTCATAGTATCCTTTTTCTCCGACAATATTATAAGGTAATGAGCGGCGACTCTCATATTCCTGAGAAAGAATGTCGAGTCTAAAAAGGTATTGGTAGTCGCTAAAAAAGCTGTTGTCGTAAGGAGCCATCAAAAAAACCGTACTAAAAAACCCATTTTCAAATCCTCTGGACTGTGCCACATACAAACGATGATCTTTCCACTCCACTCCGTCCAAACGCGGAACATTATCCAATGAAAATCCGAAATGAGCATCCTCGATCGACAAATGATCGTCCTTGATTGTGAAGACGGTTCCATAGCGCTCACTGAACTCTTCCATCGTATAAAAGAGATTGTAGTCTTCAACGGGCCCGGAGAAAAAGACGTCGTCTAAGCGGTAGAAGAGTTCAGCAATATCTCGGCGAAGGATTTTGGACGTGATCAAACTGATCGCTTAAAAAATTCACATACCGATCGTACCAGTATTCGCCTTGATAAGAATCGTCCGGAGTTCCGTACCGAGCCTCCACGACCATTTTAAATCCCTCCGAAAGCCATACGGGATCGGTGGGACGAAAAGTATCTGTCCCATCATCTCCATTCACCCACCCTTTGGCCTGAGCGCAATAGACATAGTCCGTGGCCCAATCCTCACTAACATCACTGAAGTGCTTTGTGGCTCCATCGGCGCACTCGGCCACATCGCTTTCTTCTAGGCCAGAGGCCAACACCAACACCTTGGCCAATTCCTGCCTTTGAATTTCGATATTCCCCCGAAAAGTTCCATCGGAATATCCCGAAAAAAGCCCTTGTTCTTTGGCCCATAATACGGAATCGAAGTGATTGAACCCATATCTGGTTTCATCGGAATAGGGAAGCTCAGCGGCTTGTGCGTAACCCACTTGCAAGAGCGGTGTAAGGGCTAAAATAAGTGACATCGCCACGAGCTGCGCATGAATACGGATTCGGCGATTCATGATCAGTTGAGTGAAGGGATAAGAAGTTATATCTCAAAAAAAATTTAATTCATAAAGAGGGTCTTTGAGACCCTCTTTAGTGGTTGGTTTGAATCGACTAACTTTCCTTCCTTCCCCCCAAGTTGTACCAGTCGAGCTTACGCGACAAGTACATGACCAAGGCCAAGATTCCAAACAAACCGAAACTACCCATGAGCAAGGCGTAGTCTTGAAGTTGGAGCAAAGAATGTGGAAGCCGACGCGAAAGATTATGAAGAGCTGAACCTAAAAATTGAAACCGACGGCAGTTTCAAACAGATATTTCATTTCGTCAGTTTGATTGAAAATTTGCCGTATCACATGCGTATTGAACAACTAAATCTTGATTGGTCTTCGGAAGAAAAAGAAAAAATTCAAAAATCAGTTTGGAGAGGAGAGTTTATTTTAAAAGTCTATAAGTTAGTTGGTGCTGAAAATTCTTAAAACTATAAATGATATGTTTGAGAAAATTAAAAAAATATTTACTAGCGAGTCTGCTAATCATAAAAAGGAGAAGGATTATCTTATAAATCCTGACAAGGATTGGAGAATTATCCTATCGGTGTTTTTTGCTCTAAATCTTGTGCTATTTTTCTATCTTTTTCTAACTTTTAGGAATTTAATCAATGAATCTGCTTTTGATACGGCACAAACCATTGCTCAACCTCAGATTCTAGATGAAAAATCGTTGGAAAAAGTTCTTGAAATTTATTCTAATAGAGAGGAAAGGACAAATATTTTACTGAAAGGAGCTCCGACTTCTACAGACCCAGCAATATGAGTCGAAAGTCCATAAAGTCCAAAGTTATAAAGTAGGAAAATTCTGTAATCATGAATCCCTGCCTACTGGCAGGCAAGTTGAATCTATTGTAAATATACGTTAAGATTTTGTCGCAACAGTCCTCGTAGTTCAATGGATAGAACGAAGCTCTTCTAAGGCTTTGATGCAGGTTCGATTCCTGCCGAGGGCATAAATAAATAGCGGAGCATATTTATTTATGCCCGAGAGGAGCCAATTGATTGGCTCCGTGCAGGAATCGAAAGGGTTGAGCTTGTCGTAGCGAGTCCCATTTATTGGGACGAAGCGAGACACGAAACCCATACCGTCCTCGTAGGGGAAGATTCCTGCCGAGGGCATAAATAAATAGCGGAGCATATTTATTTATGCCCGAGAG
>Ga0076332_1068_pt1 | contig 17653 bp, 19 predicted proteins | sample RifGroA2_FD_67839 | JGI IMG/M metagenome (GOLD analysis project Ga0076332, IMG submission 67839) | Peregrinibacteria bacterium GW2011_GWA2_44_7 | reverse complement strand
TTATGATTCTTTGCTAAATTTTAATTTCCAGACTTATGGAAGAGTTTGATTTTTTGGAAGCAATATACGCGGAAATAGAAGACGCCTTACTGCTTTTAGCCGCTCCTTCGACGCTTTTCTTCATCAATCAACAACCAAATTTAACTTTTGAGATAGATGAGTTAGACTGGAGCGAGGTAATTGACTTAGAAAAACGACTTCAAACATTGATGGAAAACATCGGGCTTACACCAGTCCTCATTCTAAAGTCCACCCAAAATACATCCCGCAATGCACAAGAATAGTAAAAAAAAACCATTGACTTCTTTAGCCACCCCGCTAAAATGCGTTTGCTTAAGACCGTAGGCTTCTGAAGGGTTCCCTTCAAAGAATAAGCCCTACCGAGGCTCATCCAACCTGGCGCAGAACTTCTATACGAATTTAGTGCCACTGATGTCCTCGAGTCCAAAGCCTCGAGACTTTTTATATCATTTCCACTTTTCCATGGCTGTCAGTAAAGCAAAAAAAGTTGAGGATCTGGCAAAACTGAAAGATCAGTTCAGCCGCGCCAAAGGTGTGGTATTTGCCAAGTATAGCGGGATGGGAGTGAACGACATTCAAACCCTGCGTCGCGCCCTTCGAGAAAATAACGTCGACTATAAAGTTGCAAAAAAAACATTGGTGACCCTTGCCGCTAAAGAGCATGGCATCGAGCTTCCCAAAGACGTGATGGAAGGCCCTATTGGAGTGGCTTTTGGATACGATGACGAAATCGTTGCCGCCCAAAAAATGGCGGAATTTGCCAAAAAATTCCTTGAGTCCATTGAACGGATTTGTCGGCACCTTGAACAACGTGGTGGGAGGTTTCGTCCGTGTGATGAACGCCTACCAAGAGAAACGAGCTTAATCCGAGAGCTGATCTTATCTTACTTTATTAGGACCCTATGAAAAATATGCTTACCATGGGAAATTCCCTCGTTCGGCTGCAAACGACTCATGCCTTCTCGACGTATCGTTTTATTGATACGCCTTCATCGTTTTCGCTCGTTCGAATGAAATTTTCATGACGAAATCATATTTTTCATAGGGCCCAATTTTTATTTCATTTTTAACCCCTAAACTCATGTCAGACGAATCTGTCCAACTCAGCAAAGATGCTGAAAAAGTACTCGAAATGGTCGAAAAGCTTTCTGTCCTTGATTTGGCCAACTTGGTCAAAGCCATGGAAGAAAAATTCGGTGTCAGTGCTGCTGCCCCTATGGCAATGGCCATGGCTCCCGCCGGAGGTGGCGCCGCTGTTGAAGAAGAAAAAGACTCTTGGGATGTCGAATTGAAAGATGCCGGTGCTCAAAAAATTGCCGTCATCAAAGTGGTTCGTGAACTCACTCAATTGGGACTCAAAGAAGCCAAGGACTTGGTTGATGCCGCTCCTAAAAAAGTGAAAGAAGGATTGAAGAAACCGGAAGCTGAAGAGATGAAGAAAAAATTGGAAGAGGCCGGAGCCAAAGTGGAATTGGTCTAATCCCCTTTAACTCAAGACTGACATTTAAAAAGCCGAGAATAAACTTCTCGGCTTTTTTTTGTAAAAAATTGCATTTCAGACCGCTTTTGATATACTCGCTTTAATATTGTAATAAACTAAAAATATGTTAGAAAAATTCACAGACGTTCCGTTTTATCTTGAAGCTAAATCCGGGGCGATTCAAATTCCTATCGATGACGAATCCTATGAACGCCAAGAACGCTTTGATAGGGCTATGGCTGAGGCTGCAAATACCAGAAATAGGGAAGAAGACCCTGATTTTGAACCTGCCCCCTATACTCCTACTCCCGGATCTAGATTCACGCTCTCGATGAATCGATTGTCCGAACTTCGTGATGAACTCAAGACTCGATTTCCGGAATTGAACCTCGATCAAATCGGTTCAGGGCAAAATTTGGGACCCTATATTTCCGGCCATACGGACCGAGAGACCTTTGAACGAGTTTTTAAAACCAGACTCAGTACCGGCTGGACTATTCCGTTGGGCCCTTTGCCTATTCCTAATTTCCCGGAACTACAGCTCTATTTCACAAATCCTGTCGAAATGCCGGATGAACGGATTGAATGCGTTCACTTTACGGAGCCTGCTGGGGGAAGCATCATGAGCCGCTGGCATATGTGGACACCCCAAAATGGCTCGCTTCATTCCACCACCTTAGACAAGGCCTAGCATAGAACGACTGACCCCGAATCGACCAAGGATTTATTCCCGGAGATCTACCCCCGTCTCCTTTTCAATCTGCGCAATCAATTGATGGCACTCTTTTTCGCTGTTCAAATTCACGGTCAACTGATTTCCGCTTTCATTCAACTGAACCCGTCCAGCTTTGCGATGGCATAGTTCCAGGATGGAATGAATTTGGTCTTGCGTGGCTCCTTCTAAATCAAGGGAGAGTTCAAATTTTTCTTTGATTCGAATGGTGGGAGTGAGGGTGGGCATGTGGAATAAATTTTAAAAATTATTATATTATAATATCATTTATATTTATTTTTGTCAATTCCAAGTCGCCCACGACACCTTCGCTCTACTTGATTTAAGCCGCATCATTTTAATCTGATGGACGCGGCGTCCCTTTTTAAAGTGCTGCCTTTTGCATTTTTATTCAAAATCTGATAAAATAACTGGATAAAATAAAAACAAACCCATGGCGGACAACTCTCTTTTTCCGGATTTGAATAGTGGATCAGCCGCACTTTCTAATGGTGGGCCGACTTCCAATGCCGCCCCCGAAGCGATGCCGGACCTTTTTGGTCAAGCCGCAAACGGCGGATTAAATACGGGCAATTCCACGGTGGTCGACTCGGTTATGGCAAAAGGAGATACCGCTAAAATCTTAGGGCCGAAGCCGAAAAGTGCCTCCGATCTTGGACTGGGAAGTGAAACGTTTCACTGGGGAAGTCTCCTTTTTAAATTCGGCCTTATCGCACTGGTCTCAACTTATGGATTCTTTTTTACCCAGCTAAGCCTAGGCTTCACCTGGCTGGGCCAAAATCCAATCCAACGGCTGAGTGTTTTTCAAGAATCCTTTAAACAGGAACAGACCGATATTAACTTTTATAATTCTCTCATTGCCAAATTTGCCCTGGACGATTTCAGTCTTCAGGCCGACAGCTATCTTTTCAAATATGCGGAATATGAATCCGAATACACATCGGAAAATTCCCGAGCCCAGCTTAAAAAAGAACTGGACCAACTTCAATCCGAAATACAGATTTCGCTCACCACCATTAAAGAAAAACTCATTCATCCCCTTTACCCAAAGGCCTTAGCCTTTAAAGAAGATACGACAAAACTCGAAAATGAGTACCTCGCCGCTTTAAAAAGCAAAATCGCGGAAGACCAAAAAAAGCTGACCACTCAAAAAGATTCCGAATCCCAATTTCAAAGTCATAATCTCAATAGTATTTTGGCACTTTTAAATGCCAAAGAGTTTCAGCAAAACATAAAAAGCCTCGACCTGAGCCAAGAATTGGATTTTAAAACGATTGAAACATTATTCACCATGGCGACAGGAATCAGCAAAAATGAATTCACCACCGTTCTCACTATTAAAGGAAGCCGAGTTCACTGGTCCACAGTCCTTCAAGAACTCGAAGAATTGACACAAAAGGTGGATCCGCTCTATGGCAGCGGCATCAAAGGCAATATTTTTTACACGAATCTCACCTTCAACTCCTCGGATCAAACGATTGCGCTCAAGGGAACAACCCAAACGGAAGACACCCTTAACTTTTCTCTCATTTCGGATTTGATGGATGCGCTGGAACAGTCCACGCTGTTTGCCAATGTCTCCGACCGCTCCTTTAGCAAAAACAGCGAACAGGGAGACTCTTTTACTTCTTCCTTTTCCATTGAACTGCAACTTCAAACCGGGGAGGATCTTCGGGATGAAGTGATTCCCACGGTCCTTTCCACCCCTGCTCCGACCAACAGCCGGACCACATCTCCGGAGACCACCGGCCCCCCGGCAGACACTTCCGATGAAACATCTCAAGCCCCCGAATCGGAGGAAATCCCTCTCTCCACCGAAACATCGAGTGTCTCCCTCACGGACTCCGTTTCCACCAATTTCTTAAATGTATTCGATTCTATTTCTTCCTTATGGGCTGAGCCCGAAAAAGAAGACTATAACGGTCACATTCCACGCGCCTAATCTCTCATTTTATCTTTATGAATTCTTCCACTCCCGGACATCTTTCCCTTATTGCGGCCCTTTTACTGTTTGGTTTCACCGGCTGGTACGGGATGACTCAATTCAATGCGCTCTCCGCCGTACAAGCCGATCTTGCCGAAGCCGATGGCATTTTATTGGATTTGGAAAGTGATAAGCAAAAGGCCCTGAAATCCTATCAGGACTCGAATAAGCAGGCCCTGGATGATCAAGTTTCCCAACAAGAAAAAATAAATTCCATTTTTCCGATCAAAGAAGATTTAAATAATCTAACCCGGATGCTGGATGATTTTGCGCTTAAAAATCACTACGAAAGCAACCCGTTCTTCATCAATCAATTGGTTTACGGAGAAATCACAACTCCAGACGGAAATAACGCATACGGATTTATTCCGGTTGCGGTGACACTCGAAACGTCCGAACGTAACTTTTATAAATTCCTGGAATACATTGAAAATTCGGGTTCCATTGAAAATGGAATTCGTATCATGTCCATCAATGGAATATCCCTCCAACGCAACAGCGAAAGCAAAACGCTTCGCGTTCAACTGTCGATCGCTGCGTACCTTCAAAGTGTATAAATCTGTCTTTTTTGCAAATGAATTCTACCGACCCTCATTTTGATTCTTCTCCCGGAGCAGGTTTGCCTGCCGGTGGACTATTGTTCCCCAATTTATCCAATGGAAATCCAACAACAGGAACGCCTCTTTCCACTGCCGGGGTTTTAGCGAGTGCCACTCCGGTAGCCCTTATCGCCGCGCCCCCACCTCCTGCTCCTCCACCCCCCGCTCCCCAACCCACTGTCGCGACACCTCCTGTTGCCGCTGCTGTGGCACCCATTTCCACCACTCAATTGAAGGTACTTCAAAACTCCATCATTTCGGGAAATATCCCGCAGCTGGTGACCAGTGGCATTTCCTACGCCGTGGACATCCGCTCGAGTGATATTCACATTGAGCCCAAAGACAATACGGTGCGTATTCGCTACCGTGTGGATGGTGTGCTCCGGGAAATCGTGGAATACCCACCCAATATTCATCCGGCAGTGGTGTCCCGCATCAAAATCATGTCGAATCTTAAAATCGATGAACAACGGATTCCGCAAGACGGACGCGCTCAAGTCACCACACCGGACGGACGGGAGATGGACTTGCGTGTTTCCACCCTTCCGACCGTGAACGGCGAAAAAGTCGTGATGCGTATTCAAGAACGTACCCGTGAAATTCCGGCCCTAGAAGGCCTCGGACTCACCGGGGTGGGGCTTGAAAATTTAAAAAAGAGCCTCCAACTTCCAAATGGAATCATCCTCACGAGCGGACCGACCGGATCGGGTAAAACCACCACGCTCTATTCCTGTCTTCAAATGCTGAACAAATCCGAAGTGAATATTTTGACCTTTGAAGATCCGGTTGAAATCCAAATGAACGGATTGAATCAAAGCCAAATGCACCCGGACATTCAATACGACTTTGCTCGCGGCTTACGTGCCGCCCTGCGTCAAGATCCGGACATCATGATGGTGGGAGAAATCCGTGACCGTGAAACCATTGATGTGGCCATCGAATCCTCCCTTACCGGGCATTTGGTGCTATCGACCATTCACACGAACAGCGCCGTGGAAACCATCACGCGTATCGACAACATGGGAGTTCCTCCTTTTTTGATGACCGCCACGATCAATACCATCATTGCCCAACGGTTGGTGCGCCAACTGTGTCAAAGCTGTAAAAAACCTATGGCGAGCCTGGATGAGGCCACCAAAGTCACGGTTCAAAAAGCGATCGATCGACTCTCTCCCGCCGAAAAAGCGGAAGCGGATCAAGGGCTTTTGGCCGGACTGCAATTTTATGAACCGGTGGGCTGCGACCAGTGTGATCACATGGGCTACCATGGTCGTGTGGGGCTTTACGAAGTGCTTCAAATGACCAATGAGCTCCGCCATCAAATCATTCAACGCAAACCGTCGATTGAACTGGTAACTTTTTATGGAACCTACTGCAGCCTCCACTCCCTCGCTCGCTGAAAACCCCGTCTTGGGCACCGGTTTTAATGATGCCGTGAGCGTGCTTGAAATTGGAGAAGAAAGTGACATGATCCCCCAAACCGATCTTGCGGAGCACGGGTTGGCCTATTGGTATCGTCGATTGAATGATGGCATTCAATCGTTCAGTACCATCAGCTTGAAAGACAAGGTGACGTTTTTTCAATTGCTCTCCATCATGATCGAGGCCGGAGTTCCCCTCGTTAAGGCACTCTACGTCTTGGCCGATCAAATGAAAAACATCCGATTCAAACACATCATTGCCACCATGGCTCAAAAAATCGAATCTGGAAAAAGCTTTTCCGAGGCCATGGAAGATTTTAGAGGAGTGTTCAGCGACACCCAAATTGGGATGATCCATGCAGGGGAAGCCTCGGGGCAATTGAATGGCATTCTCAAGCAAGTGGGCACGCAGGAAGAAAAAAATTCAGCGGTTACCTCAAAAATCAAAGGAGCCCTGATTTATCCGGCCGTGGTCATGATCATCATGTTCGGTGCCATCTTTGTGATTTTGGCCTTTGTCGTCCCTCAACTCATGCAATTGTTTACGCAAGGGGGTGGCGAATTGCCCACGTCCACCAAAATCTTGATTGCATTGAGTGATTTTGTCGTGAATTCTTATCTGACCATTTTTGCCGGACTCTTTGTGGGGATCGGCGGGATTTATGTATGGAAACGCACCGCCGGCGGTGCCTACCATTGGGACAATTTGATGCTCCATCTTCCCATTGTCGGAAGGATGATTCGCAATATGTCCCTTGCCAAATTCACCCGAACACTGGGAAGTCTGCTCAATAGCGGCATCACGATTGTGAAAGGACTTCAAATTGATGCGGATGCCATTGGAAACAAAGTGTATCGGCAGCGAATTCTTCTGGCCGCCGAAGATGTATCCCGCGGTATTCCGTTGGCCGAAAATCTGACCGACAGTCGATTCTTGTTTCCGGATATGGTGGTGTCGATGATTTCCATCGGGGAACAGACCGCGGAACTCTCGACCGTGTGTGACAAAATCGCCAACTATTATGACGAACAGGTCGATCAAATGGCCTCGAATATGTCCAAGCTCATGGAGCCGCTCATCATGGTCACCATGGGAGTGATTGTGGGAGGATTGATCATTTCCGTGATGCAGCCGATTTTCAGCTTGTTGGATGTGGTGGGGAACCTATAAAATGGGAATCCCCTACGTTCGAAAGGGAGCGAAACCTGCCAACGGGAAAGTCCCACCTATTCGCCTCCTACGCAGAACAAAATGCTTCGTCGACGAACACGCGGGACTCTCCCGAACTTTCTTTCTATAAAATTTCTCACTTAATAGGATATCCCATTTTATAGATTATGGTGAAGGGGGAAAGAGAGCTCCTCATTCCTCGCTCAAGAATCATCCTTTTTATAGGTTACAAGCGGAAGAAATGCGCATTTGACATATCCCTTATTGCAACTATAATAAGATCCATTCCTAAGTCCTTACACTCATGAAATTACCCCAAACGCTTGGCTTAGGCTTAAAGGCGCTCCTTGCCGCAGAGAGCATGATGGGATGTCGCACTCCCGAAGAACAACACTCCACTCTTGATTTAGACCAATGCCCTGAAATCATTAGAGACATCAACAGTCACCTTTCGGCTTCGGCAATGGAAACCCTGGAAGATCAAGAAATCAACGCCACGGAAATCGACGCGGCCTGTGCCGTTTATCTCAAGGCCATGAACCAGTTCGTTATTCCCGAATCAAACTTCTACCGCCCCAGCACTCCTCCTCTTAGTCCAAATGACCTCGCTACTTTTATTGCCGCTTCTTTAGTGGCTAATCCCGGAATAAAGTCAGGAACCCTTGAAGCGCTCCCTGTGATGGGAAATGATAATCGCACGATTAAAAATACATGCGGACGTCATATGTCGAAAGAAGTGTATTGGACCGACTCCAGCCTGATCGGATGGCAAAACCAAATGGAAGAATGGGTGGGAAACGCCTTTGAGGGAACACTTGTGAAATTGAGCCTGGGAGGAGAATGGTCGAGTCGCGGGGATAGATTCAAAGGAAATTCATTCTCAATCGGATTACGTTATCCTGATTATGAAACATTGCCCACTTCGCTAAATCCCCCTCTTTTTTATACCTGTCTCGATTTATTGCCGGACGGAAGCCAATCTCTGATAAAAACGGATGGAGCTACACATGATATGAGAATAGGCGACTATAACTATCAGGAAATGCTCAATACCGCTGATTATGGGCCAGAATTGAGTGGGCCGGTTCAAGATTTTTCAATGGAACGCAGTACCGACTCCAATCCTCAACCCTATGACCGTTATGACCCAGGTTACGGATTTGAACCGGGATGCAATACTTTTATCACCTTAAAGGCTTCCGCACTCTATTTAAAACCGGATCCCGACTACAGAACCGTTTTATCACAAAACGAGCTTCCGACACTCTACGAAGGGCAAACCTTCACACTCCATCCAGAAAACACACTTCCGCTGAGCTGGGACGCGGTTAGGGATCCTGAAATTTGGACCAACCTTTATTTTGACCCCGAATTACAAACCTATTGCCGTCATCGATTTCGTACGGTGGACCTCATCGACTCCGGCACTTCCCAACAGACCGATGTTGAATACATGTCACCGTTTTAGGAGCTGTTCCTCCACCACCTCCACAGCCCGCTCCACTCCACCCGCCTCGCGTAAGGTTTTTTCGATTTTTTCCGCATTCTTTTTGAAGTCGGGATTTTCCAGGACGTGCATCGCCACTTGATGGATTTGTTGCGCGGTTGGATTTTTTCCTTTCAGTACGATTCCGGCTCCCAACTCCACTACTCGATTGGCCACAATCTTTTGCTCGCCTTGCTGAGGAAAAAGCACCAAAGGCACTCCCTCATGCAAGGATTCATTCACACTGTTCATGCCTCCATGCGAAATAAAAAGCGACACCTGCTTCAATAATTCCAGCTGTGGAACCGTCGCCCGAACGATGAAATTCTCGGGGATTTCCCCCAGGCTTTTAGAATCGACTTTATTCCCGATTGAAAGAATCACTTGAACCTCTTGGTCTTTAAAGGCCTTGAAACATTCTCGATAAAAATCGGTTCGCTCGTTCATAATCGTTCCTAAAGAAATCAAGATTTTAGTTTGATTCGGATTCAATTGATTGAACGGAAAATCACTCTTTCCCTCACGATTCTCAAAAGATGGTCCCACAAAATAAAATTCCTTTCCCAAATCTTGCGCGTACGGCTGGAAAAAGTGTGACGTATAGACCACATTCCTTTTTTCCTTATTTCGAAACACCTCTTTGAGTGAAAATTGAATCCCATATTTTAGATAAAGCTTTCGAGCATACCGTCGAAACATGACATAATTTATAGAGAATAACTCCCGGAGGCGTTGAAAAATCATCGATGGATTTTTGCGAATGAGTTTGTATCCGATCACAAAAGTCGTGATGGAACTCACCGCTTTCACCTTCAACTCATGGGCCATGATTTTTCCCCAAGGACATAATGAGTCGTGAATGATCAAATCGGGATCATCCCGTTTCACTTCTTCCAAATGGGCCTGAAGAATGGGATCGGAAACTTCCAACAACCGCCGCGCGAGATGGATAAAATTTCCCGATTGCACGTCACCATGACGGTATTTAATATTTTGGTAGGCCCTGAATTCAACGGGAAGCGACTCCAATTGTTCTCGCCATTCCTCAAAACAATAATAAATGATCCGATGCCCGCGTTTCGCCAAACGTTTCACCAATGGCAAGGTAGGATTGATGTGTCCGTGAGACGGAATGTTGAAAAAAATAATGGTTTTCATTTAGGAGCTGTTCACTATTTCACCAATTCCGGAACCCGTCCAACTTCGGATAAAAATATTTTTTGTTCAAAAGGATTTCCCGGACTGGTGAGCGTTAAGGTGATTTCATTATCGGGACTTCCGTCGGTGTAGAAAAACTCCAACTCTCCCATCGGCGCGAAATACACCATGCGATCGAGATCGGAGGGATTGGGTGTGATTTGAACCGAAGGGTCTAAGGTCTGATGTTCCAAAAGTTGATCATTCGTGCCGTTGAAATCGGCATATAAATTCAATTCATTGGTTTGCGAATTGATCTGAAGATAAAAAGCATCGGCGGAATAATCAATTCCTCCAATGTTCATACTCAAATTGCTTAGAGCTCGACTGCGCGCTCCTTGAATGAACCCCACCACCGTATTCACCGCTTCTTTAAAACGAGCCTGCTGCCGGCTTTTGGAAATGCCGCCGATCGAAACCGTCATCAGAATACCAATGACACCCATCACAACCAGCAACTCAATGAGCGTCATGGCCGGTTTTTTACAGAAGGAAGGATTCTGCTTCATGACACCATTATAATCGCATCCTTTTGATTTGGTAAGGATCAACTCAAGTAATCCACCGCATAATTCTGCATCGCGGTGGCAAGATCAAAGGCCTGAATACGAACCGTAGCATCTTTAACCGGTGAAATAAAATCGTAGTAAGGTTGCTCTCCGGCATTCATCGGTTCAATCTTATTGATTCCGAGCTTTGCTCCTTTGGCTAAATTGAATTTGGCCACCATCCTTGTAATGAATCCCGGATATACTTTTAATGCCGTCATCAACTCCGATTGTGGAATATTGGATTCGATTTTTAAATAATTTTCGACAAGGTTTTGAGCCTTTTCCATCACTTCTCCTTTGACCGCTTCTTTATTGGAAGGGTTTATTTTAAATCGCTTCGTCTCCGTTCCCAATATAAGCACCACTTCTTTTCTTCCAAACGAAGCGTCCTCCATTCCAATTTTTACTCCGGGATATTTTGATTCCAATTCTTTCTGGGCATCCGTGATTTCTAAGGTGAGATTGTAAACCTCTTCCGCAGGTGTCGCAGGATCCGTGATGGGCAAACGCTCGCTTTCAACGACTTCCGGTTGCACAACACTCTCTACGGACAAAGACTCCGTCTTCTCCGCCCCAAACTCTTTCCTTACTGCCAAAGGTACTTCCGATCGTAGCTCCGCCCATAGTTTTCGCATGGAGTAACCACTTGCTTTCACTTCTTCCAAATAACTCAGAATGACAATATTGTACTCCTTACTATATTTCGGAGCTTTGAGCTTAGCCAGCAGCTCTCCCAATGAAACGGGAGCCTCTCCGGGAACCATCACAATCGAAGGACCTTTTTTCAATAAACCGTTCACAAAAGCATCGCGTCCTTTATTCCAATTTTCAATTCCCACAGCGGCCAATGCCACATTGGATAAAATCTTTCGATCAATCCATTGGTTCGCCAAATCAACACGAGTGCCTTCCAACGCTTGTCGACTTTGCTCAATAATATGACCCGTTTCTCCATTCAAATCCAGTTCAATCGTTTTAGAACCGCTTCGTTCTTTACCCCCCTTTTTTTCTTTATTATTGTATAAAATCGTCACTTTATTTCCATCAAACTTAAAGAAATCTCCTTCCTGAACCGCATCCACATCGAACCCCAAAATCCCTCGACCCGCTTTAGTCATTTGGGCGAGCAATGAAAAAGCTTTTTCACGCGCCTTGGTTTTGGATTCGCCATGCTTTTCATAATAAGACTGAATCCTTTGTCCCAGGGTTTCCCCTTTCTGAATTTCCATTCCCACCACATACTTCCCAATTATGTTATAAAATCTTTTTATTATACTCCTAATTAAAGAAATATTCCAACTTTTCGATCCTCTAAAAAACAAGTAAACCCCGGCACGGTCTTGGATACGGAATAACCCCGAAACAAAAAATTTGCACCTTACCATTAAACTGCTATATAATCCGTCTATCTGATTCGATATGGTTTAATCCCTTCCCCCCTATGTCTACCCCCTCTCGTTCAATGGCAAAAAAAAATGCCAAAGGTTTTACGTTGATTGAACTTTTGATTGTGATCACCATCATCGGTATTTTGGCCGTGGCCTTGGTGCCGAGAATCATGGGAGGACCGGCTCGGGCTCGCGATGTCAAAAGACAAGCGGACATTAAAAATATTGCGACTGCGCTCGAACTTTATTTCAACGACAACGGATATTATCCCACCAACTCCGGAACGCTTGATAATGACTGTATTGGGGCAGGACAATGGATTGATAACGCGATTTCTCCTTATTTCGAAGGAGGAAGTCTCCCCACCGATCCGGGCAGTGGAAAGCCTCTCGGATGCATCGCGGGATATTATTATGAAGTCTTGCCGGCAACAATTTCCATCACTACACCCTCTGCTTATGTTTTAATTGCAGACGTAGAGGTGGACACAGCCAACTCCGAAGACAACTACTGTAACATCGGCGCTGGCGGATGGAGTGATCTGTTTACCGCCCAAACCACTCTTCAATCCGCTAATGACTGCTCTACCGTGACTACAACCAAAGATGCCTTTTATGTCATGGCTCGCTAAATTATAAAACTTTTGCCCCTGAGGGCTCCTCGTTTCTATGAGGAATTGAGATCTATAGGTTCCTTTATTTTTTATACCTCCCCACTATGGTCATTGCCTCACGTCGTTCGCAACGTGGTTTCACCTTGATTGAACTACTCATTGTCATCACGATCATTGGCATTTTGGCCATTGCGTTGGTGCCGAGAATCATCGGTGGGCCGGCGCGAAGCCGTGACATTAAGCGTACCGCCGATTTAAAAAACATCGCCACGGCTCTCGAAATTTATTTCAACGACAATGGAGGCTATCCGAGCGATGGGAATGTTCCCTCCGAAGACTGTGTGGGCTCAGGAGGATGGTTGGATCAAGCGATTGCAAAATATTTAGAGGGCGGCAAAGTACCTACGGATCCGGGCAGTGGTAAACCCTTGACGTGTACCCAAGGACAATATTTTTATAGAGCCCTTCAGTCCGATACGGCCAATCCTTCTTCAACCGGCAACGGCGGAGCTTACATTTTAGTGGCCGACATGGAGGTGGACACGGCAAGCTCGGAGGATAACTATTGCAATCTCACCTCTAGCGCGGGCTGGACCATTTTATCCGCAACCCAAAAAGATCTGCAGCAAAATAATGACTGCTCCGCTCAAACGACGCCCGATTCATTCTATGTCATGACGCGATAAGAAGGCCGTACCCCCTACCTAAAAGTGACCCCTAATCGGATTTTTTTCATGGTAAGGGTATTCTAGGAGCTGTTCACCTAAAAGATTTGATAATGGAACCTCTGAAAAACATAGTTTCGTTATGAGATTTTTACTTCTTCGAGCGAAAACGATGCAGAGCTTCGAAGGCGTATCAGATACCGATACGATGAGAAGCGATAAATCGTTTGCAGCCCCGCAGTGCGGGGTAAAAATTGTAATAGTAACTATTTTTTTTCAGAGGTTCCTAAGGCCTAATTTCGTTGTTTTTCAGGCTCAAAAACCCTATAATCAAGCTTAGTAAAAAAGCTTTTTTCATGCGCCTCTCCTCCCCTGTGAAACGTCTGCTTTCAATGGCGATCATCGTCGCGCTTTTGGGGACTCAAATGGGGCGTATCAATCTTTCTCAAGGGGCTTCGGATAAACAACGATTGGGGGTTGTGGCGATCTTGGTGGATGATGCCATCTACAGCGACTCTACGGAATATGTGGGCCTGAGTGATGCCTACGGCGGACTCCAAGAAACCACACTCAAGGCGCGCATCGACCGGTATGCCGAGCAAGTGCAAGCCGCTTTGCCGCTCACCAAGGCACTCATCGTTCGAACCCATGCCGAAGAAAAGCCTGAAAATATCATGCAGGCTTTGGAGAAACTGTACTTTGAAGGAGATGGAACGGAAGACGCCATCACTCAATTGCAAGGGATCGTTTTGGTCGGCAATGTCCCGATTCCGGTAGTGACAAAAAACGATAATCGCTACCTGAGCCTTTTTCCATACACGGATTTTGAAGATCGCGTCTATCTCTTCAATTCCACGACGGGTGATTTTGAACGCAGCCCTGAAAGCGAGGAGGCGCAACCGGAAGTTTGGCACGGGGTGATCAAATCACCGGTTAGCGGTAGTGAAGGAAGCAAACTGTTGGCGGACTACTTTGACAAAAACACTTTGTACCGTCAGGGCTACACAGAATTTTCCGAATTTGATCAAAAATTGTTTTACGCCGATACGGTTGCCGAGAAAAAATCGCTCGAAAAAACTGGTGTTGAGGCGTATCAACGGTTTGTCGACCATTGGCAGGAAGTGGCCTACAAATGGTACACCGCCGATTTGGCGCGAGAACTTTTTGTGGAAGTGAACGGTTCGCTTGAAGGAGGCGATGCATTGGACAATGATGGTGACGGTCGTATCGATGAAGATCCAGTGAACGGCTACGACGACGATAATGATGGTGCCATCGATGAGGAAGATGGAAACTTCTATTATGGCATCGACAACGACCGCGACTGCTGGACTCAAGACGATTCAAAATGGGATAGCAACAACGATGGCATCGACTGCTCCACGGGAGACAATTTCGTGGATGAAGACGGGACTGAAGACAACAACAACGATGGTGATCTTCTCACGGATGAAGACCCCATCGGCGATGCCAATGGAGACGGCTGTTCCGGACAATGCGGCAAAGACGAGGATGGTGATCAAGCGGACTGGGATGGCGATGGCTGGCCCAACGGGTGGGAAATCGAAGTGTTGGACAGCAAGATCATCAAAAGGCACAGCCCTTTTTGGTACAAGCCCAACGACCTGTCGGACAACGATCAAAATCTACTCAAAACGCTCTATACCGATGAACGAAGGAAACTCATGCTTGGACACCCGGTGCAACGGAGACATTCACAATGACGACGATGAAGACGGGTTGTGTGATGAAGATCGCGATGATGACAATGATGCGGATGGGGATGGAGTGGCAGATGAAGATCGAGCCGGAGACAAAGAGGATGGTGGTGATCTTTTCAGCGAACTGCCGGACATTCAGTCCAAAAAAGTCGTGGAAAGTTTTTTTAAAAAATATCCGGAGTTGTTTAAAAAATACATTGGCAACATCAATACCTGGACGGACTTCACGGGGCGTTATGAAACCGAACGAACCGATCCCGAAGGACATAAACAGAGTGACCGAGAAACGTTGGTGGGGCTTATGGGCCAGCGAGACGCATATGTTCAACTCTTTTTAAAATCCGCCAATACGATTGTGGAAAACGCGGTGAATGATGTCGTGACCGAAGTGGCCAACGACCTGCCGATGATCGGCCGAGTGACCGTCTCCGGCACCGTGAAATACAAAGACAAAGAGGGAAAAGAAAAAGAGGCGGACTATGAATATACCTTTTGGAATCATTCGGTTCGCAACTTGGGATTTGGTTCGGATGAGGTGTTCATTAATGGACTTCCCGCCGAAGAAGTCACAAGTGTGGCGCAATGTTCCATGTACCGCGGCTCCTATGACGAAGGCGGAAAAAATCAAATGGTGGAGGCCAACCGTTTATACAACTACAACACCTCGGGACAGTTTGAGGAGCAAGGACAAGACTACGGCGGATGCTACGGCGGCTTTTATGAAACTCTGATTTCAAAGAAGAAACCGGTCTGGTCGGGGGAGGCGACGACGGCACACCCAATGAAAGCGGGTACTGGACTTACGCGGATGAGTTCATCAATGAGTATGCCGATCTGGCCGAAGATTTGGAGGAAGGTGACAAAGATGAAGGAGATGATAAGGATGGAGACGGTGATTACGACGAAGACGACTACGACATGGAAGTGCAAGCCATCATCGACGACCTGCATGAGGATGGAGCCTATGCCATTGCCGTACGAGATGTCGACAACATTTATTTGATGGGCAAAGCCGGTGATTCCACGACTCTCACGCTGGGCGCGTTCTTTGAACAACTGAGCATCAACAAAGACAGCCAACAAGAAATCGGCGGCTTTTTTTCCGGCCAAAAACCATTCTATCAAGTCTCAGGATTTTCATTCAATCCCGATCTTTCGGTGACCATGGCCATCGAAAAAGAATACCTTGAGGAAGATCAGGGTTCCTGGACGGACGAAGAGGCGGAGGCTAAGACAATTTCGAGCATTCTCAAACACGTCGAACCCATCAATTCCACGATCAATAAACAACTGGAAGCCGGATTCAGCGAAACGCTGCCCATCGATCGTCCGCGGCATGTGACCTTTCAAGATCGAGAATACAACTACCAAAGGATCGACTACCCCGATTTGTACACGGTATCCAGCTGGGAGGAATTAGAGCAACTGCTTTCCGTCTCGCAGCAACGAATTATTGAGGCGGTTCCCGGCGCATCGGAATATGAAGGATTTCTCACCAGTCTGCCGAATAATGTGATTTTTAAAGAACAGTTTGAGGATGCCATGCGCTGGCGGGAAATGAATCTCGATGAAAAACACGAATGGCTGCTCACCTCTTATCTCGATGCGGAAACGCCCACGTTTGTGGCCAAACCGAAAAACGGGTATGAGTCGCTTTATTTGGTTTCCGAGGGCATGCCGGAGTCCATGAACATGAGTTTTTATTCCAATATTGTGAGCTGGGAAGACGACCCCGATTTGGAATTCAATCCAAACCAAACCGAGTCGGAAAGTGCCGAGGCCCAATTGCCGGAGGAAGAACCGTACGATGTGAATGACCCCACCAGTACTCATATTTCGTGGTTTCCGTTTGTGTGGATTGCGGATATTGTCGACTGGGCCAAAGACTTGGCGACCACGGTGGCGTATAAGGCCGACGGACAATGACGGGGTTGCGGATTCGATTGACACCGCCCCGTATACAATGGACAGCAACGGCGATGGAACCCCTGACGGCAGTGATGGCACCACCTACCTCTCGCTGGAATGGGATGAATCTGGTGTTTTGTATGCCAACGGCTCGGATCAAACTTCGGTAACCGTTACCGCGTTGGATGCGGCAGGAGAACCCAATCTTCAAGACAGCTTCAGTCAGATTCAACTCCAAGTGGTGAGTGGCACGGAATTTGTGACTCTGCTCACTGCGGAACCCATTCAAATCGTGAAGGGTCAGGCCACGTTCAATCTTTCCACGCCCCCCGATGCCGGAACCTTTTCTCTTCAGGCTCTGGGAACCGGTGAGAATATTACTGGCGTGACCTCCAATGTCATGAGCTTCACCAGTAAAAAAGAATCGCTCAAACTTTCGACCTATGAAAAACAAACGGTCACGGAGAACGAGGTCTACACCACCGAAACCTTGGAAGATGTCTTAATCTTGAATGAGCAAGAAAAAGCGGTGGCCGTGGTTCGGGCCTCAAACGGCGCCATGGAACTTTTGAATGCCGCGGACTATACGATTGAAGCGCGAGAAGCCACCACCACCGACCCCACTCGACTGGTGATCTTGAGCCAAAGTTCCCAGAATGCCCTGGCGTCGTACTTTTTAATGCCGGACGTGGAACGGGTGACCATTTGGAATTC
>Ga0076332_1048_pt1 | contig 17708 bp, 14 predicted proteins | sample RifGroA2_FD_67839 | JGI IMG/M metagenome (GOLD analysis project Ga0076332, IMG submission 67839) | Peregrinibacteria bacterium GW2011_GWA2_44_7 | reverse complement strand
TTCCCTCTATCGTCAAATTATTGTAGTTTACATAAACATTAAGGTTTTTTAATTTAAATTGCAGATTGAAAATTTCCCATCCCCCTCGAGAAACACCCCCTGCACCAGGTTATTTCACCCCATTAACAGGTTGTCCCGGGACAAGATTGGAGCGCTGATTCACAAAAAGTTAATCTTTTGGTTAAAAATCGATCATCTACAAATTGCTATAAAATTACCGTAGATCGTGCGTGGGGCTGAGTTGGACTATCGCTAGACTTGGTAATCTAAGCGATAAGGGTTTCCACGATCCGCCTCGGGCGGGCGATTCCCTTCAGCTCCACCACGATTTACCTAAAATGAAAGCCCTCTCTATTCGAAAGGGCTTTTTACTGAGTGATCGCTAGACTTGGTGATTTTATTTTAGATTTTTTTAAATTTTATAGCAATATCTTTCATGATTTCACAAAAATTCTGGCTTTCTTTTAGAAATCTCATAACAGATAGGCTATCATTCTATTGTTTTCTATCCACTTACGACGTTTTAGCCACGGTCACCAGCGGCGGTCGACTGTACACCGGCTCGGCAAAAACGCCGATCGGCAAATCCTCATATTGAGAAGGTTCCAACACCAAAAAACCCTCTCCAAAACTTTTATAAGAAAATCCAGGTCCGGGATGCTCTGCGGGCAGTTCCCCCATGTACCGCGTCCTATTCATGTCCAATTCACCCGAACCCCGAGGGCTAGATTCGCCCTCAAGAATGTAATGGGTACGACCGGCTGAAATCATCACGGTGTACTCCTTTCCTTTTTCGTCATCCGGAAGTCGACTTTTCCATAGTTCAAAAACACTCACCGTTCGAATTGGAATTTTTAAAACCCACGCCATACTATTGATGATTGAAATCCCCACGCGAAGACTGGTGTAAGGCCCCGGCCCTTTAACCACAACCAAACTAGACAAATCCTTCCAGTTTTTTCCATACAGAGCCAGCATTTCTTCCAGGCGGGGAAGCACCTGTTCCGACCCTCTGGATTGGGACTCCCAGGTCACTTCTTCGAGTACTCCATGCTCATTCAGGAGTGCAATGGCGCTTTCACGAGAGGCGGTATTGAGAGCAAGAATCAAAGACATACTTGCATTAGGATAACAGTCGAAAAAAAATCCCACAATACCGCAAATCTCAAAACTTAGTTTTGGTTTTAATGAAGGGAAAAACGGAATAGGGCCTTTGAGATTCACGACTGCTCAATAGATTTGACTTATTAATTAATTTATTCTATAATAATTATCTGATAATTTAAATCCTCCGATGAAAATTAATCCTATTCCTGGAGAAAACGCTTCTCCCGTTGAGAATCAGGCGCGATTCGAGATTCCAGCTACTCCAGCTCCAGATACGGGCTTAGCGGAAGAACTTCTCCTGCAAAAAGAACGATTACTAAGTATGCATTCCCCGATTGAACCACTGGAGTCCGATGAAGACTCTCATGGCTTGAAAGAATTCATAGAATACAACCTCCGTTATTGCTTAAACACTAAAGGATATCACGCTTCGCCCGACTGTCAAAAAAACCTTTTAGAAGCATGCCAAACCCTCGAAAACAGCTTAGCGGATTCTTCCTTAACGGAAGCACAAAAACTTAAAATTTATGAAAAAATTAAAGATTTTTTTAACATTTGGTGTGTGTATCAAGGCGACTGGTATGAGCAAGATGGAGAGCCCATTGATAGTCCCATGAATTTAGTCTTTAGCATTATTCAACAAGCCATTCTGGAAGTGCGTTATATTCAAGCATACGATATTAAACCGATCGGAAATTTTGAAGGAGCCGTTCCTCCTCCGGAAGTTTTTGAACGCCTTAAAAAAGAGGGATTGAGTCCTGAAGAAATCTTATCCTGGGGATGGACTCCTTGGCCGGCACTTAAGCCGACTCATAAACACATCAGTCGTGAAAAACTTTTGAGCAACGGCGTAGATGCTCAATCCACGATGGAACCCTTTTTGGAAAATCCCGTTTTTGATCAGACGCTTCGCGTGATGGATGTCGCCAATGGATGCGGACTGAATTGTGATACTTGCTTGGCGGACGCGGTTGCTCCTTCAAATCTTTTCACTTATAACTCTTTAGAAAAACTGTTCTCAGATCCCCGATTTCTTCAAATGCTGCAACCGGATTCTTTCCGAGTGGGTAGTACGGGGGATATTAGCGACCATCCTCAAGCCATTGAACTCGTGGAAATGATGCTAAAAAAAACAACCGGACTCGATCGTAAAAGGATAGATAAGGAAGGGGAACACCATCTTATTAAAATTTTTACGAACTACCGCAAAGGACGTGAAGCTTTTGTTGAAAAACTGCTCAAACTTGCCGAAAAACATCCCGATCGTTTAAGGATTACTATTTCTCTCCCATTGAATCGAAAAAGCGTGATTGTGGATCAATTCAAAGCATTTATGGCAAAAAATCCTCAGTGGTTTACGGGCGACAATGTTCGATAACGACTTCATGAACCGAGGGTTAGCCAAAACATTTCTAAATCCGGATGGCTTATGGCTCATGGGGTATACAACGGTATATGAGTCGCATACCGGGCGAATTTTCACTCCCATACGAGCTAAAATCATACCGTTTCTTTCAAAATTCCCCTATCATCCGGATTTCCCGACACCAACACATTGGGCAAGCGGGAAAGAAAACGACGATATGGAGGTAAGGGTTATAAAAACAATTCGTGAAGTAATTTGCGGGATGCCGAAAGCCAAAGAAATCGCCCCTACGGAATTTGAGGTTTAGCCCAAAAATCTTAACGTGTTTCAATGGCTACCCCTGCGTAATAGTACAGAATGATTTCCTCATATTTCTTGCCGGATTCGGCAAGAAAAGTCGCTCCACAGCCGCTCAACCCCACCTGATGTCCTTTGGCCTCCCCTTCACAAAAATCTTCCACTCCGATCAAATAGGGCGTGTCTGTCCATCCCCACACGTCCTCGGCACTCAAGGTATAGCCGGGACTCGAATTGAAATACGGGGTTTTGACCAGTTCGCCCTTATAGGTCACCACTTTATTTTTCGTGGCTGCAACCGCCTTCACCACGTTGGGAGCACGCAGCTCCAGTCCGTATCCCAAATATTTTTGGAACTCATCCGGATTGTCACTTCCGTCATAGGGTTTTCCGGGGAATTTTTCCTGTTTGCCGCTGATGTAATACGCGGCATACGTTCGCGCCAAAACCACCATGGTCCTTATTTTTTCCACGTGATCCGTATTGGAAATTTCGGCCAATCCGCCCAAGTAATGCTTCAAAGATAATTCATTGATCGCAATCAACGCACTTTCGTCCTGGCGAATTTCGAGTACCCCGCGAAACCGATTGTCATTTAGATTCTGATTCCATCCGGGTCGATTCTCATAATTCTTGATCTCCAGGATGACTTCTTCATTCTTGGGAACAAACCGAGGAAAATTCTCGACCACCCAGGCCGAACTGTCATGAGTGATTCGATAGCGGTCGTCCTCTCGATGGACCGTGACTTCTTCGCCCGATTTCAGCTCCAAAAAGGATTTTCCTGCGATTTCGAGGGCAAAGGCTCCATTCGCGGTGATGACGGGATCTCCGAATTCTCCTTCGTCATAACCCAATTTGATTCGAATGTTTTGTTGATCCATCTCCTCCTGCGAGTCGACATCCGCGGCAACGGTGAAGACAAATTTAATCGGGTTTTTGACAATGTTTTGCCCCGCGAGACGGGGTTTCAATAGGATGGTATAGGTGCCGGGCTTGGTGGGAGCCTTAATCTTAAAATCGAAATGCCCCGTTTTGCCGGGTTTTAGAGTTTTCTGATCCACAATCAATTTAGTGACGCCGATGGTCGCATCTTTCACTATCCCCACCGTGAGCTTATTTTGACCTGTTTTATTCCAAGTTTTATCCCCAATATTCTTCAATTCAATCCAGGCATTTTGAATTTTCCCGGCTTCCAAAACAGTGCCCTGGCTACTCGCACCCAACTCGGCTTGGGTGCTGTTGTCATAGACACTCATTCCAAATTGAATACTCGGACCATCGAGCCATCCCACTCCTTCAAACACCGGCTGAAGGTATTCGGTGTAGTGACCCGTTTTTTTAGGGGCGGTTAACGTGAAAGTAAAATGCCCCACATCACCGGGGGCCACGAGCGTCTCTTGGAGCGTTCCGTACCGATTGGCATCCCCGGAAAGAAAAGAGCTCACCCGATCTTGAGGGTTCGCGGTTCCGAGTTTGAGCGGATAGGGATCGCTATTCGACCAACTGACATCTCCGGTATTTTCAATTTCAATGGTGACCGGAAAGGTTTTTCCCGCTTTAATTCGGGAAGTTTTCACGTCAATGTCCCGGAGTTGGTACCTCAATACGGGACTGGAAATATAAACCGGTAAAATCAAGTACTCATTGAGCTTTTTGCTCCCGTTGAACACCGGCGTGAATTCAAAGTTTTGAAACCCTCCGGATAAATAGGCCTGCGCCTCAATCGTGAAGGTGGCCAGCTCGCCGGATTTCACCTCTTTTTCATTCATCGGAGCGATGCTTTTTACATTTCCCGTCTCTTTTTTCAAATGAACCAAAGCTTCGGCATCCACATTCTGATTGGCCACCAAATAGGTTTTGCTGTTCCAGGTCGTCTGACCGGTATTTTTGAGTTTGATTTCTATGGTGTTCGATTGCTGCGGTTTGAGTTGAAGCGCATCATAATCATTCACATTCGCAAAAGAATAGGCCGCATTTGAAATTTTAGTGGAATCCGTGCCTTTATTGTCTTGAATACCGGAAATGACCTGCCGTAAAGCCGGGATTTTATCGTACAAATATTGCCCCGGACAGGCGGTACTGGCCGCATCACGATGTCCCATCACATTGGGAGTCACCTCTCCTCTAAATTGGCCAAAGCCATCCACCTGAATGTCGTACAGATCCCCTTTTTCTCCAATCAAACGACTCAACGCTTCCAATACGGGATAGGGCACTTCGGACTCCTGATAGTTTCCCAAGACGGAAATCCCGATGGAACCGGTGTTGTATCCCCTGGTATGGCCTCCGACCACTTTCTCACCCCCGTATCGCCCTTCATAAATATTCCCTTGGGGATCAATGATGTAATTGTAGCCGATATCGCCCCAGCCTCGACTCACGGTGTGATAGTAATAAATCGCTCGAATTGCGGCCTGGGGATTATCGAGATTTCCCGTGGTCGCCGTGTGATGGATGAAAATTTTCTTGATGTTTTCGGCGTATTGCAACGGCCAATAGAGTGCATTGCCTTGAGCGTCCTTGCTGACCACCTTACTGAGCTTAAATTCCTCGGGGTAGAGCTCCTCCAATTCGGGATTTTCGCCATTTTTACCTTCTTCGGTTGCGGTGTCATCCGTTTCGGCTTCTTCTACGCCAAAATAACTGCTCAAGCGCCACGATTCCTCGGCTCCCCACTCGGAACGAGAAATCACATCCGCGGAACCGCCCCCGAAGGTGAGTTTATCCAAAGCGGTGGTGTCCAGCGTTTTAGCCGGCGAACTGGATGACCGGCTGAGGTTCGTTGGTTCGGCATCGATGTATTGAAAATCAACATTACGAAAACGTGGGGTGGTTTTTCCCTCGTCACTACTCATCTGCACACGGTACTGAATCGATTGAGACCGTTTTGTCGTGATGAACGCCTCCTGAGACATAAACTCTTTGAGCTCGGTGAACGTCTCGGCTTTATCATCAATATCGGCATGAATGTCTTGCCACTGCGTCCATTCTACCTCATCCATTAATTGAAAACGGACCGAAAATTCAATCTCCGTGCCTTGAGGTTTGTTTTCTTCCCACGTCATCACCACGGCCCCAAAGGGAAAATCGGTGGTATAAATCGGCGATAGAAATTGAGATTTGTTTTCATAGGCCGCCGGAGTGCCATTGATCGAAGCACTGGATAGCGCAGGCAGTTGAAGCTGCTCGTGGGTGTGGAGGGTGCTCGCTCGCACTCCCCCATCTTCAAATTCGGGACGGGCAAAGTTGGGCATTGAAGCACTGAGGGTGGTGACAAAGAGGGTGAGCACCAAAAATTGAGCGAGGGTGGAGACCGTGAGAGCGGACGAAAAGAACGATTTTTTCATGGTAAGGGAGTTCCTATAATACAATCAATGAGTCCTTAGCCTATAACGCAAAAATGTATCTTTCTAGTATACCTTTTTTTGAAATGTTTCTCAATTCAACCTGTCCCAGGTTACCATTTCAAATTGACATCGAAGGCAAATATCGCGCATAGGCTATTTGATTTTCCGGAGTGGAAACTATACACTAAAGGCATCACTTTTTAAAGATCAAACCTATGGCGATTCAACATTTTACGGACGATAATTTCCAAGAAGAAGTGCTCAATTCCAGCATCCCCGTGTTGGTCGATTTTTTTGCGACGTGGTGTGGACCGTGCCAACAGTTGGCGCCCATTGTGGAAATGTTGGGGGCGGAATATGCCGGTAAAATTAAAATCGGCAAATTGGATGTGGATGAAGCGAATGAAACCGCCTCGAAATACCGCGTGATGAGCATTCCCACGTTGATTTTATTCAAAGACGGCGAACCGATTCAAACCCTGGTGGGCTTTCAGTCCAAAGAAAAATTGGTGGCGGAGTTGGAAAAGGTGGCTTAGTTGGGGCGGGCTGAGAGCATTGAGAGACCTGCGGGAGATTAAGTGTCGTATTTTTAGAGATAAAAGGAGCTTTTTCGTGGTATCCAGTGGGCTAAGCTCCCTCGTTGAATCAAAGTTGGAGTACTACCCTGAGGAACGATTTTTTCATGATAAGGATGTTTTTCAGGAGTTCCTTGGAGCTCTTCACCTAAAGGATTTTGTAATGGCAAACCTCATAAGGGGCTGGATTCGATGCATGAGGAGCTCAGTCTAACTAGAAGGTAGGTCCGCGACGAGTAACAAAGAAGACCGGACTCCTTGCAGGTTTTCCGGTAGGGAAGTGAGTGATTTTTCAGGTTAGACAAGTTGTCCTAGGACAAGTATTCAGGTTAAAGCTGCGCGTGATGATTGCATACAAAGATAGGGAGCCGATTCAAAACAACGCCGGTGGCCCATTTAGATGATCCGTTGCCTCTTCCCAGGTCATGGCTTTGAGTATTTTAAGCTCGTTTTCGTGCAGCGTTTTTCCTCTACGAACTTGTTCTTTTTCGAGGTGCTCCAATTCTTTCTTGGAAAGCAACTGGCGAGCTTGAGCCCTCTTTCTATTTTCCAGCGTGGGCGGGGCAAACTTGATGTATTTTCCACAGTGAGGACAATCGACACGGATCAATCCGGAATCTAGAAGCAGCCCCAATTTCCCCTCCGACTTTTTCTTGCACTGACCGCAGACAAAAAGGGCCCCGTTGGAATCGATGGCTTCCATTTTATCTTCACGTGTGGGCGATTTTTCCTCTTTAGCGAGCAGTGCCTGAGCTTTTTCGGATTCCTTTACTGCGAGCTTATCGCACCGCTCATTCAAAGGGTCATTCGCATGGCCCTTGACCCAGTTCCATCGGCACCGCAATCCCGTTTTCGCTTCGTCCAGCCGGGCCCATACATCCAAATTCACTTTTCGTTTCCACCCTTGGCTCATGGTTTTAATGACCAAACTGGAATCGGAAAAAATCGCAACCTGCGCGGTCGGGTTCTTTTTTTTGATCTCTCGGAGCCCTTCGGCCACCGCCAAAATTTCCATACGGTTGTTGGTGGTGTAGAGGTCGTGGCCCGATAAGATTTTCTCCTTTTTCCCTTCGATCACAATGGCGGCCCATCCGCCCGGCCCCGGATTGCCCAGGCAACTGCCGTCGGTGTGGAGCTCAAAGCTTTTCACCTTTGATATTGATCTTTTAGGCGCGGGGACCGACGATGAGATTTTCTTGGGCATAACGAATAAAACGAAATGGGTTCCTTACTCCGCCTCAAAGGTTTGGCGGAAATACCATTTGATGTAATCCCAATTGCCATCCCGAGGCTCCAGGGTGTAAATGGCGTACTGCTTGGTACAGTTTTGGCCCAAGGCGTCACAGTGTGGAACTTGAAGCGAAGTGACATAATTGACGGGCACTTTTTCGCTCTGTAAGACATTGGCGGAGCTCAATACATAGCCACGATCCACATTGAATCCCTGGTAACGAAAATAGGACCGCATGGCATCATCAAAGGCGATATTCGTTTCGGTTTTTTCGAGCACGGTTTTGATGAGTTTGAGCACGGTCTGAGCGTCTCCAAAGCCCAAATTGCGGGCTTTGGCTTGGAGTGCCTCTAAGATGAGTTGCTGACGAGCGGCGCGATCGTAATCCGAGGTGGTGTGACGCGAACGAGCAATACGAAGGGCTTCCGTGCCATTGAGATGATAGGTGCCGGCGGCATAATAAAGCGTGCCGATTTTTCCATTCTCGACCGTTTTATAGGTCGGATCAATGAGGTCCGTTTCCAAGGTCACATCCACTCCTCCAATCTGATCGATTAAATCTTTAAATACGTACATGTCGACCAAAATATATTTTGTTACTTTGTAGCCGGAAATATCGGAAATGCGACGCAGTAGCTCGTCCATACCGAAATCGGCGTAGACACTATTGATTTTTCGATTTTCGTGATAAAGATCCCGGGGAATGCTGACCAGTTTTATGATTTGTTTTGAGATATCAATATGCGCAAAAATCATGGTGTCTACGTTGGAGCCATGCTTCCCGGCCAAGAGAATATTCAGTTGGTCTTCCGATTCAATGACCCCATCGTGGACTGAAACTTGTTCAGGGAGAGAAGCCACTAGATTTTTTTTTTGACCCGCTAGGAAGGTATTCAGGGGCACGCCGTCCGTCGTAGGGGTTTTGAGCATCAACTCGCCGGTTTCTTTATGAATGTAGAGAATGGCCAGTATTTCTTGGCTCGCGGTGTACTGAATCGTGTATTCAATGTCCGTTTCCGTTTCATTTGGCGCAAAAACAAAGGTCAATCCATGCTTTTTAAGCAAAGCCTGAAATCCTTTGTCTTCTTCCAAGCTTTGGATGTGCGCACGAAGCGCATCCATCTCTTTGAGTGCGGTGTTACGGCCATCGTAATTTTGAATTAAAAGCATTGATTTTTGAACAAAACCGGCTTCATCAAACGGTAACATTTCGTCGTCCCATGTTAATTTTCGCTCCTTTTTATATAGCTTTATTCCAGCCAATGCCGCTCCTTCCCGGCTTAAAATCTGATACTCATAATGCCCTTCTTTCATCTGTTCGGGGCTAACACTCAAAGAATGCGCCGATAGGGCGGCCTGAAGATCGGCATTGAGCAACCACTGCTTAAGATTGTCACGCTGCGCATTCAACGCGGCGAGCGCCTTCTTCAGGTCCTTCAATTTTTTCTCCACAACATCCTTGAGCTGCACCTTGAAGGCATCGACATCAGTGGGACGATCAAGCGTTTTCGTCTCTTGGAAGGTGCTCATCCGAATGATTCCGTCTTCTTGAAGCTCAACCGTAATAAGCGGGAACCCGTTTTCGTCCACCAGATGGTGTACCACGCCATCTTGAACCGTGAGCTGATGCCCGGCAAAATAATCCAACGTTTCCTGCGCATTGAAATAGGCGTCCAACTGCTCTTTATTCTTCGCGTACAAGGCTTCCTTTTCTTTCTGAAGAGCCAACTTTTCAAGGCCGGCAAACACGGAAACGATAGGATCTTGTTCCTCAACCGATTCTTGCGCCGCTTCATTTGAAGAAGAAAAATCATATTCCTTTGTCGGCAAAAGTAAAAACTGACGAATTTCGTTCAAATCGTTTCCGAAAGCACTGACTTGATTCAACTGCCCCGAAGAAGAAACGGTCTGTGCCAACCGAAAATTACCCAAAAGCTGTACGATGACTAAAAAAGTCAGTGCCCACACAAGGAATCCCTGACGGTCGTTTTTCCATCGGGCCCTGATTCCCTCACTCCATTTTTTAACTTTTTTTCCCATACTCGCGAGAGCATAACAAAAACTTCGCCCGACAGAAAGATTGACAAAAAAATTAAAGTACTGGAAATTCTTATGGAACATTTATTCATTTCATCTTTGAATTATGGAAGGAGGTGGATTTTTAGATACGGAAGATCGGTGGAGAGAACCATTGCCGCTTCAACGTCACACCCCTAGTGTAGAAGAAGCATTAACAGATAGGGGCACCCCTCTCATGATCATGGGAGGTCCTATGGGAATTGTTCATGATGAAAGAGTGGATATTGGGGAACAAGAATTGAACGAGCTCGTTCTTTCTCATGGAGAATCACATAAAAATAAGGCCGAATCCGTTACATTCCGAGATCATCTGGAACGCGTCGCCATCATCCAACGAGAGAATCAAGCGCCTCTCTATGTCCCCTATATCCGTCATCAAAAATTGATAGGAGGCAATGCGGCCAATACCTTTGCTGCTTTTTCAACCCTCTCCACCTTATGGGGCCAGAGAGAGAAGGCTTACCTCTATGCCACCCCAACCGATTGGCTAAAAAAAACATTGGGTTCCACTCACGGACAAGAAAAAGATTTCGACCTTCTGAACGGAGTGCCTCCGGACGTGCACTGGCTTCCGATCTCAGGATTGATTGAGGCACAACGAGAACGTATCAATTATGTTTTTTCGGGGCCCAACGGTTCCGAACCGGATTATTTTGAAGTGTCGCCATCGGAAATAACAACTCCCGAACTTCCCAAGGAGGGCAATGTATTTCTCAGCTCTTCCGGCCCCAATATTTGGGATAGAATCCGTGAATCTCCGGACATTCGACTTTTCCTGGCTCCAGGTTCCAAACAAGTGGCCAGTGGCATTCCCGAAGACATTTGGCCTCATATTTTCTTTTTGAGCTGCAACATGGAAGAGGCACGTAAACTCTTGGAAAAGCTTGATCCTCGACTCGGAGAGAAGCACGTTTCTCCCGAGATGCTGCTCACTAAAATCAAATCCCTTGGAGTTCAACATGTGCGAATCACCGCCGGAGAAGAAGGCGTTTATGCCGTGGACGCCGAAGGGAACATGACCTCCTGCCCTCCTCTGCCTCGAGATCATCCTATTTTTGCTTCTGTTCTGCGTCGCTACTGGGGGGAAAAAGAATTTCAGCACCATTTGAACCATGCCAATTGGAACGGATGCGGAGACACTCGACTCGGGAGCGAATTAGCCGCTCAATCCCTTTCTTTTTTTGCGGACTATCCTCAAAAAGACCGCGAAATGCTCAATCTCGTCCTTGCAAATCTTATCGCCGCCGCTCATTCTTTCAATTCTTTTGCCAATATCTCCAACTTTCCACCGGAATTGATGTGGAGCTTGATTGGAATTACGCCTCAAGTTTATGACGAATTTAAAAAAACAGATGCCATTCGACACAAAAAACTCACTAGCGGAACTCATAAACTTTTTTCATAGAAAAAAAATCCGCCTGTTTCCATTCTCAACCCCTTGACGTGAGGCTATGGCTCTCTTTTCGCCGATAGGTTTGAAACTGAAAATCAATTCCATTTTCTTGATGCAAGCCGCTTTCTTCGATTTTTTCAAAGGTGTTCTCGTCCCACCTCGGCAAAAAGGTGTCGCATTCAAAATCCCCCTTGATCCGGGTGATGTATAATTTTTCGCAATGAGGATCGTGAAGCGCTTCTTCAAAAACCCGCCCACCCCCAATCACGAAAAGCTGCTCCGCATTGGCTTTTTTCGCTTTCAGAATAGCCTCATCGAGTGAATCGGCCAATAAAACACCGCGGGGCAAATCGTGATTCTGTTGTCGACTGAGCACAATATTCAGACGTCCAGGAAGGGGCCTAAAACGCTCTGGAAGCGATCCCCAGGTTTTACGGCCCATGATGACCGCATTAACGGCATTGTGAACCGAAGAGGTCGTTTTGGTGATGTGGGCAAAATGCTTTAAATCGGAGGGGAGATGCCACGGAAGTACCCCATCCTTACCAATACCCCGAGCCTCATCCATCGCGACCACAATGGAGAACATTTGACGATTGACTTTTGACGATTGATTTTTTCCAGGGGACTCGAAATGGATGGAATCTGACATATGAACAGGTTATTTAGTTTTTGGATTCAAAAGATTTTTCCTAAAAGCAGTCAATTGTTAATTGTTCCTCACACCGCCACTTCAAATTTGATGAAAGGGTCGTGTTGATAATTTTCAATTTCAAAATCCTCAAATTTTAGCTCCCAAAATGGTTTTTTTGCCATTTTTAAGGTGGGAAGCGACTTCGGAGTTCGTTTGAGCTGCTCTTTCAATCCTTCCACATGGTTGAGATAGATGTGTGCATCGCCAAGGGTGTGGGTAAAAATCCCTGGAATTAGCTCACATTCCTTAGCCACCATGTGCATGATTGCCGCGTAGCTGGCGATGTTGAACGGCACGCCGAGCGCGATATCCGCACTGCGTTGGTACAGTTGGCAGTCGAGGCGTCCGTTGATTACATAAAATTGAAAGAGGAGGTGACAGGGCGGGAGTGCCATGCGAGGTACATCCGCCACATTCCAGGCGCTGACAATAATCCGACGAGAGTCGGGGTTGGTCTTAATGGTATCGATGACTTGTTGAATTTGATCGATATGCCCGCCGGCCGCCGTAGGCCAATTGCGCCACTGATAGCCGTAAATGGGGCCGAGCTCTCCTTTTTTATCCGCCCACGCATCCCAAATCGGCGTGTGCTGAGTGAGGTCGTCGTTGATATTGGTGGAACCCTTCAAAAACCAGAGCAACTCACGCAAAATGCCCTTAAAAAGAACTTTTTTTGTGGTGAGAAGCGGAAAACCCTCTCTCAAATCATACTTGCGCTGTGCCCCAAAGATTGAAATCGTGCCCACTCCGGTACGGTCTTCTTTTTTTTCTCCCTTTTCGAGCACTTCCCGAACGAGATCCAAGTATTGTTGCATAAAAATAAGTTACAATGAGAGAAATTTCGGATGAAGTTGAACCGGAAAAGGAGCGGCCTCTCCTTCGTAATGCGGCAAAAGGGGTTTGAGCTTTTTGGAAATGTCCCCAGGCCATTCTTTTGGAATTTCGGTTGTCCCAATAGCGGCCTTTGTTTTTTCGGGCAGTTTTTCGTAAGCCGGGAAACACCAAAAGTTAATCAAGGTGCGCTCCGAATTGCTCTTATTGGGATAGGTCGAATGCAATAAACGCGCATCCATTATGAGCAAATCCCCGGCGTTCACTTCCACAGCCACTTCGCCTTCACCCGACTGAAATTCAGTCGCATCGGGATTTTCCATTCTTCTCAAGGCTTTTGTGTCACTTTTCTCTACGATGGAGTGAAGAGGATGGCGACGGCGATGAGATCCCGGGATAACTTTTAAACATCCGTTCTCCTTGCGTGTACCCTGCAAATAGTACATCAATCCAATCTGATGGATGAACGGAGTGTGGCTGAGCGGATCGCTCCACAACCACCAATCTTGATGCCAAAAGGCTTGAGCGGCTCCGGCTTTTTTATGAAAAACATAGCCATTGGAAAATCGAGGGGTTTCAAAACCCATCTCTCTTAATGCATCCAATGTTTCCGCGCCGAGGATCAATTCGGTAAGCCCCGGTTCCTTCCAGCACGAGATTAGGCTGCCCAAAGACTTATTGGCCTCGATTTCTTCGGGGGTTTGACGCGCCACCATGGCCTGAGTCAGTTTCCTCGCTTTTTCCAAATGGGATTCACTCACTTTATTTCGTAAAACAATAAATCCATCGTCGAGAAGCTTCTTAGGAATGGCTGTATTATTTTTTCCTTCCATTGAATGCAATTTTAAATAATAGAAACGATCTACCGTAAAATCCCTCCCTTTAGATTAAAGCTTTTTTAATATATAACACTCACTTTTTTTAAATATTCCCTTGAAGTTTTTAAAACTTTTTTCAACGAGGTTGCGGTCGTTGTAAAAACCTTCCCTGGAAAGCTCCTCAACAAGCTTTTTGAATAAATTTTTATTGAATCGGGTCACCTCTTTCAAATTGAATAACTTTTCAATATAGCTTTGATATTGAGCCATCAAAAGCCACCCTCCTTTTTGAATCAAAGACCCAACCCCCTGTACCAGATGCGGGAGAATTTCTTCCGCATGAGACTGCTTTCCACTCAATATTTTGCCCCAGATTTCGATCAATTTTCCCTCTTTTTCATAGATCTCCTGTGAGGAAATATTGAATTTCTTAGCAAAATAATCCATCACCAGATCATCAATAATATGGTTGGCAATCACCACGGGATAGGATTGCGGATGGGGTTTAAACAATTCAATCTTTTTAGGAGTTATTTTATACTTGGGGCCAAAAAGCATTAACATTTCTTCTAACTTTTTCATGGAGTCCATCCTTTTATCCAAAATGATAACCTCCCCCTGATAATCAAGATAAAATAAACCCAGCTCCACCTTCGGGGCAAAGCCCGGACATAAATCGACCACCTTTCCATAGGAATGAATATTGATTGCGCTTAAAAGCACCGCCCATGTTCTCCCCGTATCACAATAAAATTTCAAATGCTCATATAAATCTTCCGTTCGATCGGGAATATTGAAAATGTTGTATGCTGTGTAAGCAATTTTATATTTTCTATTTTTCAGCCGCTCGGCCAACGCGTTCAACTCCTCTTCAATCCTCTTTTTTTCAATTCGTCCCAACTTCTTATGGTATTGTCCCCAAAATAGATTGATTTCCTGAAGAGCTTTCATGGCTCTCTTATTCCCTGTATTCATCAAAAATTCAACACATTTCCCTCACTCACCATTTGCTTTCATGAAGATACATCTCCCCAATCACAACACCGTTTTAACAAGCGATTTAATTAAAAGCTTAATGCAATTTCGTTTGAAACGCGCCTTTGATCCTCACTTTTATTTAACAAAAAAAATCGAATTACTGATTGATTACATGCGTTTTTTTAAACTCAACGCTTGCATTGTCCCCGTGAGTGGCGGAATCGATTCCGCGGTTACATTGGGGATCATATCAAAAGCCGCCCAAATTCAAAATTCACCCATTAAGCGGATCGTTGCGGCCCTATTGCCCGTTTTTAAGACGGAGGGGGCGACCAACCAAAAAATGGCTTTATCCCATGGGAAAACCGTTGCAAAACATTTCGGGATTAAACCCGTTATTATAGACCTTTCATTGTCGTTTGCTCAGATGAAAAAAACAGTGGACGGAGCGTTGGATATTTCGGGTGAAGCGTGGGCCGCTGGTCAACTCGTTTCGTATCTTCGAACTCCCGCCCTCTATTATCTCACCAGCTTACTGAATCAAGACGGACTCTCCCCTCTTTTATGTGGGACCCTCAACCGAGACGAAGGAGCTTATTTGGGATTTTTTGGAAAAGCGTCCGATGGAATGGTGGATCTTCAGCTCATTTCCGATCTGCACAAAAGTGAGGTGTATCAAATGGCAAAAGTCCTTAAAATACCCGTGCCTATCATTCGGGCTATTCCTTCAGGAGATATGTTTGATGGCCGAACGGACGAAGAAGTCTTTGGAGCTCCCTACGATTTTGTAGAGCTATACCTTCACTATTTATGTGCAGAAAATGACAATAAAAAACAAAATATACAAAAAAATTGGACCCGAGACTCAAAAGATCAATTCCGCGAATTATCGCTTCGGCTGGATAGGCTCCATCACTACAACCGCCACAAATATCTGGGAGAATCGCCCGCGATTCACTTGGATGTTTATACAAGAAAAGTCCCCATTGCACCCTCTCCCTTTGGTTCCTGTGCATGAGTTTAATTTTCAACCTTCATGTCTAAAAAAAGTGTGAAAAATCTTTGGGACAATTTAAAGATAAAACCGGGCTCAACACGACAGGTTGTCGATACCGCTTACAAAAAATTACCTGCCGTCGCCCGTAACGACGCAGACATTCGATTGGCATGGCAAATTTTACGAGACCCTTATTATTCCCGATTGTATCAATACCGTGGATCCATCCCCCATCTCTATGATGCCGGTTTTTTTGATGACCGGAGAGATTCCTCCTATGACAATCAAAAGAGAGAAAACCCACATTGGCTCGTGACGCCTACCCAAAAAATCAGCCGACGCATTCAAGACCTTCATACCGATAAAAAATCCACTGAATACGATAAAAAACCATTCATTGTCCTACTCACCACCGGAGGATTTTCGCCGCTTCATCGAGGCCATATCGAAATGATGGAATTGGCGAAAGAGGACCTGGAAAAACGTGGATTCCTTGTTGTTGGAGGGTATGTTTCCCCTTCGCATGATGTCTATATTTCAAAAAAATATGCTCATCGAGATTACCCTCATAGTGCAGACCGCATCACCGCCTGTCGAAAAATGTTATCCTTGAATGATTGGCTCATGGTCGACCCCTGGGAGTCAGTCCACAATTCAATTGAAATCCGTTTTACCGAGGTGATTGAACGACTTAAAAAATATCTTCGACGCCATATCGTCCTCCCCAACGGTCGATCCCTTCAAGTTTTTTATGTATTTGGAAGCGATAATGCGTCCTTTGCCTATGCTTTTCTCGGCAAAGGTCATGCGATTTGCATTCAGCGCCCCGGGCACATCAAAACATTCAAAAAAATAGCTAACGATCCCATTTTTAGAAACAAAAAAAATATTATTTTTAGCTCATTTGGCACGGCAAAGCCAGGAATTACTTCCAGCTCGATTCGCCAAAGTACAATCGGCGATAAATTATCCGCCATATCAGACTTATCCGCACCTCCACAAAAAGTGCATTATTTTATCCGCGACGAGGAAGATTGGGCGATACATCCCTGGATGTCTTTTTGTGATAAAAAAATTCTATTTGATTCCAAAGAACATTTCTTATCACAGTTAACCCTCCTATTCAGAAGCACCTTTCAATGCACTAAAATTCCGAGTCAAACCAAAATTCTTTCCGTGCACTTACTCCATTTGAGTCAACAGATTCAATCGCTTAAAAAGCTGCGATCAAAAATTCCCCTATTGAATATGGATGTATGCATCCGAGATCACTTCAATTTAGACATTGGCCGTGCATTTGCGGTAAGCGATTTCCAGAATCAAATGGAAAATCATTAGCCCCTTATATTGATGCCATAGTGCAGGATGTCATAACTGCTTATGAAAATTCCAATACTGTAAGAATTTATGCTCCTGATGATGGAAGTTTGTCAATATCATTTAACGGGAGTTGGAAATGATGGCGGAGATAGTTTCCAATACGCAATTGAAGTTGGAGATAATGCCAAAGACAATGATGTACTAATAATATTTTGCAAAAATCCTGACTCAATAGAGTATAAGAGATTAATTTCTGCAGTAATAGGCGATATAATAACAGTTTATTCTCAAAAAATTGGAGAATTAAAAAACAGTATTGTTAGATGCTAAAAAACCGCAACTCTTTTAAATAAATGTCAATTTGATATACAAAATGCCAATTGACAGGCCAGCGTGGGTTAAGGACAAAAAAGTAGCGGATGATTTTGAAGCCATTCAAGTTAAAAGATGGGATGATTACAAGGATTTTAAGACTGATGACGGCTGCTATGCTCTGATAAAAATTCATTGGGACAGGGGCGAGATAGGAGTCGCTATTTGCGATTACAGCCATACAATTCTAAAAGAGTTTGTTGGCAGAAGGCCTCAGGATTTGTACACTGCTATTTTTGATTACAGCGAAAAGCACAGCAAAAATTGGTTCAAGAGGCTGGATCATGCTGCTTATCTTGG
>Ga0076332_1019_pt2 | contig 18697 bp, 14 predicted proteins | sample RifGroA2_FD_67839 | JGI IMG/M metagenome (GOLD analysis project Ga0076332, IMG submission 67839) | Peregrinibacteria bacterium GW2011_GWA2_44_7 | reverse complement strand
GAGTCAAGAATAAAAGATGGTTGAAAGTATCTTCTCACACCGCTTACTTCAATTCCTCCTTGATTATTAAGTATAATTTTAGCCATAGGATAACCGCTAACGCATACAGACGTTCCTATAGCTGGCTTTTTTGAAGAAAAATGAAAAAAATTACGTGTTTTGATTAAAATATGACCAATAAAGATATCATTTGAGATATCTTTGGCAATTTCATCAATTTTAATTGAAGGATTGTGAATTTTTCTGTGTACGAGATGTGTCGATGGATTCGCTACGTGATGACTGCGGCGCAGCGCTTAGGGAGTTGGGCATGATTAAATTATACTACAAAAATCATTACTCTCCTTAAAAATTTTCTTCTTGGCGATATTCTACGGGATCAGCCTGTTCAGGAGCCTCCGGGGCTTCCCAGGGCATGGTATTTTCTGGATTTTGCGCCTCCTCTAAGTACGTTTGGATCTGGGGCCAGTTTTGAAAGAGCACTGAGCCGGTTAGCCCCAGGGCGGTTGACCAGAGGATTAGGAGCAAAACAAGGTTGCTCATGTTGAGCGGCATTTTCTTTTTTAGAATTTTGATTTCTCCATTTTTAGGTCATTTTTTTCTTATTTTGAAAGCTTTCTTTCATACTGTGCCTAAGAAGCTCTGAAAAATATACTTACTATTACAATTTTTACCCCGCATTGCGGGGCTGCAAACGATTTCTCCCCTTCGTGGGCCCGCGCTCGGGCGAATTATGTTTTTCAGAGCTTCCCTATCTCTATTTTTTAATTCAGAAGGGAGCATCTTTAAAATACCTTCTGTGGTATAGTTTTTTTCTTCCGTCTTTTAAATATTGCGCGGTGCCTAGAATCAATCCCACCTGATTTTTTGGAATTTCACTGGTGGACTCGTAGGTTAAATCCTTGGTTCCTTCACGGATTTTCGTATTGCAAATGGTGAGGATTTTTTTGTAGCATTGCCGGATTTTATTTCCGAAGAAGTGCATGAACTAAAGTGGGTGAGGTAAGTTGAGCGTGTTGACCTCCAATCTCTGATTTTCAGATCATTCGATCGTGATCCATTGACGCTCTCCTTCAGCTCGTATTTGATCGGGATCTTCAATGCCTTGAATGATGGCCGGTTCATCGATGAATTTTCCTGTATTGATCACGCGTGCAAGATAATAAAATTCTTTAGGTTCGCAGGGATAGTCCGGGTTGCAACTGATATAAAAAGAAAGTTCTTGTCCTTGGTCTTCATAAGGATGAAGATGCATGCTTGTATTTTGGACCAATTCCCATTGTAGCGGCACATAAGTATTACTGGCACTTTGTAGGCCACTGGGCAGGTAGTCGGTGATACGATAGGATCCTTCCACTTCCACCGGAACCTCCACTTTAAAGTAAACTTGTATGATGTCCCCTGGTTTAAATGTGCTGCGTTCTTCTCCGTTCACCCGGTATACCTTGCTCAGTTTTAATGTGGCGCTGTTTTGAATGGAATCTATTTGTGTTTTTTCTCTATAGGTCGTGATGGCGAAAATTTCTCCTTTGATATTTTTAAAATTCAATCGTCCCAATTCTTCAGGTGTTACGGATAAGGTGTAGACGTCGTTGTTTTTTAAGATGATTTTCTCCCCATTGAGGGAGAATGAACTTTCTATGTCGGATGCGTTGGAAGAAAGTCGATATTTAACAACCAACAGTTTTTCCAAATCAATTCGTCCTAAATGTGTTTCCTCCAGTTCTTCTTCATGTTCAATCACATAGTTCCATAGGGCGTCTCTTTGATCGCTTCCCAAACGTTGGGCCAATCCTGCCATGAGCGTGGTCCACGAAAGTGTTTCTTCCAGTGTGGCCTGAGAAGCGGTGAGGTAGAGGGTATTGTCGATGGTTTCTTTGGATTCTTCCAGCAGTTGTATGAATAATTTGGTGGATTTTGACGAATCTTCGAGCAGCGAATATCCCCATGCGGCATAGATTTTATCTTCGAGCGACAGGTCGAAATTTTCCACGAGGTAGTTCAATTCGTTGAGCGGTTTTTTTCCTAAAGCGGCAAGTCCCGTGATGGACATTATTTTTTCGGAAACGGAGGTCTCTTCATTTTCCAGGATGAACTGAAAGTATTGTTTTAATCCCGCGGTATCCCAGAGGTCGGCATCCACCGCGGCAACAAGCACGCTTAGTCGCAGGTCCGTATCGGAATAGGGGAGTAGGGCCACCCCCAACCCTTCGCCCGTCATTGGAGCGTATTGGTAGCGCAAATTTGAAAATTCGCGAAGCGTATATTTTCCTTTGAAATAGGTATTTAAATTTTTTGTCCCCACGGCTCGAGCCACCGCTTCATCCACTCGTTCACCTTGCCTCGCTGCGGCAACTTGGAGAAAATTATAGACACTTGCCATTTCTTTGTTCACGAAGGTCACATCGGTTCGGTGGGTTAGAGAGCCATCAAGATTTGTTCCTTCTTGAATTTTTTCTTCTTTCGCCACGGTTTGTTCAAGGTTGCTTTCTTTTACTTCAAAATTCAATTTTACTCCATCACTGTTCCCGGATTCGTCTTTTCCTCGCACTTCCAGGCTATGTTGCCCCTCGCTCAGTGGAGGTAGTGCCGCATAGCTGGTTTCAAACGCTTTTCCTTCGGTGGATATATTGAGATTTAATGTTTCGGATTTGATCGTGAAATTTATTGCTGCACTTTCTTCCAATGCACTTCCGTACGCACGGACTGGAATATTGGGTTCATCTCCTACCAGGTATTGTGTATTCACATTGGGGACCACAAAGAGCGCTCGGGAAACCTTTAAAGGAATATTTGAGTATCCGCCTTGAACTTTTTCTCCTCCTCGTACCGCCCCGGCACTAACCTGCCAGGAAGTGATATTGTCCGGTAAGGTGAAGGTGAAGGTTCCCCATCCGTTTGCATCGGTGGACACCACTGAGAAGACTGCGGTGTCCCTGAAATCTTCCCGTGTTCCCCCTTTATCGTTGTGGACATAAATTCCGTTGGCGAAATAGGTGTGATGGTCGGCCACCGTGAAGTTATAGACCATTATGGATTTTCTTTTTTGTTCAATCGATGTGATTGTTACCGACTTGCCGGATTCATTGATGAGAGTATCTCCGATTTTAATTTCACCGGCTAACTGCCATTGCCCATTCACAAAGAGGATATGTTCCTCCGTGATTCCAAGATTTTCATTGATCCACAGATATTCTCCAACCTTTTTTTCAAAAGTTTGCGTCACTTCGGCGTCTATTTTTTTATTGCTCCATTCGTCTTTTCGCGTCAAGATGATATCTCCTTTTTGAATGTTTTCAATTTTTTTTGTACTTCCGTCGGCCATCTTTATTAAAGTCCCGGCTATGAAACAGCCGCCCATGCCCCCCGTTTCTTGAGTGTTCATCGGGTTCACTTGAGAGGCGTATTTGAATTCTACATTCCCGGAAACATCGTTATATAGAAATCCGAGTGGATCCCTGAAGCTTTCCGGATAGAGTTCGTAGTAGGCTTCGTCGACAAGTGACAAGTTCACTTGAGCCGGCACGCCTTTTCCACTCTTTTTTTCCTGTACTTTGAAGTCCAGGGTTACTTTTTCTCCAGGTTCATACTCTTTTTTGTCGCTATGCATTTCGATGTCCAAGCGTTCCTCTTCCGCGTCATATTCAATATTTTTTTCTCCGGCACTTTGATAGTAGGTCCCATCAAACTGGACCCCGCTTATCCATAGATTCGGAATATGTTCTTTTTTTAATTTGAATTCATATCGAGGCTCGGTGCTTATTTTTTCGTTCAAAATTCCATCCTGTGTTTGTAAGAAAAGATAATGATTCGACGTGGTTTCACTTACTCCGATCATTGAGATTTGAACTTCCTCTCCTTGTTTGAATACTTCTCGCTCAGTTGTCCCGCCCTTATTGGTTTCGAGCATTAAAAATTCAGTATTTCCATCAGGGGTTTTTTTACTCAACCAACTATTTTCAGTATAAAAAGCACCTTCCGCATCCGTGATTTTTATCACCATTCGATAGTCGTGTGCCGGATCAAGCGTCAGATTGTAGTTGAATTTCCCTTCTGCATCTGTTTTTCCTTGAATGGCGGGCATGGGTATTTCTTCTTGAACGCTTTGATACGTTTTATGAATTTGCTTGTCGATGTTGTCGTAGTATTCTCCGGTTTCGATTTGAATCCAATCCACACGGGTGATACTCACTTCTATGGGGGTATTTGCCGAGGGGCCCGCTTCCACGTCACTACTTTCTTTCCAGTTGGAACTGTTGTGGTTGATTTTTTCCAAATCCACGGTATGAACCGTCATCGAAAGGGCTTTGTGCGAAAGTTCAATAGGATTGGCATGCGCTTTGCTCCTTATGATTCGTACGGTGGTTTGTCCTTGAATGTCGGCCAATTCTTCTTGTACCGGAGTCACGTAAATTCCCTGATAGTTTTCCCAGCTACAATAATTGATGTCCGGACAGTCGACTTTGGCGGTCATGGTGGTAATGATTTCTCCTTTTTCGTCCGTGGTGAGCACTTGAGGGGTTTCTCCCCACATTTCGTATCGTAAGTTCGTATGAGCCACGGGGGTTCCTTCAAAAAAACGTGCCGTGATTTTTACCGGTGTGGATTCTCCTTCCAAAAGTACAGTTTTTTCGGGGTCCACCACAATTTGGTAAGCCGGTTTAATATAATTGCTTACGGAAAATCCGGTACGACTTACAATATTATCGTCTTGAATGATGTACATCATGTAATATCCCGGATTGAATTTTTTCAGGTTTACCTTTCCTTCGAATGCTTCGCCATCTTTGAGCACGATATTTTCTTCATGGAGGATGGTGTTTTTTTCTTGTTCACCTGCTATTTCTTTTGCATAGGTCAGATAACTTGGAGTGATCACCATTTTCGCGTTTTTTTGAAGCGGCTTCTCCCGTCCCTGTAAGAATCCCCAATAGAATACCGTATCATCCGGACGATAGACTTCTCGTTCGGTTTGAAGGACCTGCCATGTGTCATTGGTTTCGTTGGGAGTTGTTGGATTGAGTACCGTTTCGTAATAGACGTTTTTTTCACCCGAAGTGATTTTGAGATAAAGTGCCGTTTGGTCTTCTTCGGGCAATTTAATTTTGGAATTTAGTTCTTCAAATGAAGCAACTCCTTCATTATTTGTTTTTGCTTCGAGATCATGGTCGAGAATTTCCACCGTCGCATTTTCAACCGGTCCTTTGGTTGCTGTGTTGTTGACCCAAATGATGGATTTTTCTTTGCTGAAAGCAATATAGCTTGCAAGGGGGGATACCTGTACAAACGATTGATCTTTCAGGTTCCCTTTTTGCATTTCGATGAGATAATATCCTTCGTTTAAGGATTGAGGCAGCGACATCCAACGTCCATAGTTTGCGGGATTTAGGGCGGCGTTTATTTTCGGGATTTCCAGTACTTTTTCCAGCCCGTCGGTCGGAATATCGCCATAAATACGGTTTGTGTAGTAGGCCCATTGCGGACTTATTTCCCTATAACCCCTTAATGCTTCAAGATAAGCTTCGCCCGTAGGGTAGCGGTACAGATTTATTGAGACTTCGACGTTTTGCTCGTCATTGTAGGTGTCGATCCGATAATAGTTTACTCCTAAGTTTGGATTGAGGTTTGGATTGAAATCATAAATTTCTTTATCAAAACTAATTTCTTCTCCCTCGACATTTCCCTCCTCTTGGGTTTTGAATTCAAAGTTAAAATTTTCTTGTAATATCTTTTCGCTATTTTTTATTCCGAGTCCCGATTTTATAGCGACCTTATAAATGGTTGAGGGCTTCAATCCGTCTTCCGTTTTAGGTATAAAAATCCCTGTTTTTCCTTTGACGTCGAACGTTCCTTCCACGGCCGGAGTGATGGAAAAATGATTTTTGAAATTTTCAATCTCTACGCCATTTCTATTGAAGGAGATTTCGATTCCGGTGTTTATATAAATATAATTTTCATGATTCTTTGGGAGGGTTCCGGTAATTTTGAATTCTTCGGACACCTCATAAGACCAGCTGAATTCTTTGGGGAAAGGATTATTTTTTAAATTTTGGCCTTCCAATTTGAATTGGTAGACGGTTCCGGGTTCGAGTGTTCCCAGTGGTTTAATTTCCAGTGTATTGCCTGCTGTTTTGTCAATCTCGAAGGCGATTTCGGGAGAGATGGAAAGATTTTGCTTCACTTCTTCCACGTCGAGATTTTCTTTGCTGGCCAGTTTGAAGGTGGTTTCTTCCGAAATTCCGTTGGTGTCCGAAAGGGAGGGAGTCAGGGTATAAAAATCCTGGGCCTCAGCCAGATTGACCAGCTGGACGGGGTTGTTTTTGAATCCACCGGGATTAATGGCCAGTGTTCCAATGACCAAAATGAGCATTGCGGCGGTCACGGAAACCCAACGATGTCCTTGGAAAATGCTGTTTCGGAAGTTTTTCCAGGCTTCTTTCCATCGAGAAGCTGGTTTTTCATTCAATTCTCGTGCTTGATGCATTAATTTTTGACGTAGTTCGTCTTTGAATTGTGGTCTGGCTTTACGTTTGACCATGGCAGCGAGTTGTTTGAGATAGAATTCCAGAGGATTCATGATCGGCACGTGTTTAGAGTGGGTAAAAAACAATTGAAGAAGGGAACCTGATTTTTAGATTCATAAAGGGTAAAAAGTGCAGAGCTTGGAAAGACGCTTTAGGGTTCGGTTGAGTTTGACTCCTACATGGCTTAGGCGCATGCCCATGATGTCGCCGATCTCTTTATAAGAAAGATCTTCGAAATAGCGTAATGAAATGAGATCTTGTTCTTTAGGTTTGAGATGTTTTAAGGCGTCTTGTAGTACGGCCCTATTTTTGCCGTGTACGAACTCTTCTTCTTTTCGCTTCAATTCTTGATCTGCCGCTTCGGTTGTCATTTCGGAGTGATTTTTTTCCATAATAAGGATTTTTTTGTCCCGTTGTTGACGTTTGAAATGTTTGTTCATTTCATTGATGGCTATTCGATAGAGCCAAGCTTTGAAGGGTTTCCCCGTGTACACATAGCGATCGATGTTTTTGAGGGCGAGTGAGAAGGTTTCAGACGTTAAATCTTCTGCGGTTTCGCGGTTTAATCCCCGGGCCAGAAGAAATCCATAGATACAATGGAAATTTTGATCATATAAGGTTATGAAGGCGCATTTATTCTCTTTAGCGGCATCAATCGCCACTTGCTCTTGTTCGGGGATCATAAGGGGTACGCAAGATATAAAAGAGAACGTCTTGATACTAGTATAATCATGATGGGCTTTATTTATTACATTTTTTTTATTATTGATTGCACAAATGGGTTTTTATGTCTTTTGTAACAAAATTGATTTGGCTTCGTTTTAAATAGTGCTAGAGTAATTATTAAATATTATTTTATTAATCCGTTGCATCATGGTTTCAGGGTATTCTTCTGAAAAACTAGGGAGCGACATCGATCCTTTGGTTTATCGGGATCGGGTTAAGGTTAAGGAGTTTTCTGAATCCGGAACAACGCAAGAGGACGAGTTGCCTCATTCTGAGGATGGTTGGTATTGGAATGGCGAATCTAAATTGCTCAACTCGGATCAAGAACCTCCCGCGGAGGGTCCTCAACGAGGAGGAGAGTCCTTGCCTTACGAACCGCCCTTTAAAGATAAAATGGCTTTTCAGTTGGCTTTATTGGCCTGGTTTGAACGATTTTCCGAGCCTCAACTTATTTCAAGACACTGGGATGAGCTTTTGGCTGAAGTTCATTTTGCAAGTTCAGATCCTACCAAATTAAAAGAACAAGTTCGGCAGGAACTGGAGCGTCAATTTGCTGAAGAGATCAGTGGCCCCCTTCGAGAAATTCTTTCCGATCCTAAAGAGGGGCCTGCTTTTTTGAATACGTTGCATGAATTTGCAGGAAAACCTCTTGCCTTGGCCGATGTTCCTTTCGATGAAATTCCTTTGGATTTGAGGGAATCCTTGAAACGTGTTTATCATCGACTCATGCTGTGGCAACGCCGTCGTCGACGTGCGGATTTGAGATTTCAGCAATAATAGAGTTTTTTATCTATATGTATTTTCATTTTCCGTATTCGGTAAAATGTCTTCTTCCGTATCCGGGATGGTGATGTTCACGTCATCGTTATTTTCATCGTTTCCGCTGGGCTGTGGTTTGAGGAAATAGAAGGCCCCTATGATGATGACCCCTACTAAAATAACGATCAATGCGGTAAGTCCTGCATTGCTATTTTCTTCGTTCGCCATAGAAATGGAGATTAAAGGATGAAGGACCTTTCATTATATATTCTTCGCATCAAAGTTCCAGTTGAATCTCTCCTAGAAGGGACTTTTTTCAAAAGTAACCTCCACTTTTTTTTCGTCTCCTTTACTCGCGATTTTTAAACTCACCTTTTCTCCGATGGTGTATTTTTGGATTTCATTTCATCCTTTCATGCAAACAGGTAGAATTTTAATCATGAACCCCACTTCTTCTTTCCGTTATCCCGAAATTGATTTTTTTCGATTTTTCGCACTTTTGGGAATGATTATCTTTCATGCCGCGTTTGATTTGAATTTTTGGGGAGTGACCACCTATGATTTAGCGCATGGTGCCTGGCTGGCGTTGGCCCGGTTTGTTCAAATGACTTTTATGGTCACTACCGGTATCACTTTGGTTTTGAGTACTCGAAGGGTTCAAGCGCGCAATGTAAGTTATGCGTTGTATCCACGTCTACGGCATGCGGTTAAAATTTTAGTCGCCGCAATGATGGTGACTCTTATTACGTGGGTGCTTTTTGGTGAGCAAGCTGTTTTTTTTGGGGTACTTCATTTTTACGCGGTTGCACTCCTTCTGGCACTTCCCCTTTTGTCTTTTGGGGTTTGGAATATTCTTTTTGGAAGTTTGATTCTCCTTTTCTCGAAGTTTTTTCCGATTTCTTTTGACGGATTATGGGCGATTCCATTGGGATTTTATTCCGGTGATTTTGTGTCCTTGGATTATTTCCCTCTTTTTCCGTGGTTTGGGATTTTTTTGCAGGGAGTGGGTTTTGCGAGCTGGTTTTATAAGGCGCATGGGCGTCGATTTGTTTTGCCTTATTCATTTCCGATGCGGCTTCACACTTTTTTACAGGCTATTGTCCGGCATTCGCTTTTTATTTATCTTTTGCATCAGCCGATTTTATTGGGTTTGACGTATTTTTTGAAATAAAGGAAGGATGGTCCTTCCCTAGGATAACGACAAAGCATATCATTTTAGTGATTTCTTTTTCCGCTTCGATTTAATCTGGGGTCGTTGGTTCGACTTTCATATGTTCCCGTAGCATTTGCTCGAGATTGAGTTTTTTCGCGAAGGCTGTTGACAGGATCTTGATTCAGCACAACTTCTATTCTGCTCGATCCTCCAATGGATCCCAATAAATTTTCACTTATGGATCCTTCTTGCAATACAATTCGTTCTTTCATAAATAATAGTGAGATTAAGTTTTTTTTACTTAATCCTTATATCAAAATTTAGTCAATCTTTTCGTTTGGTTTTGGGTACGCTTTTTATCGATCCAATATGCTCTTGTACTCCAATTTGTAGATATGGAGAAAGGTCAGCGCTAAAGACAGCAGGTAGGGAGCCACGATCAAACCAGGAAGTCCCATTGTGAAGATTCCTCCCAGTATGGTGAGAAAGCTCATGAGCGGATGAATTTGCGCTTTTTCTCCGATGAGGATGGGCTTGATGATGTTATCGACGGTTCCCACCACGAAGATGCCCCATAAGGTTAAAACAAGGCCTGCAATCCAATGTTGGGTGACGAACAGGGTGATGGCGGCCGGTACCCAAATCAGCATGGGGCCTACAAAGGGAACCAAGGCGGAGAAAGACATCAACGTTCCCCAAAACGCGGCATTTTCAATGCCCACAATGGCCATGCCCACTCCTCCCAAAAATCCTTGCGCAATGGCACCTCCGAACACCCCGTAGAGAATCCCGCGGCTCATGTCTTTGAGCTTGCTGAACACTTCTTCTTTGTATTTATGTGCTAGAGGCATGAGTTCTTTGATTTCTCCCACCACTCGATCTCCATCTCTTAAAAAGAAAAAGATGGAAAGCAGGAGTACAAAAATATGAAAGGCTAAAACCGAGAGTTGTTTGGCAAAGTTGGTGCTTTGATTCACCAAAAACTGGCTCAGATTTTTGATCATATCCGTGACAAAACCCGCGATTTCGGTGGGTTGAGGAAGGTATTCTTCCACCTGAAGCAGATAGGGGCCGACAAAGCTGTTTTTGATGATTTTTGGAATGAGAGTGACATCGATGGCTAAAAGTTCCGATACTTTTGATTCGATGAAGAGGTAGGTTTCAATGGCCTGTTGGGTGATATAGGAGATGAACCAGGACACCGGAACCATAATGATGACCAGGATAATAAAAAATCCCAGGAGTGCACTGAGGGTCCGATTGGGGATTTTTAATTTTATTCTTTCTTGGAGAGGATTAAAACCGGTGGCAATGACCGCTCCAATGATGAGTGGCATCATGAATGGTTTGATCACCCATAAGATGGCGATCATAAAAATCAATAGCCCACCCAAGATAAAATATTTGGGAATATCTTGAATCACGGTATTGGATGATTTTATTTCAATCAAAGTGGGCTTGGGCGCGCGGTTTTTTTGAGGAGACTTTTTGGTGACCATGTATTTTTATTATGACTTCTTTTCGGAAATAAGTTGAACGGGTTTTATTGACGTATATTTTTTTATCGTGTATAATTCTTAGATTTAAAAAGGCAAAAATTTATAAAATCATAATTTATGGTAGAGCATGCTGAGGATTCAGTTGATAGTAGGGAATCGCTTTCAAATTCATTGGAAGCGGAATGGGCTGTTTTAAAAGTTTCTAAAGTCGAAGATTCTTTAGTCGTTTCACAGTATTTAGATCAAATGCAGTATGAATTATCGGGGGTGATTGAGCTTATTGAAACGGATCGCAATACTTTATTTGATTGTATAGAGAGCGGATTGTATGGTCGCCTGAATTTATTTCGCGATGTTCGCGATACGCTAGAAATTTTAAGTGGGAAAATTTCTAAGATGGAAGCCATTTTGGAGCGAGATCCTCAATTGAATGTTTTTAAATCACGCGTTTTCGCAGCAAGAAGGGCTTGTTACTATATTGAGCATTTGATTTTATCTTTTATCCCAGATTGAATCATTCCATTATCATTTTAGGTTTTTATCGGGTGGAATGTTGTAGTACTGGAATAAGAACTGTGCCATTTCTTTAAAGATTTTACCTGAGGTTCCTTCGGCCCATTCGGAGGTTTTGGGGCGATCTAACTTTACCAAGATGGTGAATTGGGGATCTTTGACCGGAGCAAAGCCCGTGAATGAGGCGATGGTGGTCCCTTTTCCTTTTAGTGCTTTTCCATATTTATAGGTTTGAGCGGTTCCGCTTTTTCCCGCAATGAAGTGGTCCTCCATTACGGTATTGGGCGATGGAGTCCACAATATAAGGTTGCATGAGCAGCCCGCCGTTTCCGACGGCTGAAATGGCGGTGATGAGCTGGATGGGAGTGACCGTAATACCTTGTCCGAACGCTTTGGTTACGAGTTCCGATTCCGCCCAGTAATCGTAATACTCTACGCGTCCTGCATTTTCTCCTTCGAATTCAATATTGGTTTTTTTGCCGAATCCGAAGTTTTTCAGATAGTCATAAAAAAGGGCTCGTCCCAATTTTCGTGCCACGAATACCATTCCCGTGTTGTCGGAATGAATCAAGACTTCCGTCATAGTCGAGGTGCCGTAATATTCGTCATTGAACGTGTGAATTTCATACTCATCCACCTGGACCGGCCCGTCGCTGAAAAATGTTGTGTACGGGGTTACCTCATCGGCATCTACTCCGGAGGCCATGGCAACGGCCTTGAAGACCGATCCGGGTTCATAAGGAAGCGTGACCGCTTTGAGTTGATAGACTTCCGGTCCGACGTTATTCGCATATTTATAATATTTATCCTTGTCTTTGTCATAAAAGATTTCAATGCGAACATCGGGATCTTTGCGGATGTAAAGGTACAACTTTTCATTTTCTCCTTCGCCCACCCGGTATAAATTTTCTCGGTCGTTTTGACTGAGTTCGACTTCTTCGAGTTTAAATATATCGCCATAGGTATTGGGATCAAACGTTGGATAGTGGGCCATGGCCAGTATCCGGCCGGTTTTTGTTTCTTGGACAATGATTTGACCGCTATCGGCCTGAAAATTTTCAACGCCTTTTGCGATTAATTTTTCCGCTTCCGCTTGAATGGATCGATCTAAGGTTAACGTAATGTTTGCCCCGTTTACCGCATCCACGATTTCACTGTCTCCTACAGTGATTTGTTTTCCGCTGGCATCAATTTGGGAACTGAAGTAACCACTTTTTCCCTCCAGTTGGTCATCGAAAGTTCCTTCAATTCCGTATTGTCCGTTATTTTTATGATTGACGTATCCCAGTACTTGAGCCGCCAAAGAGCCTTCGGGATAGAATCGAAAATATTCTTCCTTCATTCGTATTCCAAAAAAAGCTTTCGGTTCCTCATGGATCAGTTTTTCGATTTGGTCTGAAATTTCGGGTGCAAGTTTTCGTTTCAATACGGCATACCGATTGCGGCCGATTAAAATTTGTTGGAGTCTTTCCCATTCCATATCTAAAATGTCAGCGAGTGTTTTTGACGTTCTGTCTTTATCGCTGATTTGGGAAGGATAGGTGTATAGTTTTCCGTTTTCGGTGACTTCCACGCCGGTGATCGCTTTGTCCCGAATGGTTTTGGCCAGCCCTTCATCGAGGTCTTCCGTTAGGAGGATCACGGAACGGGTTTTTTGACTTAATGTATCAATTAAATCTCTTTGGTAGAGTGCGAAAAGTTCGTCGTCCGTATGAAGGCGAAAGTCACCATAGGAAGGAGGGGCGGTGGGGTCGCTTGGGGGAAGATTTAGAGAGGGAGCGGGGGAGCTTTCGGGATTTGTTGTTGTTGGAGTTTCTGTGCCGGTGGTTTCTTCCATGGGAGTGGCCGGTTCCTCCATCTCTTTTCTTTGTGCTTTTCTTAAGTCGGACATCAGATTTTCATACCGTTCTTTGTCTCTTTCTTTTTCACTTTCCAAGTCAAAGAGCAATGGTGCCAATTTTCCTCCTACATAGCCGGGATCTTCAATGAGAGAAGGGTCGGCATATAGAAGATTGAGTGTGGTGTTTGTGGCTAAGGCATAGGGTTCTCCGGAATGACTGTCTTGAATGAGAATTTCTCCCCGCCGTGCGGGAATTTCCGTATAGCCCTGATTTTTTTCAAAAGCGATTTCTTGATAATAGTTTCCTTTCACAATTTGGAGGTAGAAAAGTCGAGAAAAGATAATAAATCCCATAAAAAATCCAATCCCCATCATGAGGGTGATGCGGTTCAAGGGGAGTGCACGAAAATGTTTCCTATAAGACATGGAGGCGGGGTCGTTGAAGAGCGAGAGCAAGAGATCTTATCCTAAATCAAAGCGAGGTTTTCTTCAAGTTTTCGAAATAGGCGCTTCTTCTGCAGCTATGATTCGTTTGAGCCTAGGTGATGAATTGTTTCTAGGCTTATTGTGCACGGATATTCGGTGGCGGACTTTACAACTCCGTTTCCTGCGAACTTTCACTTTCCACTTCGCCTTCCGGATAGTCGTAGATATCGGTTGACGAGGTTTCTAGGATCAACTCTCCTTGTTCCTCCGTGGTTAAAATGTCACTGGCTTTGATCGCTCCTTCGGAGACCGTGTATAGATGTTCATCGATGTAGAGGATGCGGCTGATCTCTTTGAGATAGTCATACCAGTCCCAATAGCTTCCTTCGGCACTTTCATCATAATGCGTGATGGTGCCTCGAGGCGTGAAACCATTTTCAAGGTCGATCGTATAAACATAGGCACCTTGGAAAATGGTCTCGCCATATGCCATGGGATCATCGGCATATTTTTCTTCAACCTCCGCTACCGAAATGGGGAAGGCCAGTAGATTTTTGGAGGCATTGAAGAGCAGGGCCTTGTGGTTATATAGCAGTTCACTTTCCGTGCCGCGATCTCCGATGCCTAGACTGAATATCTGTTTGGGATTGCTAGGATCTGTCACGTCGAACAGTCCCACTTTCATCCCTTGATACCATGACCAGTTCATGGATTCCGCTTCTTCCTCCAAAAGGTTCTCTGTTTCCGCATCCGTGGTGTCTTTCCCAAATCCTAAAATATGATTTTCGTCATAGGGATGGAGGTAATCGCTATACCCCGGGATTTTGAGTTCGCCCACGATTTTGGGCGCCGTGGGTTGCGAAAGATCCACGACAAAGAAAGGGTCAATCTGTTCAAAGGTCACCAAGTAGCCTCTATCTCCCATGAAGCGAGTGGAGTAAAGCTGTTCTCCGGGGGCAATGTTTTCAATCTGCCCCACGGTTTCCATGTTTTCATTGAGGACATAAAGATTATTGCTGGATTCCGTTTGGATGTCCGACATCCAATTCCAACTTCCATGTTGCGTGGTGGCAATGCGAAAATAATTCTCATGTTCATCCATGCTGAATTGATTGAGGATAGTGCCCGGCACTTTTGCTCGTCGTTCATAAGTGATTTTTCCTGGAGTCAGGCCAAAACGGTACAGCCAGGTTTTTGCGTTTCCCCAGTCCATATAATAGTCCTCGGAACTTTCATAATTGGTGCTGGCGATGTATAGATTTTCTTGGCTGGAATAAAGGTTTTCACTGTTTCCGATCAATACTTCGGAATCGATCGTGGCGTCTGAGTCGATTGGAATGGCACTGGCAATGATGTAATTGAGGGTGCGTTCTCGTGGCATATATCGAATGTCGTTGCGCGCGAATTGCTATAACTGCCGTCTAGGGTGAGGTTTCGTTTTAATGTCGGATTGCTACGGTCGCTGATGTCGTAAATGTAAACTCCGGTACGATTTTGATGATATTCGGGAAACCATATTTCTTTATACTCGTAGTCATAATCATAAGTTTCGTAGGTGGATTGAGAGCCGATCACAACAAGAGTGTCTCCATCCAAATAGAGTTGTGAAGGCCAAAACATTTCTTCCTCATTTTCAAATTCAATTTTGGACACGGATCTTAAATTTTCCAGGGGGTACGCTTCGATAATTTCCACCATTTGATCGCGGATGGCGTAAATATATTGTCCATCGTTTTTAACGATGTCGGATTCGTCGACCCCGGTCACTTGGATATTGGTGGTGGAGTAGTCGTCCGAGGATTTTACTTCATTGCTGCTTGCATCCTCTGTTGGAGCACTTTCCGGTTCGGCACTAACACTATCTCCGTCCATTTCTTCATACATCGTGATGGGGGAATAGTTGTAGGGGTTGCTCAAGAAGAGTTCTTTGAGTTCTTCGCAGGATTCGATGTTCACCATCGTACCTTCCAACTCTTCATATTTGAGAGACTCGACCGCCTCTCCCGTTCCTTCTTCAATTCGCCATACCATTTCGGCCATTTCTCCACGGGCGATGAATTTGTCGAAATCGGTGATGGAGGTGGGAATCGCATTTTCTTCGTCGAGCGCACTCACGAAGGAGGCGTACCATTCGTCATTCAGCGTTTCTCCTTCCAATTCAAAGGCATTCGATAAAATTTTACTGGCTTCGGCAAAATTAATCTCTTCTTCCGGATGAAAGCTTCCATCGGCGTAGCCGTTCACCAGTCCTCTTGTTTTTCCTTCACAAATGTAGGGCGCGAACCATTCCTCGTTCACATCCGAAAAGCAGAATGATCCGCTGGGATTGTCGGTGAGTGTCCCTATCACCACTTTCATGAATTCCGCCCTATTGATTTTGTGGGTTGAGCGAAAGGTTCCATCGGAATAGCCATCCACGATGCCTTCTTCTTTCAGATAAGTGACGGCTTCCTTACTCGGATCGGTTTCTTCAAGATCTGAAAAGGTTGTTTCGGCGTGTACCGGCGACGGTGTGAGTGGATTGAGGGTCAACAGAATTCCAAGAATGAGGCCCGTTGAAAGAAGCGATTTTTTCATGGCAACGTGTTTAAAGTTTTCATTATTTAAAACAATATTTCACTTGATTTATTACAGTTTATTTTTATTTGAAGTTGCCAACTTGTTTTTTAGATGGTGTGTCTTTGGGTGCTTCCTTATAGTATAATGAGTTCAACTTTTATTTAATTTTTTTCCATGCATCATAAAACGATTCTCCCTAACGGACTCCGTGTGGTCACTCAAAAATTGGAAAGCACTAAGGCGGTGACGGTTTTGATTTTGGTTAAAGCTGGATCTCGTTGTGAAACCCAGAAAATTCGTGGCATTTCGCACTTTCTAGAGCACATGTTTTTTAAAGGCGCCGACAAGTATCCGGATACCAAGTCCGTGTCCGAAGCTATTGATAGTGTAGGAGGAGAGTTCAATGCGTTTACCGGGAAAGAGTATGTGGGTTATTATGTGAAAGTGGCGTCTCAACATCGCGGGATTGCGATGGATGTTTTGTCTGACATGTTGCTGCACTCTAAACATGATCCTGTGGAGATCGATAAAGAGCGAGGCGTGATCATGGAAGAGTACAATATGTATCAGGACACGCCGATGTATCAGGTGGGTTGGGATTTTGAAAAATTGATTTTTGGAGATCAGCCGTTGGGATGGGATCAGATTGGTTTGAAGGACGTCATCATGGGAGTGACGCGGGATGATTTCTTGGCCTATCAAAATGAACTCTACCGTTCGGATAATATTGTGATTGCGGTGGCGGGGGATGTGGAACATGAGGAGGTGGTGAAAGAAGTGGAAAAACTTTTTCCCATGGAAAAGAAAGAGACCACCTTTGAATGGTTGGGGTTGAAATCCAATGAGGCGACCGATCGCGTGATTTTACAAAATAAGAAAACGGAGCAGGGGCATGTCGTGATCGGATTTCCGGCGTACGCCGAACATTCCGGAGGGCATTTTGCGGTTAAATTGCTCGCTATTATTTTGGGCGGCAATATGAGTTCGCGGATGTTTTTGGGCGTGCGCGAAGCCAAAGGCCTTTCGTATTATATTCAGACCTCGACGGATGATTATACCGATACTGGGATTTTATCGACTCGGGCGGGTGTGGATCTGAATCGTGTGGATATGGCGGTGGAGGCGATTGTGGAGCAGTATAAACTGTTGAGAGATGAGGGTATTACCGAAGCGGAGTTGCAGAAAGCCAAAGACTATTTGAAGGGGAAAATGGTGTTGAAGTTGGAGGATTCTGAAGAGATGGCTCATCTTTTGGCCAAGCATGAGGTGCTGTATGGGGAGGTGTTGACAGAGGAGGAGATTGCGGCCAAAGTGGATGTGGTGACGGTGAGTGAGGTGGAGTGCATCGCTCGAGACCTGTTCCAGGAAGATCGCCTTTATCTCGCTGGTATTGGGCCTTGGGAGGAGAAAGAGCGGTTTGCAAAATTGCTTAAATTTTAGAGAAACTTCTATGTTATCAGGACTTTTAATCATTTCCCTCGTGCGCAGAACAAAATGCTTACTCGGAAAACAATTCAAAGTCCTGATATAAGCTTTTCTGAAATTTAAGCAGGGGTGAGGGGAAGAGAGGAGGTTTGGTTTGGGCTAGGGGAGTTTGGGGCAGTTCGGATCATTTCTCTCGGTCGCAAAATAAAATGCTCCCTCAAAAAACAATCCGAACTGCCAAGTTAAGCTTTTACCCAATTTAGCGGGGCCTTTTTGTTGACTAAATAAATATTTAGTTTTAAATTATAACCTTTTATTTAAACCCTTTGTTGCTGTGATCCATCCAAATATTCCCGAGCTTCTGGCCGATCCTTCTCTTGCTCGTTCTCTTTATGAGCGGATTCAAAGTGTTTCTTCCGGGCAAGGGGTTGGTGGGATTTCCGATAAGGTAGCCCACTATGTTCGAATCGTTATGGAGGGAAGTTCAGCAGAGGCGATCGAGATGTTGCGATTTCAAGCGGAATCGCCGCCGCCACTTAATGGAGGAGGCGAATTGAAAGAATTTTTATGGAATATTGCCAAACAAGCCAATATTTATACCTCAAACTTAACGGAAAAAGATTACGATCGTGCCGTGGGAATATTATTCGAACAAGCGCCTCCTGCGGTGGAAAAACGAGGAGCGAGAAATTCTATTTTGACTTGGGCATATACTCGGCTTCAAGAATTTGAAACTCCTGCTCGTTGTCGGGATTTGATATTGGCGCTTTTGGAAACTTTTTATCCTTTGTCTCAACGCTTGATTGCGTTTAAGCATCGTGTTTTGGATGATCTTGTGAATGAACGGTGTGCTCATCAGGCTGAATTTGTTCAAACATTGCGTCTTTCCGAACAAGAGTGGACGGAGGATCATAAAGAAATTTTGACTGATTCAAGAGATGATATTCGTTCTTTAGATAAAGAAATTTCAGAATTGGCGGGGGCGGATTTATGGAAAAGTTTAGAATTATTACAAGCGGTTTCCGGGTTTAAGGCTCAAGTGTTGGTTGCCGCTTGAAGGGGCTTTTATTAGGCAAGAGTACGCGAAGCGAGCCGGGAATTGGGAACATTTTAGAGCTCAATGTCAGACTTTGTTTTGTCTTTCGGAAGGGCAAGTGAGTGCGGCCAAGGCGTGGCGGTCGGACTCTTTGGATGGAGCGGAAGAAAGTGTTGAAGAATTGGCGCGAGATCTTTTGTCGAAGGGTGGTGTTAAAAAAGAAAAGAAGCCTCGAGG
>Ga0076332_1030_pt1 | contig 18710 bp, 24 predicted proteins | sample RifGroA2_FD_67839 | JGI IMG/M metagenome (GOLD analysis project Ga0076332, IMG submission 67839) | Peregrinibacteria bacterium GW2011_GWA2_44_7 | reverse complement strand
TCGCTCATTCCAGGGGTCAGCTGTTACCCTCGGTTGAGCTTCTTGGGTTCTAACGACTACCGCTTCTCCTTGCACTCCTTTCATTCGTTCTGCTCGTTGTTGTGCCAATACTTGTAGAGCTTCATCAACTTCTGTAGTGGGGTTTTTTTCAATAGGTCCTTTCACTTTTTCTTGGTCACTCCATTCGTTTGTTTCTACCATTTTAAAAAAGATTAAAGGATATTTATATATAAGAACTATCGTTCAGTTTTGCATTCTAGGAGACGAGTTGCCATTTGTCAAAAACTTGGTTTTGGAAGTTGCTCGTTGTTGATTTTTTGTTTTATTGCTGCGCTATTTCGTGTTGGGTCGAAACTATTTTTTTCTTTTTCCGTGAAGGCCTATCAAAATTTATTGCTTCCCACGCATCCTCTTCCGATAGTAAATTTTTAATGTGTTTTCCACACCGTTGGCATTCGTGCAGAATGTCATAGCCCAAGTACCCTTTTCGGCTTCCCGCCTCTAGGCGAACGGGCCTCATTAAGCCGTGGCAGCGACTCAATCGGTCCCCCGGTATGTTTTCGTCTACATGTAGGGAATAGAGGCAGAAATGACAATGATTTCGATATCCCCCCTTTGCCGGGGTCACTTTTTTTTTGCAAAATCCACAGTCGAACCCTTCATTGACGGCGATGAAATTTTTTCGTTGTTGAGAAGAGGAGGTTTCTTGTGGTAAAGCCTTCTTCGGAGTTGATTTTATGTTCAAAATGAGTTATAATTTATTGATTTATCGATTTTATCTAAAAATAAAAATCCTTAAAAGTCAATCTATGTCTCATTCCTCTCAAGATTTGGACACGCCCTCCTTTCACTGGGCTCATTTTATCGCTTTTGCGGCGACCGGGATCGTGCTGGCGGGTATGGCATGGACCTATTTCCAGCATTACCGACTTGAAGCTCAATTGGATGAGGTCCAGGCTCAAACCCGTGCTTCTCAGGAGCAATTGGTTGAACTTCAGTCTAAAAAATTGGATGCGTTGATCGTGGCCCAGGAAAAAGTGATGAAGGTCAATCAGGAATCGATTCAGTGGTCCAAAGTGGTGGCCACCTTATTGAAAGTCACGCCTCCCAATATTTTTTACAGCTCCTATTCCGCCTCTTCGGAAGGACGAATGGCGCTCAGTGTCGTGACGGATGCCTATGATTCGGCCGCAAATCTCATCGCGCTTTTAGACAAGCACAATTTATTTTCCGAAGTATTCTCGTCTTCCTTGAATCGAGGCCTTTCAGAATCCAATCAATCGTTGGTTACTTTTGGTGTGACTTTTAAGGTTCAATAATTTTATTTTTCACCTTCTTTTTATGGCCCGAAAATCTTCCCTTCATTTTGTTTCCGCCGGATTCTTATTGGTTGTTATTTTACTCGGTGTTTTTGTGTGGCAACCGCTTCGGGAGGAAACCACCGCGCTCACTCAAACGTTGTTCGCTTCGCAGGCCAATCTGGCTCAAATTCAAAAGCAGGTCTCCGATTTGGTGTCGATTGAAGCCAATCTTCCTGTCGCGGAAATTGAGCGCAATCGTGTGCTCGGCGCGGTTCCCTTGGGGTTGCGTCAGGATGAATTGATTGAAGATTTGGATGGTATTGCGTCAAAAGTGGGGATTGATCTCAATTCCATCACTTTTTCCGTTCAGTCGGATGATACTGATCCTTCGTCCACCGTTTCCATTGTGGCGAATTTTATGGGAAATTACAGTAATTTGATTACTTTGCTGCAGGCGTTTGAGACCAATTCTCGTTTATTCAGAGCCACCGCGATTGGGGTTCAGTTGGGTGATGTGACGGAGAGTGGTCAACAGATGACCTTTAGTGTGTCTTTGGAAGCTTATTTTCAGGACGTTCCCACTGAACTTGAGAGTGCTTCTGTCGAGAAATCTTCTCCGGTTGTTGAGTAGTTTTTGCTTACGCGCCCCTATCTCCTTCATTTTATTCTTATGAGTTCTCGTTCCGTTGATGATCTTCTGTCTTCGCTCGGTGAGCGCGAATCGGTTTCTACCGAGGCTCGATTCATTTATGGGGTTTCGAGTCGTTCCGGTCATTCCTTTTTTCAACGGCTGAATGATTTTTGGATTGATCATCAAAAAGTGCCCCTTAAAGAGAAGGCTTACTTTTTTCACCTTTTATCGGTGATGTTGGATGCGGGAATTCCCATGCTCAAATCGTTGCATATTTTAGCCGATAAAACGCCGCATGAACGTTTTCGTCGGGTGATTTCAACCATGGCGCATCAGGTGGAGGGTGGGCAGTATTTTTCCGAGGCCATGGCCAAATTTCCGACTGTGTTTAATGAAGCGGAGGTGGGTGTCGTGAAATCCGGAGAAGCGATTGGACGGTTGGATCTTATGCTGGAGCGGCTTTCGGATCAGTTGGATCGTTCCTATAATGTTCATTTGCGGTTGCGATCCGCTTTCATGTATCCCGTGGTTGTTTTGGTTGTTTTGGCGATTGCGACGTTGATTGTGATGACGTTAGTTGTGCCTCGGCTCAAATTTTTCTTTGAACAAAGCAATATTCCTTTGCCCATTTTGACGCGTGTGATTTTGGTCATCAGTCAATTCACCATTCATTACTGGTGGATGATGAGTGTGGCTGTTTTGCTTCTTTTCATTGCATTGAGTGTCTATGCGAATACCCGATCGGGAACAGTGATGATGGATTACTGGAAACTGAAGTCTCCTTTTGTTGGGGATTTGATTCGTAAAAGTTTGGTCGCTAAATTTGGCCGATTATTGGGGATGTTGATTTCCTCCGGTCTTCCGGTGCATCGGGTGTTGAATATTTTAAAAACTTCCATGGGAAACTCTTTATATGAGATTAAATTGAGTGAAGTGGTGCGTCATGTGGAGCGGGGTGAAAAAATTTCAACCAATCTTGCCAGTACGCCTTTCTTGTTTCCGGAAATGGTTACTCAAATGTTGGCGATTGCCGAAAGTTCGGCCACGTTGGATAAGGCCTGTGAAAAGTTGTCTAACCATTACGAGCGAGAGATTGAGTACACGATTAAAAATATGATGACCGTTTTAGAGCCGTTGATCATTGTTTTTGTGGGATTGGCGGTTGCCGTTTTGGCTTTGGCCATTTTGGGGCCAGTGTTTTCGTTGAGTGAAATAGTGTAGGAAAATGATATATTTTTTCAGTCGCAAAACAAAATGCTCCTTCAAAAACACACCATTTTCCTTGGGCTTGAAGATAAAATAAGAACAAAATGCTCGCCCGCCTCAGGTGGGCTGCGCTCGGAAACATATTTATTCCCCCTGGTGGAAGAGAGAAGGTGAAAAATATCGCGTGCTAGAATCGCCTGCCGGCAGGCAGGCGGACTCAATAGCTCGCTCGGAAACACACGATTTCCCCTCCCCCTACTGAAATGCTAGAAAATCTGAAAAATGATCATTAAATCCTCTCGAAATTCGATTCGTCCTCCCGCATTCACGCTCATTGAACTCATTGTGGTGATGGCTATTCTTGCTTTTTTAACCTCCGCCGCTTTGCTGGATTACGGTCGCTCGATTCAAAAAGCGCGCTTGGATGTGGCGGTGGAACACTTCGGTTCCGCGTTTGAAGACGCTCGGGTGCGTGCTCAAACCCAGGGAGGGGCTCCGGAAGGGGAGTCCAATCGTTTGAACTGTTGGGCTCTTGTAGTGGGGAATCGGCAAAGCCCTTCGATGGGGCATTTCTCCCTTGATCTGGATTCCGGGGTATGTGATCTGTCGCATTTTTATCCTGAATTTGAGTTGGATTGGGATGAAACCATTGCTTTATTGGGAGTAACCATTCAAACGGCCACAACTCCTTTTCAAATCCCTGAAGGGGAAGAAGCATGGATTGTATTTACTCCGCCGAATGGAGTCATGAAACTCTATCGGGGATCCGAGGGGAGTTTGAATTTGATCTCCGCGGTCGATCAAGTCGATATTGGTATTGGCTATGGTAAAACCACGGAGGCTGTTTTTAGTAAAACCCTTTCGGTGGTCCCCTCAACTTCTAATTTTATGATATCTTCCGGTTATGACGTTCTTGAAGATTAAAAAATCATCCGCTATTCCCGCCTTTACCCTTATTGAAGTGGTGATTGGTATTGCGGTCTTGAGCGCGTTGCTCACGGCTATGACCTCCTTGACCATCACCTCATTGCGTGCGAATCAAGCCAATATTAATCAGTTGACGGCTTATTATTTGGCGCAGGAAGGGGTGGAATCATTTCGGAACATGAGGGATGGCAATTGGCTTCAAAATCAAGATTATAATGGAGGGGCTTCTTTTTGGGGAACCGCTTTTGATCAAGAGGGGTATTATACCGTCGATTTTCGTCCCAGTTGGGATACCATTGATCCCAGTCCCTGGGAACTTCACTATTATGGAAATGATGCCAATGCTTTGGATTTTGTTCTTGAAAAAGCCGATCTTTATAAAGTGAATAAGGATTCCATCTTTTTTTATCTTCACACGGTTCCTACCGGTTATGATGCGGAAGTGAGCCCTTATTCACGTTATTTAATTCTTCGTCCGGATCCTGACGGCCATGAATGGTTTGAGGTGACGGCCGTGGTGTTTTGGTTTGAACGAAATCGAGCCCAAACCCTTGAGGTTTCCACCGAGCTTTCAAATTGGCGTCAGGGGCCACTTTAATTGTAATTTTAGTTTTTTTCATGAATTTTTCTCACTTCAAATTACGAAAATCTGCCGTTCCCGCCTTCACGCTCGTTGAAATGATTGTGGCCATGTTGATTTTTACCGTGTTCATCGGAGTGCTTTCATCCAGTTATTTTTTCTTGAGTCGGTCTCTTCGCCAGGCTGCCGAACTTCGAAAAGTGTATGCGCAAGCTCGTTTTGTCATGGACCGTATCACTCAGGATGCGCGGCTTTACACCCTGGATTACGACTGTTTTGAAGACAGTGAAGATTTTGTATTGAATACCTCGAGTTTGGAATTTGGGGAATGTCAGGGGATTCAACTCTCCGGTTCTGGCCTCACGCATGCCTTGCCTCTCCTTTCTTCCGACGGCTTGCATCGCACCGTGTATCGTTTTCAAGACGGTGTATTTTCCGTATTGAAATTGAATCGTACGGATCTTGAATCCTCTTGGGTCGCGGCGGAAGGTTATTCCAAGGGGTTTCAGCCGTTTGTGATGGATCGTGTGGAGTTGCGTCAGGTTCAGTTTGTGGTTGCTCCCTTGGAAAGCCCTTATGATCATATTGAGAATGATTTCGCCCAGTACCAACCCAGTGTGAATGTGGTGGTGCGTGCGGCCAGTCATTCCAGTCTTTTTCCGGAAGTGGCTCAAATTCAGCTTCAGTCAACGATTTCTTCCCGGGTTTACGGGCTGACTTTTTAATGTTTGTTATGAAAACTTTTTTAATCCTCAATCACTATTTTTTTTCTGACTCTCCTCGTAGAGCCAGTGCCCTCATTCTCTCCTTACTTCTGATGAGTTTTTTGATTGTATTGGGATTGGGCATCAGTTCGGTTGTGATTGACTCGGTACGGATTGAGCGCAATGTGATTGAGGCGGGGAAAGCCTATTTTGGGGCGGAGGCCGGTGTGGAACGAGCGTTGTTTTATGAAGAAAGTAATGTTCCGGGCTATGAAATCGAAGAGACGTTCACCTTGAGTAATGGGGCTCAGGCTACGGTTCAATTGCATGCGATTGGTTTGCAAGTGCCTTGCGAGTGGCGACCCGATCCTTTATGGCGCGACTTGGAGCTTCAAGAATCCGTTTCATGGCCATTGTTCCGCTATGAGGAAGGAGAAGCAGCGGTGATGGTTCAGCATTTTGATTTGTCCTATTTTGTCGATCGAGGTGGGGACTACGGCGCTGTGAATGGCAACGTATTGCGGTGGAAAATTTTGGGTATTGACCAGGATCATGGCAATACTGAGTCGATTAGTGGAATCCTCGACTACGATGCTTCTGTTTCTCCGAATCATCTCATCGCCACGGAGGACACCGCCAATTTTTACGATGGGATCAGTGGCTCCACTTTTGTGAACTATTCACAATATCCCATTGATGAGTTTTTGAAGAACCATCGGTTTAATTATTTGATTTTAACCAACATTGTCAGCCCTTCACTTCAGGACATTTCGGTTCAGACGGCTGAGTCCAATCGACTTAAGGTTCAGATTTCGACGGAAGATGAGAATGAACTTACGGAAGATCAAACGGCTTGCGAGTACGCCTTTATTCAGTCCCAAGGGGTTGTTGGCGGTGCTTTTCAAAGCCTTGAGGCTCAAATTCAGCTTGATTCGGCGCTGCCGGTGTATGATTTTGTTTTGTATCAAGTTAAATAAGCTATCTTCTTATGAAATACATTGATGCCATTAAGGGGAGTGGAATTGCAGCGTTGTTTTTTGTTCTTTTCGTACGTTTTCTTCCGGGCTTTGGGCCAACGCCTCTCATTGAAACCATGTTGACCATTGCCACCTTTTTATTCGCGATCCTTGCGGGATTTTTTATTTCCCGACTCAATTCTCGTTACAATGAAATTCGTGAATTGATGAGCAATGAAGATGCTTATCTTTTTTCGTTATACAAAATGGCACAGGTTTTCGGACAGCCCTTTGTTAACAAAATTAGTGATAAAATCGATTATTACTACATGGCTTCTTTCGAAAATGATATCGCCAATTATTACAAGGCCACCATGCCCCATTTGCAGGGAATTTATGAGACAGTATTTTCGCTTAAAGCAAAGAGTGCGAATTCAACCTACGCTAACCTTTTGTCCATGCTTAGCTCCATCGAAGTGGTGCGAAATAAAAACTCTGTCATTGCGCAGGAACGTTTGACCCATAGCCAGTGGGGGGTTTTGATTTTTTTAACCGTGATTGTGCTGTTTTGTCTTTTTTATCTCAATACGGGCGAGTTTTATTTTCAGTTTTTACTGGTGGTGTTGTCCACCATTTTGGTGTTGGTGTTGTTGACCATGCGAGACCTTCAAAATTTAAGATTGGGCGGTGAACTCATGCCGATTTTGGAGTCCGGGCAGGAGGTTTTGGAAGCCATGGGCAAGTTGCGTTATTATCATCGGGATTTGGTGGATGCCGGGATCATGAAAATCCCCCCTGGGCTCAAAACCTACCGGCTGGGGATTCATCCGCTTCATGCAAAATCACATATTAAAATTGTAAAACGGTAAGTTTATGGACGAAATGGATGCATTTCCATCTCCCGAGGAAGAGGCCGCTCAAAAGTTGCTTACAAAGCCTGTCCCCTCTCGTTTACAGGAGGTTGAGCATGAGCTTGGCATTTTGAATGCGTTATTTCCTTCCACGGAGCAAGCTTATTCCCACATTCGTCAAAATCGCGCGCTTTTACCGCTTTATACTCGTATGACGGTACTGCTAAAACGGAAAAATTTAATTCAAGCCGGATTTAGCGTGGATGATGAAAGGGATTCAACGTTGTTGGCGTTTTCCGGAGAGGTTTTGCGTGCGGATCTTCTTTTGCAGGAGCTTTTGACGCGCGCCCGTAGTCTTGGACGTGAAGATGCGGTACGCGCGTATTTTTTGTCGAGGCTGCAAAACCCTATTGAGTAATTACTATTTTTTGATAAGGTTGAGCCATGATTCAACCTCAAGATTGTTTTTATATCACGACGACATTGCCGTACGTCAATTCCGATCCCCATATCGGTTTTGCGTTGGAAATCATTCAAGCGGATGCCATTGCGCGGTACCAACGACTACAGGGGAAAACGGTTATTTTCAATACCGGTACGGATGAGCATGGGCTAAAAATTTACCGTAAAGCGCAAGAATTGGGCCAGGATCCCAAAGCCTATTGTGATGAATACGCGGCTAAATTCGATGCGCTCAAAGTAGCCATCAATCTGTCTTACACGCATTTTATTCGAACCACGGACTCTCACCATATTGCGGCGGCGCAGGAGTTTTGGCGTCGGTGTATGGCCAAGGGGGATATTGTTAAGAAAAATTATAAGATTAAATATTGTGTCGGTTGTGAATTGGAAAAAACCGAGTCCGACTTGGTGGAAGGAAAATGTCCCGTCCATCCTTCTTTGGAAATGGAGAGTATTGATGAGGAAAATTATTTTTTCAAATTTTCAAATTATCAACACGCGTTACTCGAATTGTATGACTCCCGTCCCGATTTTGTCTTGCCTTCCCACCGTTTGACGGAAGTGAAACGGTTTACCGAAGGGGGATTGGAAGATTTCAGTATTTCCCGATTGAAGTCCAAAATGCCTTGGGGCGTGCCGGTTCCGGACGATGAAGCCCATGTGATGTATGTGTGGTTTGATGCGTTGGTGAATTATATCTCCACGTTGGGCTGGCCTGAAGGCGGGGATTTTGAGATGTACTGGCCCGGGGTTCAGATCGCCGGAAAAGACAATTTGAGGCAGCAGTCGAATATGTGGCAGGGGATGTTGATGTCCGCCGGGCTCCCACCGTCTAAGCAGATTCTGATTCATGGTTTTATCACGTCGGAAGGTCAAAAAATGAGTAAATCGGTGGGCAATGTGGTGGATCCGTTTGAGGTGGCCCGCGAATATGGCGTGGATCCTCTTCGTTTTTATCTCTTACGTGAAATTCCGACCACGGAGGATGGTGATTTCAATCGAGAACGGTTTCGAATTGTGTATGACTCCGATTTGGCGAACAATTTAGGGAATTTGGTGAGTCGCGTGCTGACTATGACCGAGAAGTATTGTGAGGGTAAGGTGCCGGAAGTGGTTCAATTGAATTACGGAGACACACATTTGGATTTGAAGGGCGCTTGGAATGGATTCCATAATGGTTTAAATCTGCTTAATTTTAAGATTTCTTTGGAACTCATATGGGATGCTTTAAATTGAGCCTTTCATCCCGCAAAGCGCTCAAAATATCCGCACTCAACTGGGATGCACGGAAACGGGTGAAATGGGCCTCCAAGTGTTGTCCGAATGGGGTCGATTGATTCCGGGAACGGTGATTCAGAAAGCTCAAAGTCCACTGTTTCCTCGATTAGAGTCTAAACAGGCTCTTTCGGAGTCGTCGTAGGCGCCGTGGAAGGTGTAGTGCTTTGGCTTTGCGTGGTGGGGGCGCTTCCGCTTTCCGGATCCACGCTGAGCGTGATTTTGAAGATGTTCTGAACAATCGCATAGGAGGTCAGTACAACGATGAGTCCGACAATCGCCCAGGTGAGACCCTTTTTCGCTTTTTGGATTTCTTCGTCCCGGCCAAAGGATCTCACGTAGGCAAACCCATTACTGATGATGAAATAAATGGTCAATATGCCCGCCAACTGCAATAAAACCACCGCTAGATCGGCAATGATATAATTGACCGAAGTATCGCTGAAATTTTTTGAGGGATCATCCGTATTTTCTTCATAAATTTCGGAATAGCCTTGGGGGGCATAGGTGGGGCGGTATTCTTCATTGATGCTCACTGCGGCTTGGCTCGCCGGAAGGAAGCTTGCCATTAGTCCCATCAAAACGAGAAGAGCGGCGCTTTTTTTGAGGATAGTGGAGAATGAAATCATGTTTTGTTGCTAATAATGGTTTAATCGAGGTCTAAGTTGGCGATACCATAAATGACCGCGTAAGATGTTGCCATCACGACGGTTCCAATGACGCAGTAGGTGAGGATTTTTTTAGCTTGTTCGATTTTTTCCTCATTGTCATTCACGAACACCAGAAGATACCCGGCAAAGAGCAACGCGGTAAAAATTAAAGTTCCCGCAATGGAAAGGGCGGTATTGATGAAAAAAGGTAAAAAATCACCGGTTAGGTCTCCGTGAGGAAGGGAGGTCCCGGTAGACGATCCTTGGGGAGAACCTTCGATCAATTCCTGTTCGCTGGGGAAAAGGCAGGTCAGTTTTTGGTCATTTGTTAAATTGGGGTCGTCGCAGTTGATGTTTTCGGTTGTGTTTTGTGCGAAGGCATAAGACATCATGCTGGTCCATGCCGTTAGTCCTTGAGCCAATCCTATGAGGAGGTGTGTTTTTAGTTTGCGTGACATGGGATTAGAGGTCATTGTATTGGATTTCTTCTTGATTTTCCTTGGTGTAACTGTTGTCTTCTCCTTGCGGAAACGCAATCGTATTGATCATTCCCACAATGGCGTAGGCAAAGAGGCTGATGACAAACCCTATGACGGCCCACGTTGCTGTTTTTTTTGCTTCCGTAATCCCTTCTTCTTCTCCATAGGCAATCACAAATCGAATGCCCGATATGATCAGGGCCAACAGTGAAAATCCTGCCACAAGGCCTAGGAATCCGTTGATGAAACGTGGAATGGCTTCATTCCGAAAGTAGTTTTGTACCTCCTCTTGGGTTTGATCTTTCCCCGGGCCCGGAAGCAGTTCCGGTTTGGGAATGGTGGGAATGGACTTGCCTTCACTTTCCGTACCGGTGCTTTCTTGGGCAAAAACAGGGGTGATTGCTACTCCGAAGGGGATTAGCATCATTCCGAGAAGTCCTACGGCGATTATTTTTTTTAACCGTGCTTTCATGTTTTTATCGTTTAAAGAACGTGGGATTGATGGTGTAAAGAATGAGTGCCGATAGAAACAGGACTGTAAGCGCGGTGATGGATTGAAAAATTCGAGTTTTCGCCGCTGTTACTCCATCGCCTCCGCCTTGATCCATTGATATTTGTATTCCACTGATCACAATGACCAGGACCGCAATGATTCCCACAATGCTGGCGGCCCATCGGTACATGATGGTCACATAGGTTTTGATGATTCCCACTCCTGAAGTTCCTCGGATGACTTGAACCAGTGTGCAAACCATGTCTGCCGGACATCCTTTATCGTACGAGCGATAGATACTCACGGTTTTTCGATTTTCTGAATCCGATTTGGGGTCGCCTTCATTGTAATATTTCGTGGTCTCGGATAAATTTTTATAGGTCACATTATCTTTGTAGACGGTGCAACTGAATTTCCAGAAGACCTCACTGACCGTCAGGTCTCCGCTTTCGATTTTTTGTTCCATCGCGCCAATGGGTTCTGTGATCTCTACGGCCACATAGGAGGGATCTTTCCCCGTACTGGTATCGGTTCCTTTGCTCAGCGCATCAAAGGTTTCTCCCAATTCGTGACAACTGTTTTTCGATTCGAGAATTGTGAACTCGAGCTCATCTGAGATCGTGGGCCCTACAAAATCATCGTCTTGAGTTTCCTGCGCCAGGGCCGGAATTGACCCGCTGAGCATCAGGGCGGTTAAAATCGTGAGGGCAGAAAGTTTTTTAAGAAGATGGTACATAAGTTACTGTTGAATATAGAAAATGGATTGGACGAATCGCACAATGATGTACGAAAACATCACGATGATGAGGCCAATAATCGCGGCTTCGAGGATTCCCTTTCCCTGTTGTAGCCGATTTTCATCTCCCTCGGAAACAATCATCAAAAGCCCTCCGATAATGATCAAGACCATGGTGATGGCCCCAATGATCCGCGTGAAAAAGTTGATCACATCCAGGATGAACGCAACGACGGGCGCATTTTCTTTGTCTTCAAGATAAGCTTGATCTTGATTGTCCGTGCTCAAAAGTCCGTCCGATCCCCCTACATCAAACGTATCTTCGTCGTTGAGTTCCGCGGGGTCAAATTTGATGACTCCATTGGTGTTGCTGCTCGAACTTTCTTGAGCTAGCACAAGGCCGGGAAATCCGAGAAGCGTTAACATGGTTGCCGCCACGCTTAGTTTTAGGAGGGATTTAAACATTTTTGTATTTATTTATCTTATTATTATATCAAAAAAAAGTAAAAACGGCAAATCTTATGCTCCTTAAAATTCATTAGTTTTCCCTCGAAATTCACCTATTTTTATAGGTATAGGCCCTTTGGATAACCGGCTAAAGTCTTTATCCTTATTCTTCAGTGTGTTTTGTTGGTGCTTTTGCGACAGCAATTTTTGCTTTTTGTAAGCATTGATGTGCCAGTTCTTCGATAGAAGGAACCATTCCGTGTGTTTTTTGAAATTCGTGAAAAAATAGTTCATTTGCCAATTTGACTATCATCAAATGGTTTTCTTTTCGGGATTTACCTCCTGAGAGGGAGCGAGCGGTTGAAAGTACTCCCATTGCTGCTTTTATGACTTCGTTCGGTAAAAATTCATTTGATTTTGCAGGAACTACTTCGTTTTCAGATAGATAGGTTAGGATTCCGAGAGGATCGCGAAATCCTTTTCTCACGACCGTTGTTTCGCCGCTGGGTTCTTGTCGGGTTTGTACTTCACGGGTTTGTGCCAAAAGCATGTATCGTTTTAGTGGAAATTTTGCTATTTCAAATCCTCCCCGTTTGTATTGCCACCATTTTGAATCCAGGGGTTCAGATTCACTTTTTTCTCCCTCTTTTTGTGTTTCTTTTAGTAGAGCCTCCATTGTTTCTATTCGCCTTTCATAAGATGTTAACTTTTCTTTCAGTCCTTCAATGGTCTGGATTGCCCCGACAAGTTCAGTTTCCAATGGATTTTGGGGAGTTTCTTTTTTATCCTCCTGTACATGGTTGCGTATTTTTAGTTCTTCTTTCAGTTGGTCAATTTTCAGGAGTGCCATTGTGAGTTTTTCGTTCAACTCTGCTGTTATTTTTTCAATCGCCTCATTTTGGGGGAGAGGTTCTTCTCGAGGGGATTGTGGTCCTGATTCAGGTAGGTTTCCTTTGAATTCAATCAGTATGTCGTCGACAAGTCTCTTTACTTGATCGAATTCGTCTGGAGTTAGTTTGTTCTCCGTTCTTTTGGTGGCCGTATTTGGCCCAAATTCTTTCCTTAATGCCCCAATCCTTTCTTTGAGCCGGCTCCACTCCGTAAGTGCCTCCAATTGAGTCAATAGGCCCGTTAACCAGTTCATATGTCCCAGGTTTATTCTCTTATCTTCTGTTTTTGCATCGAGCGAGGCCAAGTCGATGACGCCTTTCATTTTTTCGCAAAGTGCTTTCAACGCCATGTCGCGTATTTCAACGGATTCTTTCGGTAATTCTTTTCGAGGCTTCATGGGTTTTATTTAAATGGTCAGTAGAGCAATTTATCTTTATTTTGAGCCACGATCAAGTCTTAAAGTTGTTTTGGAATTAATTTCTAACGTATCCTCTTGCCTGAATGGAAGGCTTTTCGTATACTAGTCGAGCTTTTGAGCATTGTGGGGCTGTAGCTCAGTTGGCTAGAGCGCTTCCATGGCATGGAAGAGGTCAAGGGTTCAAGTCCCTTTAGCTCCACCATATTTTATCGATAAGGGACAACCTAGCGGTTTTCCCCTATCGGGGACCCCTTTCCCTAGATTGTTATTCGCAAATTTTTTATTCGCGCAACTTCGTCACAAGTCCATTCGGGGCCCACGAGACCCATATTGCCTTGTTCCTACGTGCGCTTACAAAAAATTTTCTCATGTAGTTTTTACCATAATTTATCTCTATGATGCGTTCTTCATTTGAAAACCGGATTGATGATTCGTACGTGCCTTTGGCATCGGTAAAAGTGTCTGAGCGGGGTGTGGTGGATTTTTTGAGTATTTTGTTGGCCCGACCCGATCAGACTGATGTTATTGTTGACATTAAAGTTAAGACGCAAGCGGATGGGACCCGACTCATCATGAGTCAACAAGCCAGCTACGAAAGACTGTCGTCCGTTTTATCGGATTTTGGATTTGAGGTGTTGCGCTGAAAATATTTTTTTAATGGGAATTTACCTTCCTTTTTGGGTGGTTTTGGGGCTGGAGCCGGTTTGGGCAGTCGCGTTAAGGCCAAAGTCTTTTGTCTTTCCTCTTCCTTTTTTATGATTTCTTCTAATTTCCCCTTCCATTTTCCCAGATTTTCCAGAAGGAATAAGATTGATTCCGGTAGGATTTTATAAAGAAAGATCATCCATCCGGTAAAGGTCATTACTCCTTGGCTGATCACTATTGAAATGAGGTAATTTCTGTCCAACAGTGTGCTGGTATCGATAGTGCTTTTTAAGTTTCCTTTGTCGTCTATACCTATTTCCTGCTTCGTGTATTCCGAGGGTTGAAGATCAGATTGTCGGCTGATTTGAATCAAATACTTGAAGGCCTCATTCCATTCGTCTTTTCCTCCAATCAAAATCTCCTTCCATTTTTCAGTGGGGTCCTTTCTAAGGAGTCCCATGGTCGTGTTGAATAATTCAATCATATTCGAATCGCATAAATGCTCCGTAAGCGGTGCTTTTTGAGCTTCTGGAATGCGGCTTTCTTTTTTTATTTTGGGGCCAATCAAGGTACTACAAAAATCTCTTTTTTCTGTCCCATAGACGGTGTTGGTCATATACTCTAGGTTTGTTTTGTACCCCGCAACGGTTGAATTTTCAGCCAAATAATTCCACCATAAATAACTCACCATGTATTCCGGGACCGCAATGTCGCTTTCTCCTGAAAAGACGGATGCACTTGCTTCGTTCATCCATGCCGGATAGGAGTTGTTTTGTTCTCCAATATGCGATAGTTCATGGCTTACCAATGTCCTAAAATTTGTTTCATCATTGTTCAACACCTTTGTGTTTACGACAATGAAGTTTGGGATTTCTTTTACCCTGGAGCCAAACGCTCTTCCCATGGTCACCGCATTATTTTCTGCGGATTGCACTACTTTTTTGAGTTCATTACACGCAATGGCGTTTTCTGTCGGTAAATCGATTTCCGCTTCTACCCCCAATCTTTTCAATTGTAATTTAAGTCTATGTTTTTCTTGGTCCAGAATATCTTTTAGTTCAGGGTTTTGATCGAATGTGGTATGTTTTCCAATGCACGTGTTTGTTCCCACCAAATCGGAGGTGCTTAATCTATCGTTGATCAGTTTGGGGTATTGGTTGCCATACAAACAGGCCATCGTCAGTCCCATGTAAATTCCTATGTCCGAAGAAATGTTCCGCGGATAAGATATTCCGGTGGCTTTAAATTTTGTGTCTGAGCGGTAGGGGTTTTCTTCTTCTACAGGCAGGTCTTTGAGCTCCTTTTTTTTCATTTCAGTGGGGTAGTATTGACATGATTTTATTTATATTTTTTTAAAAGTCAATCTTGCCATGGTTCTTTTAAAAAAAGCCCACTTTTTTGAGCGGGCTTTTTTCGTGATTTTATGGAAACTTATTTTTCCATTTTGCACGCACTGCATTTTCCGCAAAAAGGCATCAATAGACCAGAAACTCCCACCAAAACATAGACCACTCGCATCACGATTGGCCAGGCTCCCAAGAGGTAATCGACAAGATTGAATTCAAAGGCTCCAACCAATCCCCAATTGATGGCGCCGACAAACACCAAGAGAAAGGCGATTTTGTGAAGCATACAGGGTTTGCATTTCATAGCGTGGAAGTTTAGAAAATACTTAATAGTTTTACTGTAACAATTTTTTTTTAAAAAATACAAGTTTTAGCACGGTGTGTACTTAAAACTCCTATTGCAATAAAAATTATCGCTTGCGTTATTCTTCCATCCTGTAGGAGTCACGAGGAAGGTATTTTGTGAAGTTTTTTTCCGAAATCAAATGATCCGTTCGCAGCAGTTCCAGTGCCTGTTTCATGGTTTGCATGCCTTCTTTTCTTCCCGTTTCAATCACCGAGTCAATTTGGTGCGTATGCCCTTTGCGGATGAGATTTTTCACCGCATGGTTGCTCAATAAAATTTCCAGTGCCGCCACGCGTTGTTTTCCGTTTGCCAATTCATTTTCCGTTTTGATCAAGTTTTGCCACAGCACCGCTTCCAATGTTTCGCTCAATTGCGTCCGAATTTGTTCTTGTTGATTAGGAGGAAAAACATCAATGATGCGGTCGATGGCTTTCGCGGCTCCGCTCGTGTGCAAGGTGGAAAAAACCAAATGTCCTGTTTCCGCGGCTGTAATCGCAAGAGAAATGGTCTCAAGATCTCGCATTTCCCCTACAAGAATCACATCCGGATCTTCCCGGAGGGAGGCGCGAAGGGCGCGGTCAAAGCTGGAGGTATGGGTTCCGACTTCTCGTTGTTCAATAATGGATTGATCGTTGTCGTGAATAAATTCAATGGGATCTTCAATGGTGACGATGTGTTTTTTGCTCGTACGATTGATTTCGGCAACGAGTGCCGCCAGTGTGGTTGATTTTCCGCAACCGGTGGGTCCGGTAATCAGCACGAGCCCGCTTTCCAATTGGGTGAGCGATTTGATTTGTTCCGGCAATCCCAACTCATCCAAAGAAAGGGGTTTTTCGGGGATCACCCGAAAAACCCCTCCAATGCCTTTGCGCTGGATGAAAATGTTCACGCGAAATCGAGCAATGCCTTCCGCATCAATCGAAAAATCCAAGTCCGAGCTTTCTTTCAATCGCTCTTTTAATGAGTCGGTCATTACTTCCAATAGGTAGCTTTCGGCTGTTTTTTTGTCACAAATTTCGTGTGATTCAATAGGCACGATTTCCCCATGGATTCTTAGTGCGGGTTTGGCTCCGGTCGTGATGAAAAGATCCGATGCCTTGTATTGAATTGCGGTTCGCAGTAGTTTTTGAATGCTTTCCATGGGAGTGGGATACTTTATTTGCTTACGCGTCCTAAACACGGGGAACATGTTCTTTTTCCGGTTCTTCATCTGTATTTTCCTCCTCTTTCGGTGCGAATTTTTCAAGGTATTCTGCTTCCGTTAAGGTGGGGTGAAGAATGGTCACATACGGCTGCTCAATATCGTTGTAGTCCGTAAATTCCAAGGCATTTCCTCCCGTTGACCATGCTTCTTTTTTCCCATTGTCGTTTTCAAAGGTGGCACTCAAGATATAAATTTGATTTTCCCCCATGTCATTATCGTAAACGGCATACACATACGCTTCTTCTTCGAGAGGAGGAAGGGGCATGGCTTCGAGTAGATTATTTTCCACCAAAGCTTGATTCACCTCTTCGGTCGCCGGATACACTTTAAAAAGTTGATAATAACTGATCAATGCTTTTTCAATGGATTTCAAATCTTTTAGTCTTTTGCTGTTGCGAGATTCCGCATCTTGTAAGACTTCTTCTTCATTTTCTTCGGCCCCTGTTTCTTCTATTTCGGTCTCATCCTCTATTGAGGGGGCGGTTATAATCGGATCTTCCTCATTGTCGGGTGTAATTTCTTCGTCTTCCTTGGAGGAACCCGAAATTTCCGTGTTTGTAAAAAGAGTTTTATATCCGTAAATTCCTCCCATTCCCAGTATAAAAATACCCAGCAAGACACTCAGTTGGATCATGAGTGAGCGCTTGGGGTGGGTTTCGGGGACCACTTCGTGTTCAAACGAGGGGTTGAAAGGGGGTATTGCTGCTGAGGCATTGGGTGTATTCCATTCGGCCGAGGGAGGTTGGAACGCAAATTCGCCGGACGGAGGCGTTGTCCCATTCCCATTGTTGTTTTGTGCCGCTGGACTTTGTGGGATTTCACTTGAAATGGGGGGCGTCTCCGGAAGGGGAGCGTTTTGAGCGGGTGGATTCATCGCGGTGCCTGCCGTAGGGGGCATCTGCTCGGGCGATCCGGTTGGATTGGTTTCATTTCCTGTTGCTCCTTTTGTTTTTGCAAGTAAATCCTGCGCGATACTATTGTTTGGTGCAATTTTTAAGATTTCTTCACAACCTTGTTTTACTTTTTCAAAATCGCCACTGACAAACCAGTTTTGAATTTGTTTCAAAGCATTTTCAAGCGGACTCGCATTTGGGTTGGGGGGGGGTGTCGTTTCGTCCATAACAATAATTATTCAACAAGTTTCGGGAGTACGTTTTCAATCGCGCCCCAGTCACTTTCCGATTCTGAGGGAACAACCAAGGTCACCTCGTCTCCAATATCGGCTTTGAAATAGGTGACAGAAGCGAGTAGGACATTGTAGGATTTTCCTTCCGCTAATATTTTATATTGACCGTCTTCGAAGGCGACATGTCCCATGAGACGCTTTCGTTCAATGGGCCCAATTTGTTTATAAATGAAGGCGCCATTGGGAGCCACCGTTAATTTGAGCTGATCTCCCGGGATCAGTTTGGATTTGCTCGCGTAGTTGGAAGGGACAGGATACACTTTCCCGTTTGGGCCGATCATATTTTGACCATCAAAAATCCCCTCGATGATTTGTTGCCCACTTTCCATTTTGGCGTCTAGTTGGGAAGCTAGGTTGTGCAGTCGATGGGAGTTTTGTTCCGAATCTTCGCCCAGTAGCTCACTCAGGATGATTTTAGCCGATTTCAAACTCAGTTCTGCATTTTCAACCAATTCTCGCAGCCGACTAATTTTAGAGTGTTCAGAAGACATATCGTTTATATTTATTTTACTTTTTTAATTATAACGCAGTTTTCGATTTTTTTCAATCCGTCTTTCCCTCTTCTTCATTTACTCCGTCCTTTTAAAAATGATTTTTTCTCCATTGATTCCGGAAATTCTCAAATCAATATAGTCCAGATTTTCTTCGTATATATTTAGTTTTGGTAGCGCCTGTTTGAGCTTGTTTAGCTGATAATCCAGGTCGCTCGTCATGTCCAACCAGATATAAAACTTTCGCTGCGTCCAGAGATGGAATTCTCGTTCCACATTGAAATACACTCCGTGAATGATTTTCATCCCAAATTTTTCCTCAAAACTTTGAATGGCCTCCAGCGCAAAAGCAAGTCGTTCTTGGGACATGATGGTGCTTCCCATCCGTACGCTTCCTTCACGCTCAATTTGAATCACGGGAAGCGCTTTTTGGTTTTTCCCTTCGACCACCATGCCCACGGTATTGAGTAAATACTCTTTTTCTT
>Ga0076332_1036_pt1 | contig 19097 bp, 12 predicted proteins | sample RifGroA2_FD_67839 | JGI IMG/M metagenome (GOLD analysis project Ga0076332, IMG submission 67839) | Peregrinibacteria bacterium GW2011_GWA2_44_7 | reverse complement strand
TCGTTTGTTGGATATTCCGTTCATGTGTTGTCATACGCCGGCGGACAATAGCGTGCATCATTTTCTTAAAAAATTCGTAGAAAAGAAAACTGCCGATGTGCGTTACGTCAAAGATTTGATGGAAGCCTTTTTGGAGATTCCCGAGTTTCAGGAAGCGGAAAAAATGGGTATGGGCCCTATGATTTTTGCGGGATCCGGAAAATCGCGATTGGGCAAGATGGCGGTTACCGGAATGACCGGTGGCACTTCGGGAAGTGACGATATTTATGAAGCCTTGAGTCGTGCCGGAGTGAGTACCGTGATTGAGATGCATATGCCGGAAGATTCCCGTAAAAAGGCTGAAAAATATCATCTCAATGTCATCATTACCGGGCATATGGCCAGTGATAGCATCGGAATGAATTTGATTTTGGACCCCATGGAAAAACAGGGGGTCAAGATTTTACCCGCCGGAGGATTTATTCGAGTGAGACGGTAATTTTTGATCTAAATTCACTACACGAAAGCTGTTTTGCCGAACCTTCTCGTCGTATCTTCTTCACATCTCGAAAAAATGACTTATTTTTCAATTGAAATGGAGTTTTGCGGGACTTCCTTAAGAAGCATCGGTTTATCTTGAGGTTTTTTAAGTTTTAGCTCCGTACTTCTCCTCCACTTTTTTGAATGGCCTCAAAAAGAGCTTGTTGTGTTTCTTTGAATTCCTTATCATTCAAGGTTCGTTCGTTGTGACGTAATTCGATACGGTAGGCCAATGATTTTTTGTTGTCCGGAATGTTTTTTCCTTCGTACACATCGAACAACTCAATGTTCCGCATAAGCCGTAGACGATCGGCTTTGAGCATCACCTTCATCACTTCCCCGGATTCCGTTTTTCGGTCTATCAAAAATGAAATGTCAAAAAATATACTTGGGAATTTCGGAATCGATTTGAAATGATGATTTTCGCGGCCCAGTTTTGCCAACTCGGTGAAATTAATTTCAAATCCAGCCACATGATGTTCCACCTCAAATTTTCGTATGATTTCGGGATGTAGGCCGAACACTTCTCCGATTTTTTTTCCCTTGATATGAATTTCCATCGATTTTTTAGGATGCGCGTAGGGTGAGGGTGCGGACGAGGGTTTCCATAAGATGGGCCCCGCTCTAAATTCTTCCAAAAATTGCGCTACCGCTCCTTTGGCGTGGTAAAAAATTTCTCCTTTCGTTTTTTGACTGCACAGCCCTGCGATCCATTTTTCCTCCCATGGCATGAATTCGCCGATTTCTTTGTAGCTACGCCCGATTTCGAAAAGCGAAATTTGATCTTTTTGTCGTTGATTCAGCCGAATTTTTTCCAATAGACTAGGGATGAGGGTGGTGCGCATGTGTGTTTGTTCCGCGGAAAGCGGATTTTTAACGCGGATGTGTCTTACGTCTTCCAATCCGGCTTTTTTGAACGTTTCTTCGTTGTAGAAGGAGTAGTTGGAAATTTCGGTGAAGCCGAGTGTTTTGGCCCAGATTTTTCGAGCTTCATGTTTATGCGTGCGCTCGGTGTTTTCAATGGGAAGTCGTACCGGAAGTTCGGGGAGCTGGGTGGGGATATTGTTGTATCCATAGAGGCGGGCGACCTCTTCCACGATATCTTCTTCGATGTTCACATCCCCCGTGGCCCGATGGGATGGAACTTCCACGGAGAGTGTTGAGGAATTTCCAGTGCCGGATTTTTTGACGTTAAAGCCGAGGGCGCTGAGATTGGTTTCCATTTCTTGTATTGAGATGGGGATTCCGATTTTACTCACCACGGATGCCGGGTTCACATGGATCGATTTTTGGCTGGGTTTCCAGTCTCCTACGGTGGTGATGGCGCTGATCACTTTGGCTGAGGGGCAAATTTGTTGAATCAAATGAAGGGCTCGTTTTATCGCGACTTCGGTTAAAGCAGGGTCCAGGCTTTTTTCAAAGCGTTGGGAGGCTTCCGAACGAAGGCCGTGATGACTTGAGGATTTGCGAATCACGATCGGATCCCAGTGAGCGGCTTCGAGGATGATTTCCGTGGTGTCGTTGTTTATTTCCGATCGAGCCCCGCCCATTACCCCGGCAAGTCCCAGGGCTTCTTTGTCCGTGGCAACTACACCATCTTCTTTGCGTAGGGATCGTTCTTTGCGGTCGAGCGTCTCCAGTTTTTCTCCGTCATCGGCATAACGAATTTTTAACTGATCTGTACCGACTTTTTTTCGATCATAGGCATGCATGGGTTGGCCCAATTCCGCCATGACAAAATTCGTGATGTCTACAATATTGTTGATCGGACGCATGCCAATGGTTTGCAATTTTCCTTTGAGCCATTGCGGAGATTCTTCAATGGTTAGGCCTGTCATGATGCAGGCGGAGAACCGTTTTGAAATTGAGGGAGCTTTGAGCTCAAGCGTGAGAGTTTCCGAGGGGTCTGTTGCCTTGAAGGTCAATAGAGAATCGAGGGGTTTGAGCGGTTTTTTTAAAATGGCCGCCAATTCTCGTGCCATTCCGTAATGTCCCCAGAGGTCCGGGCGATGCGTGAGGGATTTATTGTCAATTTCTAATACGATATCCTTGAGGTGAAGCACGTCGGCAATCGGTTTTCCGAGAGGGGTATTTTGTGGGAATCGGGTGAGGCCCTCGATTGAATTTTGAATTCCCATTTCACTGTCTCCACAGACCATCCCTTCGGATTTCACTCCTGCCAATTCAGTCATTTTGATTTCTCCCCCCGGCAGTTTGGCTCCCGCAAGAGCGAGGGGTAAAATTTCTCCCCGTTCAAGTTTATAAACCGAACCAAATACGATTTGAACTTTTTTCCATCCCACATCAAATTCTCCACGGTGCAGTTTTTCGGAACCTGCAATTTTTTCAAATTCAATCAATTTTCCAGTCACCACATGTTGAAGCGGCTCCTCGGTGGCTTCCACTCCTTCTACTTCCGCGGTGTGCTCGGTGATCCATTCGGACAGTTCTTTGGGGCTATGGGCTTTTTCGAGCTCCAATGCCTTAAGCAGCGGTTCGCCCGCTTCCCATTTTTTATTATTTTCGAGAATCCAGATTTTCCGGGCCGGATTTTCTCCCAATCCCAATTCTTCTTTGGCGCAAATCATGCCCGCACTTTCTGCTCCGCGAATTTTTGATTTTTGAATTTTAAAATTGCCAGGCAGAATCGCACCGGGAAGCGCTACGGGGACATGAATTTTTTCTGTGAGATTGATTCCTCCGCAGACAATGGAAACGGTGTTTTCGCCAATGTTGACCCGGGCGACATTGAGGGTATCGGCCTCGGGGTGTTTTTGCACGCTTTCGACATACCCCACCACCACATGATCAAGGGAGGCCTTGTCTATGATTTTAAAATCAACAAATTCTTGGAGCCATGTGAGGGAAATTTTCATAATCAGTCGATAATTTGAAGTGAGCCTATTTTATACTAGAACGGAAGATACTTTTCCAAATCGGATCAAGATCAATTGACAATACCATATTTCTGGGTATAGTAATCTTCTTTTGAAGAACTATGCCTGCGGTTATGTTCCTATCCCACGCTCCTTCTGAAAATTCCGTTGAAATTTTTGAAAAAGCCACCCGCGCTCAAATGATTTCCCATACTGATGCCACGGAATTGGGGGCGTTACTTTTAGGACAATTGGAAGCTGTTTTTTCTTGCGCTTTAAAGAATTCTTAATTTTTTATCATGTCGTCTCTTGATTTGTCTGGCGGTCTCGATATGTCGGAAGCTTTGCTCCTCGAAAATTTAAATCGGCTTTTTTTTTCGATCCTTTTCTGTTGTAAGAGAAGAAGCCACTCATATAAGTCATTTGGTTTTTTCACAGGAAGGCCTGTATCGTTTTCGAAAATTGTTGGAGGCCAATGCATTGAATGAATTCAGTGACCGGCTTGAAGGTTCGGATGGATTGCATTTTTTCTTCAAGCAAACCCTTAGTGACACCACGGTATTGATGACCTCTGCTGAAATTTTTAGAATACCCACAAGATTGCCTTTGCAAAAGTCCAAAGCAGATTTTTCTTTTAGGTTTCCTTCTGTTCCTTCCATGCCGTCGGATGATTCGCGCTTACTTGAGAGGGTCTTGAGTTTTCTTGCAATTTATTTCAATGAGATCAAAACAGCGGCAGGCCATCCTTTGCCCGCTCCTTTAGTGGAACAATTGGCCGATTTTAAACAGAGAATGGTTAAAACTGTTGCAAAAATCTGATGTCTCCATTGGTCAGATGGCGAATGTCGTCGATGCCGTAGCGCATCATCACCAGTCGCGTGAGGCCGAATCCAAAAGCCCATCCCTGGACTTCCTCGGGATTGGCCCCCCCTGCGCGAATCACATGCGGGTGCGTCATGCCGCAGCCCATGAATTCAATCCAGCCGGTTTTTTTGCAGACGCGACACCCTTGTTCGTTGCAAAAAACGCAGGACATGTCCAATTCCATTCCCGGTTCCACAAAAGGAAAATAACCCGGACGAAACCGAATTTTCATTTCTTTTTTGAAGAGCCGACTGAGGAATTCCAACATCACCCCTTTGAGATGGGCGATGGAAATGTTTTTGTCGATGAGAAGCCCCTCCACTTGATCAAAGGTGTGTTCGTGAGAGGCATCGGTGGCTTCATTGCGAAACACTCTTCCGGGAACAATGATTCTTAACGGCACTCCATATTTTTTCATGGCACGGATTTGGTTGGGAGAGGTGTGGGTTCTGAGCACCAGATGTCCCTCTTCCGGATGAGGAGTTTTATCGATGAAAAAAGTATCCTGCATGTCTCTTGCGGGGTGGTGGGCCGGGATATTGAGCCCTTCAAAATTGTAATACTCGCTTTCAATTTCCGGTCCGTCGATGATGGAAAATCCCATTTGTTGAAAGATGTTTTCCACTTCTTCTTGAACCTGAGAAAGGGGATGAATGTGGCCTATTTCATGTTTTTTTCCGGGCAAGGTTAAATCGATCCAATCGTTTTGAAGCGAGGATTCAATGGCTTTACCGGTGAGTTCATTTTTCTTTTGTGCGAACGCGCCTTCCAATTCGATTTTGAGGTCGTTCGCGGCTTTCCCAAACGTTTTTTTTTCTTCGATGGAGAGTTGACCGATCCCTCCCAAAATTTCTTTCAATGCCCCCTTTTTGCCGAGCATACTGATTTCAAAAGCATTCAACTCGTCCAGGGTTTTAATGGAAGAGAGCGTATCAAACGCTTTTTGTTTTAATTCGTGAAGTCGATGGTGCATGTGGCCACTTTAACAATTTTTAGATCTTCTTTTCAACTTTCAAGCTGCGCTTCCCAACATTGTTGCGCTTGATTTGGGGTGAAGCCGGCTTGTTTTAAAGCTTTTTCAAGCCCTTGATAATCATCAAAAAAGTTTTTTTTACGATTATCTTAAAACCCCGAAGTTTTCAAGAATACCGCACAACTCCCGCCGTTTTTCAGGGGGTAATTCATTGTAATCGATTGCATCATTTGATTCTCCTGATTCTCCTGATTCAGCGGACATAACAGTCAATTAAAAATTTTCTAATGCAATTTTATCTTACGATGCTTTTAATCGCCAGGATTTTTATAAAAAAAAGACCTCCCTATGGAGGCCCTTTTTTTAGTATCGAGATGGTTTCGTCAAATTAACGAACGGCATCTTTCAAGCTTTTGCCAGCTTTGAAAGCAGGAACTTTCATTGCAGGGATCTTGATTTTTTCGCTTGGGTTTCGAGGATTGACACCCGTGCGAGCGGCACGTTTGCTGACTCGGAAGGTTCCGAATCCGGTGATCGTCACGTTTTGTCCCTTGGTGAGGGATTTGGTGATGGTTTCGAGGATAGCCTCGAGAGCCATCATGGCAGCTTTTTTGGTGATGCCAGCGCTGTTGGCAGCTGCATTGACGAGATCTTGTTTCGTCATTGTGATGGGGGTTAGAAATTAACTGGATTCGATTATAGGCTAGAGGAGGCCTTTTACAAGCTCTTTCCTCTTGCCACAATTTTAAAAGTGTTGATTGATGGCTTGTTTAGAGGCTTTGTGAGGGGTTGTTTCTCTTAAACCTTTTTGGCGACGCCAGAAATTTCAGCTGAAATATTTTTTTTATTTTGTCGATTGCTGAATTTTTTCCTTAAAATAGTTGCGTAAAAAATTCAAATCCTATACTAATGAGGTCCGAAAACGAGTGACTCGCAATCCCCCCTATGGCCAAAAATCTTGTTATCGTGGAATCTCCCGCGAAATGCAAAACCATTTCCAAGTTTTTAGGTAAAGATTACGCGGTAATGGCTTCTATGGGTCATGTGCGCGATCTTCCCAAATCCAAAATGGGGATTGATGTGGAGCATGATTTTGCTCCCACCTACCTTATTCCGGTGGAGAAGAAAAAATTGATTAAAGACCTTAAGTCCAAAATCAAGCCCGATACCGTGGTTTGGATCGCAACCGATTTGGATCGCGAAGGAGAAGCGATCGGGTGGCACTTATTGGAAGCGCTTCAACTTAAAGAAAATAAGATTCATCGCATTGTTTTTCATGAAATCACCAAGACCGCCATTTTGGAAGCGGTTTCTCATCCCGGTGACTTGAATTATGATTTGATCAACGCGCAGCAAAGCCGCCGTCTTTTGGATCGTTTGGTGGGTTATGAATTGTCTCCTTTGTTGTGGAAAAAAGTGCGTTATGGCCTTTCGGCCGGTCGGGTTCAGAGTGTTGCCGTCCGTTTGATTGTGGATCGTGAGCGAGAGCGAGACGCTTTTGTAAGTGAAGAATATTGGTCGATTGAAGGAGAGTTTTTTCCTACGAAAGATAAAAAAGCGGTTTTTACCGCCAAGTTGCATAAGCATAAGGATAAGGTGATCAAAATTTCAGAGGAAAAGGAGGCCCATCGCGTTTTGGAACTTTTGAAATCTCAAGATTATTCAGTTTCTGAAGTGGAACGCAAAGAAGTGAAGAAAAATCCTTCCCCGCCTTTCATCACTTCTACCCTTCAACAAGAAGCGGCGCGAAAATTGCGGATGTCGGTGAAGAAAACAATGATTGTGGCTCAACAGCTTTATGAAGGGATCGATATGGGGGACGGGGATCACCAAGGTTTGATCACCTACATGCGTACGGATTCGTTGAATCTTTCGACTCAGGCGACCACCGCCATTAAAAAATTGATTAAGGATGAGTATGGTGCCGACTATGCACTGGAAACCCCGCGTCTTTTCAAGGGAAAAAAGGGTGCACAGGAAGCGCATGAAGCCATACGTCCGGTCGATGTGACCTTGAAGCCCTCTGCGGTGAAACAGTATTTGGATAAGGATCAATATCGGTTGTATGAATTGATTTGGAAACGGGCCATTGCCTGCCAGATGCAGCCCGCCGTATTTGATCGTTTGACACTCGATATTTCCACTTCAAAAGAAGATTATTTGTTTCGTGCGACAGGGCAAACCTTGAAATTCCCGGGTTTTATCGCCTTGTATGTTGAAGGAGTGGATGATCCTGAGGAAGAAAAAGAAAATGATGAAAGCTTGTTGCCGTCTTTGGATAAGGGGCAGGCCTTGGGGGTTAAAACCATCACACCGTTTCAACATTTTACTCAGCCTCCCGCCCGTTATACGGAAGCGAGTTTGGTTAAAAAATTGGAGGCGGAAGGGATTGGACGTCCGAGTACCTATGCGCCCACCATTTCCACGGTCATGAACCGCGGGTATGTGGAGAAGAAAGAAGGGGCCCTTTGGCCCACGGACACGGGTATGGTGGTGACTGACTTTTTAGTGAACCATTTTTCTACGATTGTGGATTTGGGATTTACCGCAAAAATGGAAGAAGATTTGGATAATATCGCCGAGGGCAAGGAAGATTGGCATAAATTTTTATCTCAATTTTACGGGCCTTTTCATGCCAATGTGGACGAGAAAATGGAAACCCTTAAAAAGGAAGATGTGATTACGGAAACGACCGATGAGGTGTGTGATCAGTGTGGCAGTCCCATGATGATTAAATTGGGGCGATTTGGAAAATTTTTGTCGTGCAGCAACTATCCCACGTGCAAGAATGCGAAGCCGTTGGAGGCGGATCCTGCTGCGGAGGCCGCATTGGCCGAACTTCAGAAAAAATTGGGAGGTAAAAAATGTGCGGATTGCGGGAAGCCGATGGAGGTGAAACGCGGGCGTTACGGTGAATTCTTGGGATGCACGGGGTACCCTGAGTGTAAGAACATGGAATCGATTGTGAAGTTTACCGGAGTGAAATGCCCCGATTGTAATGAGGGTCAGTTGATTGAGCGACGGACTAAAAAGGGCGGAAAAATTTTTTACGGTTGTAATAAATTTCCAAAGTGTAAGTTTGCGACGTGGGATAAACCTTTGGACCAAAAGTGTAAGGCGTGTGAAGGTTTGATGGTGGAAAAAGGAGGTAAAGAGGTGTGTTCAAAATGTAAAACAGAAGCTTAGAAATTCTCTAAGAACTGATTATGGTGACGGGTTACCCTGAGATCAAACCAGAACTTCCCAGTCCACTTTTTTCCTTTGCCTTAGGACCGCTTTTTTTAAACGGATCGCAGTATCTTATTTTTCTTGCGGTGCAGCACTTCCCTATCGTTACGATTTTGTTTTTAGCCTTTGGGCTTATGTTTGTTTTTCTGATCCAGGAAAAATGGGGAACACCGGCCATGGTGGGTGTTCTTGTGGGAGCCGTTGCCTTTTTGTTGGGAATGGTGGTTCCGGTAGTGCGTGAAGATTGAACCCCGAAGGATCCTGTTACCTTGTGGATTTCTTGTCCCACCATTTTGGAAAGCGGATTTGAATGCAGTATGGATTCTTCTGATTTGTATCGTTCGGGGGGTAATTTGGTTTCTGATGTTGAAGAAGATGAATTTCCGCGTATTTATTCGGATGCCATTTATGATGCGGAACAAAAATATGGAGTGGTATCGGCGCCCCATGCTCCCGTGATTAGCTGGGAACCGGATCCGGAATCTACGATGGTGTTCAATCGTAAGTTTGCGTGGGGAACGGTACTCTTTATGAATGTGGTGTATGTCATTGTTTTGATTGTGTTGGAGGTTAGAAAGAGGAGGAATAAAGGGAATCACTCGATGCAATAAAACGAGAGCGGATATGGTTCGTTTGATCCTGCTTTGTTGTCCCTCGGGCTGTTGATTTGCCGTTTATTATTTTATGTGTTATAATGTTATGATGTTTTTTTATTCTTTAAACCAAAATAAACATGAAAGCATCAAGCAATCTCAGTATGCCTCTTTCCAACAACACTTTTTTTGTGTTTTGGATGGGAGTACTCACCAGTGCTGTTATCATCGGTTTGATTTTTAGTTATCAAGCCTACAAGATGGCCAATTTTCAAGATGCCATTTTGAAAGGTGGAACGACTCAATTCATGGAAATCGAGTCTTCCTAATTAGCTCCTATTGGTTTCTGAGTTTGAAAGCCCCTTTTTAAAAAGGGGCTTTTTGTATTGAAACTTGGAATTTCAAAAATCTTTTTAAGCCGCAGTTGCCTGCCACTCTTTAAGCTCCGCTTCCAATACGTCCAGTTCTATGCCCTCTTGATCTCCTTTGGCGAGATAATTTTTTTTGTTATTCAACAGCATCCATCCTTTTGACTGAAGCGATGCCGCGGTATCTTGCGGTTTCATTATTTCTTCATTTATTTTCGCTACTTTTATTTGGATGATCAAAAGATCTACCAGTGCCTTGTAGGCTTTTTGAATGAACCGTTCTTGAACTAAACCTCTTAGTCGCAATACCTCCGAGTAGGCTATTTTGGCTTCCATGGTTTTTTCATAAATTGTTCTCAGTTTGTATCGTCCCTCTGTCGTACTTCTAGTTTCCATCGGTAAATTCATAAAATCCATTCTTAGTTTTTCGGCTTCCGGCGTTAGCGTTTGCATTTCCGTTAGTCTGGATTGGGCCAGTAATCGCATATTTCCTTTACCTTCAACAATTCTTACATTTTTTTCAATGAGTTCCATTCCTTCTTTAAATTGTTCTACGACAACGGAAGCTTGCGCAAGTGTTTGCCTTAAGTTGACTTCTTCAATCCAAGAAATCGGCCTTGGAATTTCCGCTCTCAATGTTTCACGTCTTTTTTCGAGCGCCGTTTCATAGGCCTCTTCTTCTTCCATGCTTCTAAAAATCGGTGCTTCTCCCAAGTAGACGCTCTCTCTTTTTAAAGCGTTTTCTATTTCTGTGTCATGATCCGTCTCTAAGTCTGTTAGGAATTTTTTCCCTTTCTTCAAATATTCTTCAAGTTCTTTTTTTTCTCTCCCCTCAAACGCCACATGACAACTATAGGTTTCCGGATGTTCTCTCATGCCCGTTTTTATTTGATCGACTTTTTTTCGGAATGGAATATTTATTTTCCCGAAGCCATCCGCATTTAAGGCAAGATAGCGACTTTTTATTTTCAACCGCGGATCATCGCTTTTTCTTGAAAATTCCAAAACTCTTGCATTATTTTTTAATGCTTCTTCCGCTTCGCCGTACAGTCTTGTTTTTTCGGTGTTGCTAATTCCATCTTTGATTTTACTCACGAAAATTTCTGCTCGACGATACTCCAATCCTCCTTGATAGTATGCCTTTTTTTCATTGTATAATTTTAGCTTTGCAGGATTTTTATTGCAAAATTTTTCGTAAACTCCCCCCAGTTTTGCGAATCTTTTTTCAATGTCTTCCCACGCTTTATAATCATAGGCGGCTTCAAAGGCCAATTCTTGGAGTCGCGTCTCGTGAGAAATATCTTCTATTCCTTCCATCATCGTTTCCGCTTCATCCATTTTCTTTTGAATTTCCGCATATGATCTTCCCAATTCTAATCCCACTTCAATCCTACGAAGATAGAGTGCACCTACCATTTTTTTTAATTTTGCATCTTTCCCAATCAATGGACCCACTTTCTGGATTAAGTTTTCGATCGTCGCCTCTTCTTGCAGTGTACTTTCCTCGGCTCTTTTTTCCGAAATTTCTTTGATTACTTCTTCTAAAATTTCAGTTGTGATTCCTTGCAGGTTTTGACATAATACAATGACCGCTTCGCCGCTTAAGAGTCCTTCATATGCTAGCATTCGGTAGGCTTTTTTAAGTGCAGCGTCTTTATCTTTGATGTCGAAAATATCCCTCAATGCTTCCATAAAGAATCTTTGATTGAATTCTAAGTATTCTTTCCCCTTTTCCCCTGAAACAACCAGGACGGGGGGGCGAGTGGAGATCAGTTCCTTCTCCACTTGCTCCATGTTTATTTCTTCCCCTTCAAAAAATAGTTCCAAACGGTGCCGCGGGATTTTTTCATACCGGCATGCTAATTTTAAGAAATTTTTTGACGAATCACTTAAGTTGCCCACGCGACTGTCCACAATTTCACCAAAGCTTTTGTTGGGTTTTGGGATTTTTTTCAATGAAGGCATCCTAAACATTTCAATGCGTTGTCCTTCCGAAACAATTTTTTCACTCAACAGTGTGTTGATGGCCGCCTCCACCAATAAAGGATTGAAAAGGTTTTCACTATCCTTGAGTTGTTCCAAGTAGTCTCTAAGAAAATTTCCCAACCGTGAATCTAGAAATCCTGGCGTGTTTTCAATTTTTAATTTTTCTTGAGCCAAGGTTATGGCCGATGCTTTGGAGATGCCTTTTAAGTCAAATCGTTCCACGTCACTTTTTTCACCGGTTGAAATCAATAGAATCAGCATCAATGGATTTAAGGTGGCTCGATCTTCTTTTAAAATTTCTTTAATGATTTCGTAAGAACTTCGGTCCATACTCTCTATGTCTTCACAAATGAGAAAAAGGCTATTGCTTTCGGTCAGTCTATAGATCATCTCTTTCAGGTACTCTTTTGCCACATCCGGTTTACTTAAAAATCCAGTAGTGCCCTCTTTTATTACAGCGGTTCCCATCAATTCTTTATAAATTCCCAACCAAATTTCTTGTTTTGTCCCCAATACTTTTTCTCCGATTCCGCCCGTTCGTTCACGGGCGTTCAACCAAGCATTGAACTGAGTTTCATCGGAAAAAGTTTGCTCAAAAATTTTCCTAAGATAACGATAAGGCTCTTTCGAGGCGACTTCTTTTTCTTCCAGGGTAATCACTAGATTATTTTCCGCTTGCCCCAATTGATTTGAGATTTCTTCTAAGAATGTTGTGACCCCCATTCCCACTTCATCACTTTGGATATTCAATTGGTGTTTTTTGGCAGGTTTGGCCTTTACTCTTTCTACAACACCCTTGAATCGTTCAATGTCTTCTTCTCGTCCAATGACTCTGCCCAATTTTTTTTTCAACCTTTTCGCTCCTTCAAAGCAGACTACTTCTTCCTCCCCAATCCCTTTCAATACAATGGTTCGCCTTTGGCTGACCATCCTTTCTATTCCCTGAGACTCTGCATCCAAAGCGGAATTGAGATCCGAACGGATGGCCGGATTGTCTGCCAATCCTTCATAATGCGCGAGTCGAGCCGCTCTATCCGCGGTGTGGGCTCGGACGTCTGCACCGACGAGTCCATGTTGAATTTTAAGCTCTCCATACGCTATACCGATCTTACTTCCTTTAAAAGCTTCATGAATTTCATTGGCAAGCAGTAAGGCACGTGGTGATTGACCGATTGAGCTCATTCCAACTCCCAATAAAAAAATGGCACTTTCGCTGTCTTCGAAGAAAACCATGGCACCATATTTTTCAGCAATTTTATGAAGTTCAGTGTCTCTTTCTTGCATCCGTCGATTGTAGTCGTTCCCCCGAGTACTCACTTGAGGCAATTTGACGTATACGCAGGTGGCGTCTTTTTGGATGATGTTTCGGCTCAACAAAGCGACCTCATTTCCGGTTGAGGCCAATAATGCCATCTGTTGATGTATTGTCTTTGCTAAGGCTTCAACCGATTTTTCTTTTTCAATCCCACGAAAATGAATCGCGGATACGGGGGGCAATTGACGCGCTTTGTACTCTTGAAGTTCCATTCGTTCCATTTCCTCCGGGTCGTATTTGACCGCCAATGCTTCCGGATGTTCTTTGTTGAATTTTTGAGCCAATCCCGCTTGCTCGTATCCTTTTCCATTCACAATTATTTTCCCATTTTCCGTTACGCTGATTCGAGTTTTTCCGGGTTGGGAGACGCCAACGTGAATCGCAAATGTGATTTTTGCTCTTTCTTCCTCTACATCGCTCAATTCGAGCATGGCTTCTGTGATCCACTTTCTTAAAAATTCAGCTAAAAATCCTTCTGCGATTTTTTCTAACTCTTTCATATCGGTTGTGCTTCCCTCTCTCGCTTTACAAATAAACACAATTTCATCTCCTGCACATTTGATCAACTGTACTTCTGGATAAATTTGCAATGCGTCGATGAGCTTTTTTTCTAATTTTTTTACTTTTTCTTCAAAAATTTCTCCTCCTCCGGCTATTCTTTTTGCTTCGGTTGACCCGGCGATATCGAGCCTTAAGCAGATTCCTTCAATGACTTCCGTTCCCACAAAAGAGGTTTTTTCTTTTTGGCACCGTTCCAATTTTTCTTCAAGATAAACCAATCCCTGAATACGTTTTAAAAAACGATCTTCAAAGAAGAGTAAATGCGGTCTTATTTGAGTCAAATAAATCGGACTTTTTATCAATACCTCGGCTTTAATAGGGCAGTTTGGAAGCCGTAATTCGATGAGTGCCTTATCCAAATCATCCCCGTTGGTTTTTAGCTTATCTTTAATGTATGGAATGGTGCGTATATTTTTTTCCAACTCACTCATGTCTTCAATGAGAGTATCGATATGTTCCATTCTCTCCATCCATCGTTCGTAGCTGAGTGGATTTTTTTTGTCGAGTATCGCCAAAACCTCCACCCCTGTTTGGGTGGTGGTCTGTGAAATTTCATTCGGTGAAGTTTGCACCCGTGTTTTTTCGATGGAATTTGCTTTTTCCGCTCCTCCCCCTGTTAGTAGCTCAAGTAATTTGATTTCCGGATTATGCACATGCGGATCGGGAGGATTTTCTTCTAGAATTCCAACGGTTTCATCTTTTCCCTCACTCATTTTTTGGTTTTAAATCTTTTAATTATACCCTGTTTTTGCCTTTTGCTCAACCCCCACCAGATTCAACCGGATTTTAGGGGGATGACTTTTTCGGTTTTTGTCTTTTATCCATTGAAATACCGGCAAATTTTTGGTATAATTTAATGATTTTTTAAAAAAATAAAACCCAAATTTCCTAAAATTTTTATTTATGGCTTCCTCTCACCGTTTTTTTAGAAAAGCTCGTTTTAGTCTCATTTCGAGTATGGTTTTGGGTATGCTTTTGTTCGTTCCTCTCACCAACGGTTATGATTATCCCGATACGCCCTGCGGTTTTATTTCCGGTATTTCGGATTATGGAAGAAGGTTTGGATGTTGATTATAGCGAGCTGGCTCCTCAAGAAAAAGCGGATGTGATGCAAACCTATGCGTACACGGTTCCTTCTTGGAGTGACCCTGAAACTTCGACCACGATTGCGGCCGAAGATCGGGTGTGTTTTGACCCCGAGGGGCGAGTGTACGGAGATAGTGGATACGCCTGGAATACTAACGCGGGTTGGATCGATTTCAACTGGTCTTCCGATTCTGCGGATGCGGATTATTTACCACAAGTGGATTTAGGTTTTCTTTCCGATATGGCGTATACCGGGGATGCCTATTGGAGCGGTTATGCGTGGAGCGATACGATCGGTTGGATTCAATTTGATTGGACCTGTACCGGTTGTGATTTGACCCAGCGGGTTCATACGGTGTTGCCGGAAGGATGGCCTAATGTTGCCCTGGATGCCGGGGTGGATGTGACGGGTTATGCGTGGAGTGATGAAATTGGTTGGATTAATTTTGGCAGTGACGCGACGGATGAAACCAATGTGGATCAAGATTTGTATGTTGAAAATCCTCCGGTTTTTGCTATTCCCGATGTGTATTTGATTCCCGATCCTTATGAAGTCAACAAATACGGTCTTGCCGGAAGCGATGCGGCGCCTCTTGCCGATGGAGAGGATGGCTATAAACTTTTGGTGAAATTGTGGAATGTGGATGAAGGAGAATATCTTGATGACAAATACACACATGCCGTTAAAATCAATGTTACTCCCACATCCGATTCACATGTTTATTTGGATCAGATCGCAAAAACGGGAGATGCCATTTCATTTGGTGCGGTGACGTATGATGCTGATTTGGAGGGATATGTTTTGCCGATTCATTCACTCGCGCCGACTTCGGGGGTGAATGGATATGATGAGGATGGCGATGGTACCATCGATTATTATTTTGATCCTGAAAATGACAATCATTACACATTGGAATCGGTTGAATTGAGTGTGGATGGCTATGATGTGACCATTGATTCTTCCGATGCTCCTCTGTGGGGAATGGATACCGGCGGTGACCCTTTGAATTTGGAATTTGCTCCGGCTATTGAAGTGACTAATCTTAATTTCACCGAAAGCGACGGCTCATTGGAAACGATTATTCCTTTTTCTCCTTATCAGGATTTGATGTTTGAGGGGTTGGTGAGTGTTTGGTCGAATTTTTTAAAGGGAGTTAACTTTGAGGTGAAGTCTACCGTTGCCGTTGACGATACCGCCGGCTCCTATGATTTCCTTTTTGATAATAATAACAATGATAGCTTTTTAGCCGCCGAAGATTTTTCGGAAATCACCTCTTCTTTCCTTTTGACCGGCGGGGGGGATGCCGATGCATTGGCTGATTTTTCAGACCGTACGACGGATTACGTTCCGCTGGATTCGGGGGATACTTTTACCACTTTGGCAGGCGGTTCGGTAACGGATCAAATTGCTCATGCCATGATTGTGGAAGGTGAAGGATGTACCGGGGATGCTTGTTCGACCATGGTTCCGGAAGAAAATTATGATTTGGTGTTTGAGCCGGACATGGTGATTCGTGATGTCTATGTGGATTCCACTGGTAAGTTAACCATTAATTATGGGAATCAAGGGTATGTGGCCGTTCCTCAAGAAGAACGAGATGCGTGTCCCAAACGTTATACTTATATTGATGATGTGCTGGTTCACACTTACAGTCTCTGTACGATTCCGACAGAAGTTTTTTATGAACCTAATGGGTTTTATACCGGGCAACAAACGACTCTGACCGGAAATCATAAAATTGATGTTCATATCGATGCGACGAACGTTATTCAAGAAGACAATGAGGACAACAACTGGTTTCATACCCGGGTTGGACTTTATCCGGATTTGACCGTTGACGGTATTTGGATCGGAAGTAGCGGTGAATTAACGGTTGATGTTGCGAATATCAGCACAACGACAGATGTTCCTTTGGAGCAACAAACCGGTTCGACCTATATTTATATCGATCCCCCTTCGGGATTTGATCCTACCAGTAGTACGGATGCGGATTGGACTTACAGTTGGAGCACGCTAACTTATACAGATTTTTTCACTCATGGATGGAATTCGGTGATTCAGCCGGAAATTTTAGTAGGAGAGCATACCGTTGTGGCCTGTGTTGATCCTAAAAATGTCGTCACGGAAACCAACGAAGACAACAACAATTGTTTGACCAAAGATGTGAATTATTCTCCGGATATGACGATTGATGACATCTATGTGGATCCCGAAAGCATGGTGCTGGTGGTCATTGCGGCCAATCACGGAAATGCGGATGTTCCGGATTCAGAAAAGAATTTGGGAACGGTTTATATTTATATCGATGACATGGAAAACCCAGAATGGACGTACAGTTGGAAAACCTTAACCAATAAAGATTTCTTGGAAAAAGGCTTAACTTCTCCGATCATGCCTCAGGTGTTGACCGGAGATCACATCGTTCGAGCGTGCATCGACTATACGGAGAAAGTCACTGAAAGCGATGAATTCAACAACTGTACCGATGTTGTGTTGAGTTCTGCCGATATCACTACCTCCTATCGAACGGAAATTTCGTATTCCAATTCCAATGGTGATACCGTGCGTTATTATTCCAATTACTTACCCCACACGGCACTTGAGGGGTCACTTTTTATGGTTCCTGCGGCCGATGAGTATAAATTCAAAGCGGTGATCGAAGGGTCGATCACCAGCCTTACCGCTGATCAAACTTTGGATGAGGATACGGATCTTGTTGTCATTGGAGACCTTTCCACTCGGGAAGTGCGTAATGAGCTGTTTAAGCGTTTCTCTGAATTGACCAAAGGAGTTGAGCCGTACCAGGGTGATTTTTCCACCAATACGTTGACTGCGGATTTACAGCCTTCCAGTAACGCCGTTTCATTGCTCAATTCTACCCTTCTTTATTTTAAAGGAGATACCCGGATTCATAATTTGAATGCCGATTATGCGGCCAAGACGTTGGTTGTGGTTGGGGGCGATGTGTTCATTGATGATGATTTGATCGGCACCAAGCCGTTTGGATTGATTGTCTTTAAAGATTCGGAGGGCAATGGGGGAAATGTTTATATTCATTCCGAGGTCATGGATCTTAACATTAACCTTTTTGCAGACGGTAGCTTGCTCCGTTATGCTGGAGATCCTACCGCATTGACCAAGTCGGATTATTTGAATCGCACCAATCAGTTGATGCCATGGGATCTTGAAGAACGACGTGAGATTTTGACTCAACAACTTTATATCGGTGGTTCCATTATTTCTCAAAATACCATTGGAGGGAATGATGGCAGCATCTTGCCGGACGGTTCCGAGACTACTGATCCCTATATCGCTCGTGAGTACGACCTTAACGATGCGAGTGAATTTGTGAACTGTTGGGTCGAAACCGACATCAGTGGCATTCCCGTTGATCAAGATGCCGATGGTCAATATGAGGAGGATGATGGCACACCCGACTTGGGCGACATGGCCCGTTGTCCCGCCTACGGTTTGTCTCAAAACTTGGAAGATACGGGGGATTTGGAGAGTTCTTCCAATGAGCCGTTCCATTTGAAGTACATTCCGCCTCCTTCTACATTGCCCATTTTGGGAGGATCGAGTGCGGTAGGCATAAGTTTGTATTAAGGGATCTTTTGAGAATCGCGATCTGCTTTGTCAGCTGCAATATTTTACGCCTCCCCGTACCTAAAAAGTACGTCTTGGCGAAAATATTTTGCTTCCTCGCAGTTCATCGATTCTCAAAAGATCGTGAAAAAAGAGATTTAAATCTAGGCTCTCAGCGTTTCTTCCCTGAAATTCTAACTCAGAATACGCTCGTCAATATAGACTGTGGTTTAAAAGGGAAATAATATTTCACCAAGAAACGCCTCGCTTAATATAACGTGAAATGAATCTAATCTCTCGCTTCTTTATTCCGATTAAACGTCCTCCATTAATTCTCGTTTTCTTTTCTATTTTTCTTTCTATTGGATGTCTTTTTCTTCTTTTTTTTCAAATTTCAAAGGTTTTTGATGTTCGAGATAATAGTATTTCCTCAGAAGGCTATATTACTTCACATTATTATCATGAGGATGGACGAGACATCTTTACTGGCGATTATGAAATTAAATATTTTTATAATGGGAAATCCTATCGAACTCATATGAATTTGTCTCTCCATCATGATGTAGGAGATCAAATTAAGCTTGAGATTTCAACGATTGATCCCCATCGCGTTTATTCCCCAAGCGAGAACATTTATTTTTTAGAAATTTTTTTATTCATCCTATTCAGTTTTAACCTTGCTGGATTCTTTATTCATGCCTATTGGTTTACCGATTATACTGAAAGTAGTTCTTTTGATATCACATCATCCACTCCCTCATCCCACTAATATCCGCAGCAGGGTAAGCCTCCATGGCTTTGGCTGCAACCCCAATCACTTCTTAAGCGTTCTGGCGTCAGGGCTTCGAAGCGCATGGTTAAGTTGGGTGTAGTGTTGGAACATCGGATGATGCCCCAGGTGTTGCCTGACCATGTGCATATGCTCCTGCAGCTTCCCGCAAAAACTCCGGTGAGTGAGGCGGTTAAATACTTAAAGGGAGGAAGTTCGAGAGTGATACGAAGTGAGTATCCTGAGTTGGAAGAGTTTTTGTGGGGGGTCTACTTTATGGCAGGATGGTTATTTTGTTGAAATGGTGGGGCGTGTGAACGAGAAAGTCATACGGACTTATATACAGAACCAGTGGGCCAAAGAGGGTTAGAAT
>Ga0076332_1005_pt1 | contig 20028 bp, 17 predicted proteins | sample RifGroA2_FD_67839 | JGI IMG/M metagenome (GOLD analysis project Ga0076332, IMG submission 67839) | Peregrinibacteria bacterium GW2011_GWA2_44_7 | reverse complement strand
CTGAAGTTTTAAAGATTCGGTTTTAGCCTCCAAAACGAGCTCTTTCGATTTAGCTTGAGATTCCTGCAACTCACGCTGCATTTTCTCTTGAACACGCTGCTCTTCCTCACGAAGCTTCTTCAAGCGCAAAAAATAACCGGCGGCAGAACCAACACCAAGACCTAAAATGAGAACCAAAATGAGATTAAAAGACATGACAGCAGTGGGTTTAAAAGCGTATCACCCCTGCAGTGTCCGATTTTCGGTGTGGATTTTTTGAAAAGAATCGTTTTTAAAAAAGAATAATGAACAGAATCAAATAAAAAATGGAATCCAATCCCTTAAAACCTAGACAATGCAAAGACCATAAAGTGCGTTCAAAATACAGGAGTTAAAAGAATAAAGTCAACAGTCAAAATAGGGCAGGAAGCAATCATTTTTATAATATTGAACCTGTGCATCAGTTCATGATTTTTTAATGTTTTGTTTAGAAAAAGGTCATGGTCCACATGCTACATTCGAGACACTTTTACAACATTAGCCACCAAAACATGAAATACCGCCTGCGCTCACCCCTATTAATAACATTACTTTTCATTCTCCCCTTCCAGGCCTTCGCCAGCAGCGAATGGGCCTGGACCACCGACCCCACCCCCGGAGCCTACAATGTTCTGCTAAACGCGGAAGGAGAAACCCAAGAAGATTACAGCAACGGAGATCTGTCAAATACAATTCTCCTGTCAGAAATCATGCCCAATCCGGAGGGAACGGATACCGACACGGAATGGATTGAAATTTACAATAGCGGAACGGTCAATATCGATCTTGGCAATTGGTCATTGGACGATGCCGAGGAAGGAAGTACTCCTTATGTTTTTCCTACAGGAACAATGGTGGAAGCGCAAGATTTTCTAGTGATTTCCAGAGCCGACTCCGATATCGCCTTAAATAATGATGTCGATGAAGTGCGCCTCTTCAATTACGAGGGAACATTACAAGACAGCGTGATGTACGAAGATTCACCCGAAGGTCAATCCTATGCGCGCATCAGCCTACAAGAAACCGCCTACCTTTCTAAAAACCGCATTCTGGCATGGCTGATTCCCACCACCAAAGCAACTGAAATCAATTGGGAATGGACCACCGATATCACACAAGGATTCCACAACCCTGCCTACTACCGAATCGAAGGAGAAATCGTCGAAGTGGATGCCTTTGAAAATAAAATCGAAGTGAAACAGAAGGATAAAATATTAGAAATTTCCACTGCAAGCATCGCACTCAACGGGGAGCTGAAAAAATCAGCCTTTCAAAAAGGGAAAACCATTAAGGGCTATGCCGTGGAAATCGAACCCGGGAAATATGAGCTCAAAAGCATTGAACTCGAAAATTCCGACATGCAAAGTAGCGCGTTAAAGTCTCCCCTGATGGCAAAAATGCTCCTCATACTTGCCATGGGAAGTTGCGGAGCCGGAATGATCTGGATTAAGAAAAAAGACCAAGCTTTGAAGTCCGCCTAAGACAGACACTTGGCCTTTTCCTTTATGAGGAAAGGGCTTACTAGCAGCCACATCCTCCTTTACCTCCGGTCATCATAGAAAAGAAGGTTAAGATTAGAGGAATCTGAGTATAACAAAACCTATAAAAAATGTAAAAAAATAACGACAAAACTATCAAAAAATGTCGCTGCTAATCTTAAAGGATTTAACCTCTCTTCCAAGACCTGAAAAACAGATTGTAAAGTGGGGGGAATTACGTTACAAAAGAATCCCCTATTTGCAACATTTAACGGCTTTCAACCATGCGCAATGCGGAAGCGCTCAAACAAAATGATAATTACGAAAACCTCGAAGGCAAACGCGTGAGCGAATTGAGCGAGAATTTAGCCGAAAAACAAGAAAAAAATGTACTCTCTTTAGAGGCAGGGCAAATCCGAAAAGATCTGCTCGATCGGATGGGACATGACCGGGGCGTATTTTCAGCCGATGAAACACAATTCTGGCAACAACGCATCAAACAAAGCCACAATGACGTGGAAGAACTAAAATCGGTTAAAGAAGAATTTGAAGAGCAATGGAAACGATCGCAACAACTCCGTAAAGAGTTTGAACAACACGTCAAAAGCGCCCAAAGAGAAGGCTTCTTGAAAAGAGAAGAACCCCAAACACTAGAAGAACTTTTTCTTCAAAACAGCCTGGAAGAAAAAGAAATTGCAGAAAAAGAATTTGAGCGAGAAATTGCAGAAAGAAAGGCCCAATTAAAAGAGCAGTTGAGCCAATTTGAAAAACCGGTTCAGGAACTGGTGCGTGAAGAGTTGAAAAGCACAAAAGATTTTGAAGAAAAATTATCGGTCCTAAAAGAGGGAGAAGAGACCAATGAGAACTTCCGGAAATATAAAAAGATATTAGAATCGCATAAATCTCAAATTGGAGAACACACGTTAAAATCTTTTTGTAAATGGTTTTTGACCCTTTCCAAACGGGAACAAATCAATGCACTCGACAACGTGTACAGCGACAAAAAAGGCGTTGATGGCATTAAACCTCGAATACGAACATGGGAAATTCATCATAGTCTTCCCCGAGAATATCAAACGGAAAATTTTAAAAAATGGGGACTGCAAGAACGTAAAAACTACCTAAAATCAACTCAAAAAAAAATCGAAAGAGAGTACAACAATGCCCTGAGAAAGGCGGGGGACGTCTTTTCTAGAGCATCAATTGAAGCATGTCGCACCGCATTCAACCAAGAAAAAGAAGATATTGGAAACGAATTACTATGGAAAATTCAACTCTTGAAATTCCTGCCCAAACACATCAAAGCCGAAGAACGATTATGGGATCAATTTGAAAAGCTTCCGGCAAAAATACAGGAACTCCTTGGAAAAGAATTTGAGGAAGGCGATTTTGACAAAAAGAAAGAAATTCTCACATCAAAAGGACGCCGCATGGCGGATCGCTACAAGAAAGTACACGATCGAATGAAAAAATTGGACGAGCATGTGATGGAATCGTATGAAGAAGACATTGAAGATTCCCACACCATCGAAATGATGGAAAAAATGGCAACGGAAGCGGAAGCCTTTCAACGCTCCAAAACCAATTACTTTAAAAAATGGTCAGCCAACCAAAAATATTTCAATTCCGATGTCAAAATATACCAAGACTGGTATGAAGAAAGCGTGGACAGCTTAGCGGTCGCCAAAGTGGTAGAGCATGAATTGGATCTGATGATCAATGAACGAAAAAAAGTGTATCAGGGGATTCAAAAATTACCAACCCATCTGCGCAAACGGGTGAATATGGACACCTCATTCAGTGAACGAGAAGAGCAGTTCGAAAAATACAAAGAAGTGGCCAAAGAATATAGAAGCAACATTCCTTTCTATTTAGCCAAGGCCGAAAAACTTGAAAATCAAGGAGAAAACCAGGAAGCGCTGGAATATTACGTTCAAGCGCTCAAATTGGATCCGGAAAATAAAGAGATCCAAACCCTTTCCGCACGATTAAGACAACAGAGGACTAAATTCCCCGGCAAGAGCGCAAACAAAGAAGATGCCGATCGCACCAAAGAAATCCTCGAAAAAGTGGACCAAACGGAAACCCTTTCCGGGCAAGCGGAACAAGTGGCTCGAGAGCGATTGATGCTGCTCAAAGCGAAACAATATGTGGAACACACGGGTGCCACCGGAACCACGGTGGAAGCCCGAGCCAGAAAATCCATCGAGTCCTTTGAAGAAGAAGACAAAGAAACAGCGACGACCATTCGTGAAGAGCTAGGCGATAAATACACAGTCAATAGAGAAGAAGAGGTGGAAGAAGTCCTGACCATTGAGGTCGACAAAGACCAACAAACAAAGGGAACACAAAGTAAGATATTCGAATATTTTGATCGAAAAAAACACAAAGGAGGCGTGGGAGAAGGAGCGGCCAATGTGAAGTTCGCGACCACCTCGGGAAATGAACTGGAATTGAACACCGCGAAACAAGCACTGGACAAAAAAACGGAACGGATCGAATCTCAACGTCGTCATCTCTTTTTAATAAAGATAAAATCCGATAAAAGCTTGGGGCTCACCCCGCAACAAGAGGAAGCCATCCTTAAAAATTTTGATGCCGCCAACCAAACCTCCCTCGTCGAAGAAAACCAGGAAACCCTCGCCGCTTAATCCCCTTCCATGCTGTACTGCTATACCGGGGATGGAAAGGGAAAAACAACGGCCGCGTTGGGATTGGCGTTACGCGCCGCAGGCTATGGAATGAAAGTGGGCATCCTTCAGTTCATGAAAGGAACGTGGCACACGGGTGAACTCGATTCTATCGCAAAAATTCCGGAAATTGACCTGATTCAAATGGGAAAAGGGTTCTACAAAATCCTTGATGATCAATGGACGGAGGAAGAACATCAAAAAGCTGCCAACGAAGGTCTTCACTGGCTGGAAAAACAATTGGAAAAGGGCGACTATAAAGTCATTATTTTAGATGAACTCAATGTGGCGATAGATCTTAAACTCCTCGACGAAGCAAAGGCTCTGGAGCTCTTGAAAAAAGGAAAAGAAAAGCTACATCTCGTGATCACCGGCCGGAACGCTCCCGGCTCTTTCCTTGAACTGGCCGACTTGGTAACGGAAATGAAAGCCGTCAAACACCCCTTTGAAAAAGGACGTCCGGCTGAAAAAGGATTGGATTTTTAGAAGACAATTGACATTTAACAATTAACATTTAACAATTGAGACCGAACAGGAGAAGTTTTAGTGGATTTAAAATCCTATCAAAAGTCAAAGGTCAAAAGTTACATATCAAATGGCTTCAAGTGATCATTCTTCGATAAACTACACCACCCAAACGTCGCACTCTATTCTTAACTCCCCCACTCCATGTCCGAACTGTACGATCTAATCATCATTGGAAGCGGAGTGAGTGGAATGGGCGCAGCCATCTACGCCGGACGTTTTGACATGAAAACACTGGTGATCGGAGATCGCCCCGGAGGAACCATCACCCTCACCCATCTGGTTGAAAATTATCCTGGCTTTCCGAGCCTCAGCGGTTTGGAGTTGGCCCAAAATTTTCAAAAGCATGTGGACAGTGTGGCCGTCCCGATGATCCAAGAAAAGGTCACGACCATTCAACGCAAAGAGCAAAACCATTGCTTCGAAATCACCACCGAAAGCGGAAAAATGCTTCGCGCCAAAACCGTACTACTGGCCACCGGAACAATGCATCGAAAACTGGGAGCCAAGGGTGAAGCGGAATTCACCAATAAAGGAGTCTCGTATTGCGCCACATGTGATGGCCCCTTGTTCCGAGGAAAAGAACTGATCATGGTGGGGGGGGGAGATTCGGCGGTGAAAGAGTCACTTTTATTGGCCAAATATGGAAAAAAAGTCATGATTGTCTATCGAGGCGAAGAACTTCGGCCGGAACCCATCAATCGAAAACGCATGGAGGCAACCCCCAATATTGAGGTGATTTACAAAAGCAACATCGTGGAAATTTTGGGAACCGACTTTGTCGAAAAAATCATCCTGGATACCGGACAAGAAATCGAATGCCAAGGAGTGTTCATTGAAATTGGCCGCATCGCACTCACCGATTTAGGCAAAAGCTTAGGCGTAAAAACAAACGATAAGGGAGAGATCCTCATCAACAAAGCGTCGGAAACCAATGTTCCCGGATTCTTTTCGGCCGGAGATTGTACGGACACCGATTGGAAACAAGCGATCGTGGGAGTGGCGGAAGGATGCATGGCCACATATTCGGCGTATCAGTATATTGGAAACACGGAAATCGTATGCGAGTAAAATCTGAAAAAACAAAGAAACCCTCTAAAGATCGAGAGTTTCTTTTAAACGGTCAGCTAATGTGAAACAATTCACGCGAAGAATTTTGGAGCTCAAGACTGATATTCGTACGCTCCAATATCAATATTTTTCCTTGTTTTACCGGTCGCAATTCGTGGCTTACCATCTTTATCCGTGGTAGTAGGAGGAGCATAACTATTATTCCCCTTATCAATCGCAGGCGAAAGAGACCTCAAGTGTAAATCCAAAGGTTGCTTCAATGTATTCACGTACAAAGGATTAACTACAAACGAGGCTTTGTCATACCCCAAGCTTTGCCATTCGGCTAATGTTTTAGTGACATTTTGTAGGATGAATTGAATATTCTTATTTTTATTATAAAAAAGGTTATTATCGGAAATAAGCTTGGTAGCTAATTCGCTTGAATTATCATAGATTTCAATGGCCGCAATATCGGCGTAAAGAATGGAATTATAAATGAATGTATTGGGTGAATTGGAAATCAAAATCAATGAACGCCGAGAGATAATATCCGTTTTTTCCTGATAAATGGAATTATTTTTAAGGGATATTTTATTCAATCGATTGAGGGCAAGTGCCAGATTATTGGTCGTAATGACATTGTTATAAAATTCAACCGTTGGATTGATGGCACTCAAAGAACAACCATAATGAAAATTTAAAATATCGTTATTGGCAATGGTGATGGTTTTTGCGGCATCCGTAAAAGGACGAAGCGCTTGATTGTAAATGGTATTATTTTTAACACTGAAGCTTTTCAAATCCGTGTATTCCACACTGATCCCACTTCCAATCGTGTTGATGCTTTGAGCGGACTTACTGGTCGCGACATTGATTTGATTATTGGCGATATCCCCCTCGATTAGATTGAGCGTCGGATTATTTATGTAATCGGACGGAATGACAAATTGTATGCCACTCGCAATAACCGTAATCGTATTATTCAAAATAGATCCTTTTATTTTGGCATTATTGCCATAAATACCTTTCCCGGTCATTTCAAAAGAATTCCCCTCAATATTTCCATTAACCGTTGAATTTTGAAGGACGGAGACTCCATGGGACGTTACATCCAAATCCAATAACAAACTGTTTGGATTAATGAATTTATTATTTTTAATTGCTCCGGTCATTCCGTTATTGACCACATAAATCGCACTCGCAAAACGGCCTGAAAATGTATTGTTTTCAATCGTGGATTCATCAAAACTGAGATCTTCAATATTTTTACTAAACGTTAAAACAGCGCCATATTCCGGAACATTGACTTCAAAGGTATTATTAATGATCTTAACGTTTTTAGTCGTTCCGGTAACATTAAAATTGGAATAAAGCGCGGTTGCTTCAGTATCCGTCCAAGTGAACTTCAATCCATCCATCGTGAAATCACTGGCGTTATTGAGTGTAACCACCGAAAGATACGATTTTAATTCCATTTGCGGGAGGGTGGTCTCCCCGGGAACGGCGGTAAGGACGGTTTTGGGAAATGAAGAATCCACCGCGAATGAGCATTTCCACCAATCATTAATTAAATTTTGAGAAGGAGCGCAAGTACCGGTAGTGAGCAAGACAAACGAATGATTTTTAGCATCCGGGTAACTTTTAATATAATCCAAAGCGGATTGTACCGTTATAAACGGATAAGCTTGACTGCCATCGGAAAAAGTATCTTTAACAATATCGGCCTGCATAAAAATACCTTCCGTAAAACTGGTGGGTACCATTTGGTCGACATAAATACACACATTCTGATTACAATCATAGGCTGCAGTCGCAGCTTCAATGTTTGTTATCGTTATAAGTGAAAATAAAAAACCAATAATCGGTAGCGCTACAATCAGAAATTTATTGTTGTTCATATTGAGTAAAAAAAATATTACAGAAACTATATTATAATATAAAAATAGTGCAACTCCTTGATGACTAAACCCATTGCCGCTGAATCAAAATTTCCCTTCCGAAAAATAAAAATAGGAGGTCCCGCAAAACTCCATTTCAATTGGAAAATGAGTCATTTTTTTGAGATATGAAGACGAGCCGACGAGTCCGGGCCCCCTTCAAGGGGAAGAAAAAGATACGACGAGAAAGTTCGGCAAAACAGCTCGAGAAAATGGCGATTTTCCAACGGAGGGGAGTTTTGCGGGACCTCCTATACTATAACAAGCAAACCAAACGGTATCAGAGTCAATTCAAGTGGCGTGATTTTCTCAATAAAAGAGTTAATATGAAAGACTATGGACACGCTATACGATACCAAAAGATTACCCTTTCCAATTGTACTTCTGGATGAAGTTCTGGAACTGATGAGACGTACCAAAAACATTGTCATCATCTCTCATCGAAGTCCAGACGGAGATGCCATTGGAGCTAATCTGGCACTGAAACATGCCTTAAAGCAATGGGGCAAATCGGCCACCTCCGCCTGCGTCGATTTTTTACCGGATTATGGATTTATTTTACCCGGAAGCCTGGAATATGTGAATGATTTTGATCTCAACACCACCGATCTTGTGATTTCCGTGGATTGCGGAAGCCACAAGCTGGTCAAGTTTCACGAAACGAAACCGGACATCTTCAGCGGGAAAATTCCTTTCATCAATATCGATCATCACCCTTCCAACGATTATTTCGGGACCCATAACTTAGTGCACGATACCGCCGCCGCGGCCTCATTCACGGTCTATCACCTCCTTAAATATGGAAAATTCGACATCACTCCGGAAATCGCCAGTTGTCTGATGCTCGGCATTTATTACGACACCGGAAGCTTAATGCACTCCAATACCACGCCTGAAGTCCTAGAAACCAACGCCGAACTGCTCCAAAAAGGAGCGGACCATAAAACCATTGTCAAGGCGCTCTTTCATACAACCCCCGTGAATCGACTCAAACTCTGGGGACGCATTTTAAGTCGTGCGCGCTTCAATGGGAAAAAAGCGGTGGTTTCCGCCGTAACCGAAGATGATTTCAAAGAATGCGATGCCGACCCTGAAGATGTGAGTGGAGTGATCGATTTCCTGAATTCCGTTTCGGAAAGTCGTTTTGCGATTCTCTTGAGCGAAGATCGAAAAGGAAATATCAAAGGATCGCTACGAACCCAAAATGACAACATTGATCTCTCGAAAATGGCTTCGCTCTTTGGAGGAGGAGGACACAAAAAAGCGGCGGGGTTCAGTATCCCCGGAAAACTTCAGGAAGAAAGGACTTGGAAAATCACAGGGGATAATTTATCTTAGAAGTGCCTTTAATCCCCTCCCATGAAATTCACCCTCTCCGAAAAAATAACCAAATGTGACCTTTTATTGATTCCGTTGTATGCCGGAAAAAACGGTTCCGACTTTGTGAAAGAAAATTCACCCTCGGATTTTGAGGGCAAGCCCAATGAGAAAATCCTAATGTACCAAAAAGATAAAATCGCACCCCGAATTCTATTGATAGGACTGGGAAAAGAAAAAGAAGAAAATCTGGAACAATGGCGACAAGCCGGTGCACTGGTGGCCAAAGAAATAAAAAAAAACATCCGCCAATTGTGTCTCCTTCCCCCAAAAGAAGAAGTGGAATCCATTGCCGCTTTCCTTGAGGGCCTGCGTTTGGCCCATGATCAATATGAAGCCTTTATTTCAAAAGAAGACCGCAAATTATCCCCCATCGAAAGCATTCAAGTGGTGATGGAAGATCGCACCAAGCATAAAGCCATGGGCGAAAAATGGAATGAAATCTTTGTGATCACCGAAGCCGTGAAGCAGGTTCGTCACAAAGTGAATGCCCCCAGCAATGCCATGAGCCCAAGCCTGATGGCCAAAGCCGCGCAAAAAATCGCCAAGCAGTCCCGTCGTATTTCGTGCACGGTGATCGGAGAAAAAAAACTGACCAAAATGGGAATGGGATGTCTGGTGGGAGTCGGCAAGGGGGCGTATGAAGAGACTCAAATGATTGTACTCGAATACAAAAACAAGCCCACCAATAAAAAACCCATCGTCCTGATTGGAAAAGGAATTTGTTTTGACTCGGGTGGCATCAATCTAAAAACGCGGGATCTGGTGCAAATGAAATATGACATGACCGGAGCGGCCATCATTCTGGGAATTTTTGATATTCTCAGCAAACTGGATCTTCCCCTTCATGTGGTGGGGCTTGCGCCCTGCGCAGAAAATTTGATCGGAGAACGCGCCACCAAACCCGGAGACATCCTCACCGCCTATGATGGAACCACCGTGGAAGTAACCAATACGGATGCCGAAGGCCGTTTAATCTTATGCGACGCCATCAGCTATGCCCTCAAACAATACAAACCCGAAGTGATCGTGGATGTTGCCACTCTCACCGGCGGAGCAATCGTAGCTTTGGGACACGACATTTCAGCCCTACTCAGCAACAATGAACCCTTGGCACAACGAATAAAGCAAGCCGCGACCGCCACTCAAGAAAAAATATGGGAACTCCCACTGGAGCCGGAATATAAAAAAGCATTGGAATCCACGGTCGCGGACGTGCGCAATTTTTCGGAAGAAGCATCGGCATCGACCATCATGGGCGCCCTATTCTTAAATCACTTTGTCAAAGACACCCCATGGGTGCACATCGACATGGGGGGAACCGGATGGATCAACAATCCCAAATCGTATTACCCCAAAGGGGCCAGTGGCCGCATGGTACGAACCTTCTGGGAATTCTTAAAAGCGTACAACAAATAATAAAGGGAGGTATATTGTTTTAAGCGAACCTGCACTACAAGTTTCCCTTCTCCCCTTCTTGCTCTTCACGTTTACGAGCCTTTTCCAATAAGGCGGAAAGATTGTCCAATTCCTGAGGCGTGAGCGTTCGTTGAGGCTGCGAGAGCTTTTCTGCAGAAAAAAGTTCCGTGGGAAAAGGATTCTCTTGTCCGAACGTTTCCACGATGGAAGACGCCACATAAATCGGAACCTGAACTTCCAAGGCCAAGACAATCGCATCACTCGGACGCGAATCAATTAAAAGCGCAGGCCTCTTTTCGAATTTTTTAAGCGACAATTTAGCAAAATAGGTATTGTTTTCAAAACGATCAATACTCACATGGCTTAAAGTCGCGCCCAATCGATGAATGACATTCCGCAAAAGCGTATGAGTCAAAGGACGAGACAAATTCACATGCTGAAAGGCCAAAGCGATAGCCCTGGCCTCCGGCTCTCCGATCCAAATGGGCAAAATACGGTTGGTCGGCGCATGGAATAAAATCACCACAGGGCTATGCATGACCTCCTCTTCCAAAAGAGCCAATACCGTGACCAGCGCCAACTCTTCTTTCTTTCTCATAAAACCATTATAATAACAAAAAGCAAAATTTAAAATAAGACTTCACTTCATTATATGAAAATTCTATTGGACAAAATTGCATCGGTCACCAAAAACGCAAATCTTCCTGAAAAAGTAACGGTCATTGAAAAGCTAGTGGTGGAAGAAGGAGCGCTCCTGGTGGTGGAAGCACTGAAAAACAAAACCATCTACAACCAATTGGAACTGGTTTCCGGACGACTTTCCACCATCCAAAAAGGCGACATTTTAGCCGTGGCGTTAGGAAATCGACGGGCGCTCAAAGGCTTTGTGGGAGATCTTCCGGAACGACTCAAAGTGGGAGACACCATTCATTTGCTCAATATGGGAGGCGTGGCGGGCATTTGCACAAGTCAAAATGTAAAAGAAGTGGGCTATGCACTCAAAGTAAAAGTAATCGGAGCCATTGCCAAAGGGAAAAAACCGCTCAACATCAAACAGTTTTCTCTTTTCAAAGGCAAAAAACGCATGGAATCTACCGTACCGCTCATTCTAATCAGTGGGACATGTATGGATGTGGGAAAAACCTCGGTAGCCTGTGAAATTCTCCAGAAAGGACGAAGGAAAGGTTTGCATCTTTTTGCGGCCAAGCTGACGGGCGTCGCGGCACTCAAAGACGTTGAAAAAATGAAAGATTACGGGGCACACAAGTCCATCTCGTTTGTGGATGGCGGCTACACATCCACGGCGAAACACAAAGGAGAAATCGTTTCCATCACCAAGGGAGCCATCGACTATTTATCGCAATCCAAACCGGATGCGATTGTCATTGAGTTTGGGGATGGACTTTTGGGAGAATATGGCGTGGAAGAAATCCTCAAAAATGCCGACCTTCAAAACAACATGGCGTTTCATATCGGTTGCGCCTACGACCCACTGGGAGCCATGAAACTGGTTGAGCTGTGTGAAGCCATGGGCGCGCCTATCAACATGATGTCCGGGCCGGTCACCGACAACAGCGTGGGCGTAAATTTCATCGAAAAGACGCTCAAAATCCCAGCCGTGAACGCGCTCACCCAAGGAGAAAAGTTATTCCGACAGATGATGAAGGAGATGAAGAAAAGAAAAAAAATATAAACAGGGATGGGTTAAAACTAAAAAAGGTGGGCTTTGATAGCTCACCTTTTTTAGAACGAATTGAACTCAAAACTATTTACAGAATTCAGGCAAAGCTTCTGCATGACCGTTCCAATAGGCGGAGTTACAAACACGATTTTCCACACGATCACTAAACCATGCCCACGTTCCAGCCGAAGCCACGGGAAGGGCGACAAACATAGAAACTGCAGTCAGTGTCAACAAAAGAGCTATCTTTTTCATACAGAAGGGTTTTAGAATATAAAGTGGACAAAGTATGACAAAAAAAATTTGAAACACAATAGCAATTCAAAAAATGTCCAGTATTGCGATCATCGGCGGAGGAGCAGCGGGAATGATGGCCACCGTAGCGCTTCTCGATCAAAGAATGCCCGGGAACGAAATCGTGTTGATCGAAAAAAATCCTATCCTGGGGCGCAAAGTGATGATCTCAGGCGGAGGACGTTGCAATGTCACCACCGGACGGTCGGATATCACGGAAATTTTAAATTGCTATCCAAGGGGCAATAAGTTTCTCAACACCGCCATGCGAAATTTTCCTCCCGACAAAGTACAAGCGTGGTTCGAAACGCAGGGAGTCCCGCTTAAAACGGAAAAAGATCTGAGAGTTTTTCCTCAATCCAACCGCGGGAAAGATGTGGTGGGAGCGTTCGAAAAAATTTTTATCGCCTCACAGGTAAAAGTACTAACCAACCAAGAAGTCACCACCCTTCAAAAAACTGAAAATGGGTTCGAGGTCCATCTCTCCAACGCAAATCCACTCCAAGTGAAGAAAATCATTCTCACCACCGGCGGAGAAGCCTACCGCCACACAGGTTCGACGGGAGAAGGCTACCGCTTCGCCGAAAAGTTGGGACACTCCATCACACCGCTTTCCCCCAGTCTCAACGCGCTCATTTTACAAGAAGACTGGCCCAAACAGTTGTCTGGAGTGGCGGTTCCTCATGTGAAACTCACCGCAAAAGGCAAAAAAAAATACACGTTCACCGGCCCGATCCTTTTCACGCATAAAGGCATCACCGGTCCCGGAGTCTTTGGATTGTCTGCGTGGATCGCCTCCGAAAACTATACCGCAGAGTCCCCTCTTCTCATTGAGATGGATCTGCTCCCAACCCTCTCCAGTGAAACAATCAAAAATGAACTCACGCACGCACTCCTCACTCACCCTTTAAAAACATTCCACAACACCCTTAGTCGCTGGTTGCCAAAATCTCTCATCGAAAAAACGTGCGAAACGCTCAGAATTCAAGGCAATAAAAACAATGCCGAGATCTCAAAAAATGAGCTCCACCGATGGACGGAAAACATCAAAAAATTTCCAGTGCATGCCGTGGGACGCGCCGCAGGAGAAGAATTTGTCACCGCTGGAGGAATCTCGCTAAAAGAGGTCAACCCTCAAACCATGGAATCCAAACTTTGCCTTGGACTATACTTTGCGGGTGAAATTTTAGACATCGACGGCTTCACGGGAGGCTTCAATCTTCAAGCCGCGTGGGCCACGGGACGGCTGGCCGGAGAAGCGGCTACCGCAAGAGGCTAAGAGGCTAGAGGGGTCATGAGCTGATAGGCCAATAAATCTTTGAAATGGGCCACAAGAATACGAGGAGAAGTTTCACTAGCTCCAGGATTAAAAACAGGGGTGTGATGAATGTAATCCATCACACCTCCTTCAGGGATTTTCCAAGGTTCATGAATATGACCACTCAATGCAACTGTAGGAGGTATCTTTTCCAAAAAAGTGCGGACCCCTAAGCTTCCATAATCCCCAACCTGTCCTCGCCATAAAGTCTTAGACACTCTCGTATCGGAAGGAGGACAATGAATGTTGGCAATGGTAAAAGGTGTATCGGAATTCAAACCTTGAGCGATATAAAAAAGTTCATTGCCGATATCAGTTTCCTCTTTAAACCAAGCATCGTAATCAACACTAAGAATCGGCGGCACATAGGAATAACCTATCATTTGAACTTGGGAAGAAAGCGAAACCACCCGATTGGTCGCATGGGTTAGAATCCCCTGATGATCAGCCTCATCTAAAGTCTGCTGAAGTTCAAAAGCATCATCATTGCCTAAAATCAAAGAGACCGTGCCGGAAAAACGTTGCCTGAATTCAGAAATCCGCTGTACGAATGCTTGCAGAAATTGATTTTGCTTCTCGAAAGCATGCAAATGAAGTTGAGACTGGATGGTCTGCCATTCGTTCCAAGGCATAGCATAGTTACAAGCTGTAATCAAAAGAGATGAACAATTCACATTGGAGAATTTGAAAAGAGCACCCAGCTTTAAACGCTTATCCTCTTCAACAGCATTCTCATCCCCGCACAGTAAAGCCTTTACCTTTTTATCACAATGATCGGGACAAATTGCCATCCAATAAAACGTTTGAATAGATTTGAATAGGGTATCGAAAAAAGATTCCACATTGATCTCTCCATGGGGGTAAAATCTTTTATAAGCATCCGAAAAGCGTGAAAAAACGGTTGTGCCATGAGGCGTAGTATTAAAAAATCGAACGAAGCGCGGGAAAACAACTTGACCCAAAAAATCAATCTGAGATTGAGTCCAGCGATGGTAATTATACATGGTATGCGGTTGAGCAAGCTCCATCAACTCGCGATGAACTCCAATCCAAGACGTAAGCATTTGAGCATCGTCCAGGCCAGCATCAAAAAGCATGTACCCATGACGGGCCATTTCAGCCCCTGAGTCAAAAGAAGGGCTCTCCGCCAGCTCAAAATTAGGAGAAACCGCATTTCCGTCTCCTAAAACCATGGCCATCTTTTTAGGAGCGATATCTCCACCAAAAATCACATGGCCCACCTGTGATTGACTAGAAACAGCCAAAAAGGCATCTATGGCTTCCCAATTACCATGAAAATCTGTACCAAAAGAAAATCGTTCGGGATCCATCATGACAATCCATTAAAAGTAAGTAATTCAGAAGGAAGGACCGGTAAAAGAGGCACGCTTCGGTTTTGTAAGTCATCGGACTCAAGAGCAATGTAAGAATAGTCTCTATCCAACTCCATTGCACGTCGCTCTAGCGTATTCAGTCGATCGCTTAACTCAAGAACGATATCGAACTGAGGATAAGCATCATAAGAAGTATGAAAAGCACTCAACATCTGCATTTCGAAAGTACGACTGTCCCGAATAAACTCCGCTTGATCCACGGAGAGTTGATGCAGCAAGCCATTGATTCGATGGATCGTCCCTTCCAAAAGGGGCATCGAACGTTTAAGACTTTCTCTAAAGAGAGGAGATCTCCATTCGGAACGACTGAATTGAGACAAAAGGTGAGCCATATGATCATACCAGTCGATGGAGTCAAAACGAGCAACATCCTTTTGAATACGAGGAAGATCTTCGTGAAGAACCCGTTGAATCCGTTGATTGCAATACTGTGCGATCCGTTGGGTCATGCGCGCGTCGGGCAAGTAGAGCCCGGCGGGAACATGAATCGCGTAGGCCTTTCTTTTTTTATAAAGCGTCGATCTTAAAGAGGAAGGAATCGGGTGCGGAGAGTAATCGACTTGATCAAAAAGCCAATAACGATTCACTTCTTCTTCCGTATAATAAGGATTCTCATTATATCCTGTTGCAATACCAGGAGTTTGTAGAGGGGAAGAGACTTTCACTCCTTCAGAAAGACCGACATCGTACCAAACCCAAACCCGTCCGTTAGTCGGAGCATAAACCGTAGAGGGCAAAGTTCTCGGACGAACAAACCAGTCGATTCCCCATTCTGTAGGGGCAGGGCTATTCGTGGAATGAGAATTGAGGACCAAAACATCAAAATCACGATGTACATTTAAATCTCCTGGGTAAGAGGGCGGATCGGTTAAATCACGAATACTACTCCCTAAAACCAATCCCACTAAACCACGAAGCTTTAAGTTTTGGTGAGCCAAAACAACGGCTTCAGCAACAGGGGCAGCATGGCCAGGTCCAAAGCCTTCATGTTGAGCGTATTGATCCCAATACTTATAACTATAATTATAAGGCTTACGTCTGGGTTTCCCATCAAATAAAGAGACATGATAAGGAGAAGTTTTAGGCAATCGACTCTCTTGAACAAGAGCATCGTAACGCTCAATTTGATCTTGCTGTGGCGGAGTAAGCATCTGGTAAAGTCCAAGCCCCATTCCCATCCTCATAAAAACATACTAAGAATAAAAAGATCTAAATATAAAATATAAATAAATTAACGTCAACAAGATCGCACCAAAACAGAAAGAGCAGCACGAACAATCGGCTACTCTCAGTAGTCTGTTCAAGATCTAACAATTAGATGATTTTTGAAATATTTTTTTGACTGACTAGGCGCGACGACGAAATCTTATCAACGAAACGATAAGGTGAGGAGAAGCAACAACGGCAGGCAAAAAAAGCGCTTAGTGGGAAATCTTGAACAGGCTACTAAACCTCAACAACTTTAAATCTTCGTTTGTGATCCATCATCATCAAACGCAACACGAACACATCGAAAAGGATAAACAGCATCAACACAAAAGAAAAATGATGGAAAAGGCGGAACACTTGATACAGGATAAACGCACCGGTGAGAAAGACCGCCAAGCGGTAGGCTTTTTCCTTATGGCTCCATACCGATCCCACTATAATAAGATTGATCACTCCATGGATCAACAGATAAAAGGCGATAAAAAATTGCGAATTCAGGGACAAATTTTGCGAAAGCTCCACCAAAAAATTACCCAAAACATCTTTGGGGTCTTCTACCAATTCTTGACCCAATAAAAATTGAATCCATTGCGTTCGCTCCTCCGGACTGAGAAAAAAAAGCGCCACCCCCTGAACAATTTCAAAAATTCCGTTGAGGCCTTTTAAAACAAGAGTGGTATTCAACAACGTATGCCAGAAACTGGAAGGAGGTTTGTAATCGGGTTCCATAGTCAACGCCATCAAGCAAGATCACTATACCATGCCAGGGGGAAAACCCCCAAAATCAATAATTATTTTACTTCTCTTATTTGGTAAGACACCAGTCCACGGCTCCCAACCACTCAGCCGCTCTATTGTAAAGACTCACACGGAAGGGCAACCCCTTTTTAGATTGTTTCATTTCAATCTCAATTCGACGTGACATCATCGGATCCACTTGAGGCATAACATACTCCCGAGCTTTCGATTTCTCAGCCATAGGAGTCCAAATGACCACGGTGGATAAATCACCCGGAACATAAACCTTAACCGAAAGCGTTAAATCGTTTGGAAAACCGCGAGCATCAAAACCAACTCCTCCATTAAAACCCGCGTAGTTCGCCATTCCCGGAAAAACGAGGGCTCGAACACAAACCGCATTGCCCTGAGCCAAGGCTTCGGCACCTTCCCACGGATGAGGCAACAAACGACTCAGATCGGATCCGTAAAAAGAAAACCCGCGTTCCTTCAAGAATGGAATGTGACTGTAGTTCGAATCCCCATAAATGAGTGTGTAATGATTGGGTTCCACTTGCTCGGACGAAACACGAGTCAGTTGAGTTTTTCCTATCTCATAAAATTCGCCTTTGTTTATCGCTTCAACTTTTTCTTTGCGTTTCCGAGGAGGTTCAAGTGGAGATTTCAAAAAAAATGCGGAGGAAAGGATATTCGAAAAACCGACAAATCCATGCTGGGTGGAACAAGAAACCACCAGTTCATCAGACAAAGTGGAAACGGCGCAGGGTTCAAGACCTTGAACAAAAGTGGCGTAATCAAAAGGTTTTTCCTTTTGGGTTTGAACATCAATGACCGGAGTATCCAAAGGAGGATTTTCAAACAAAAATAAGCTGGCGGTTGTCGAGGCATCCGCCTTCAAATGAAGCACATCACCCGGAGCAATATGGATCAGTGTATCGAGAGTGAGTGATTGAGAGGAAACGATAAGATTCCCGGGATTTAAAGAATCCTTATCCGTTTTCAACGTAGAAAGGAATCGCTGATTCAAAAACCCCTGGGATTGTATAATCTGAACCGGAAGAGGAAAAATCTGAGGCAACGACTCCGGAGAAACAGCCGGAGAAGAAGCTTCAAGGGACGTTTGAGCCTGAACCGGAGATCCCAACAAAGAGCAAACCAAAGGAAGAGCCGCAACATTCAATAAAGGGGAACCAATTTTTTTCATAAAAATTTTAAAGGGGGAATATAATAATCAATAAAAAAAATATGTCAATACGACATTCATTCCCAACTGTACTTTTAAAAAGAAAAAAAATCCCCAAATTCAGACAAAAAAACGCTGTCTCAAAAACTCCTAAAAGAAATCGTGCATCTGCTTTCGGGACAATTTTTTGCTCATCAAACGCTCGATTTTAGCAATCATGTGACCTTGATTGGAGGCACAAAACGAAAGCGCACGGCCCGTTTTTCCCGCTCGGCCGGTCCGACCGATACGATGAACATAATCTTCGGCACTTTCCGGTAAATCATAGTTGATCACCAGCTCAATATTGGAAACATCAATGCCTCGAGCGGCAATATCCGTGGCCACCATGATACGATATTTTCCGGATTTAAACCCTTCCATCGCATGCTGGCGTTGCGCCAAAGACTTATTGGAATGCAAATCCACGGCCGCATGACCCTCTTGCCGCAAACTTTTCATCAATTTTTCAGCTCCATACTTGGTTCTGGAAAAAACCAACACCGGCCCGGTACTTTCCTTAATAACCTTGGAAAGCAAATGACCTTTGTCTTTAGGATGAACCACAATCATTTCCTGTTCCACATTACTGGCCGGCGCACCCTGAGGCGCAACCTCCACATGAACCGGCATCTTCATATGTCCCGTGACAAGTCGAATGACTTCCGGCGGCATTGTGGCTGAAAAAAGCAACGTTTGTCTTTCTTCACGCGAGGGCGTTTGTTTCAAAATCTGATTCACCTGAGGAGCAAATCCCATGTCAAACATACGATCCGCTTCATCCAAAACCAAAATTTGAACTTTCTTGAGCTTAATCAAATCACGATCGAGAAGATCAATCAATCGTCCGGGTGTGGCAATCAAAATATGGGGATTGCGTTGAAGCACTTGTCGCTGTTTAAACACGGCGACTCCGCCCATGATCAAACCGGTTCGGATTCCCAAGGAAGTTCCGACCACTTTAAAAACATCTTCCACTTGAAGCGCCAATTCACGGGTAGGAACCAGAACCAACGCCTTACAATCCGTTTTCAAAACCTCCTGGATGACAGGAATGGCAAATGCCAAAGTCTTCCCGGTTCCGGTTTGTGCAATTCCAATCACATCCTCACCCGCACAAGCAATCGGTATGGATTTCCATTGAATGGGAGTCGGAACTTCAAAGCCTTTGGAAGAAAGTACTTTTAAAATATTGTCTTGAATGCCAAGCGTTGCAAACGTAGGAACATTCTGTTGCGGAGCCGAGGATGGGGTGGTGTTCATAAGAAAAAAAGATAAAAAATGGTGAGCCGATTCCTCACGCACATCTTATCAATGAGTCAGAGAACCGAACAAGACTTTTAAGTCGAATAGGTGACGAATATAGGGATTTTATAAAGAAGTGTCAAGCATTCCGCAAATCACTCATTCAATACTTGCGAGCAACCCTTCGAACAAACTCAATGATACGAACGATATCAGAAGAAGTATTCGCTAACCCCAAGGAAAGACGGACCGCTCCCGGCATTTCAATTTCATCTGCTTCTCGAGCCAGTTGAATCAATCGTCCCCCTTCTTCGGAACCCAATCCCAATGCTTTTGCACCAACAATAGGATTACAAAAACACCCGCCACGCAAAGAAATATTACTTTCACCAGAACAAGAAAATGTCCCAGCTTAAAGATGTTGCATTTA
>Ga0076332_1023_pt1 | contig 22978 bp, 23 predicted proteins | sample RifGroA2_FD_67839 | JGI IMG/M metagenome (GOLD analysis project Ga0076332, IMG submission 67839) | Peregrinibacteria bacterium GW2011_GWA2_44_7 | reverse complement strand
CGAAGAAGCCGCACTGGAATTGATTTCCCGATCCTCGCAGGGCGGAATGCGCGACGCCATCAGTCTTTTTGAACAGACCTTACGAGAAGGAAAACTTCACCTGTCGGTGGTGCAAGAAGTCTTGGGATTGGTGGGAAACGAAGGGGCAATCCATCTTTTCTCGGCATTGGAACAAAAAGAAACCTCGTTGGCCCTTTCCGAGATTCAAAAACTGCACGAAGAAGGCCACAACCTCTATCAATTCAATCGTGAGTTTTTGGAATTTCTTCGAGCGCGGCTATTGGAAGATCTCGAAAAACCGGAGAAAGTGGCTCAGCGACTGTATTGGATTGATTTGTTTCAAAAAGCTTCCGTGGAACTTAAAAACACCTTAATTCCACAACTTCCTCTTGAAATCGCCGCAATTAAAGCGTGCTTTTGGGGGCAAGAACAGAAAAATGAAAGTTGGTTCAGCGGACTGTGGCAACACAAAAAGGAAGAACCGGCACCGGTCACAGCACCTTCATCGGTATCCGCTGGCCCTTCCCCACTCCGCCACGTTGCCAGCACCTCCTCGGACGCGTTGCCAGCACCTCAAGAAGAAGGATTGAAACAAGTTCCGCAGGAAGGACCCAGCCTGGCAGACATCAAAACCAACTTACCGCGAGTGATTGAAAAAATAGTCACTCCTTCGATTCGTCAATCCTTGAATACAGCCCTCCTCCATGGCTTGAACAAAAATGTTGTTCAATTTCAATTTCAATCCAAGTTCCACCTTGAAAAGGTGAGTTCAAATACGGGCAAAATGGAAATTGAATCGGCGCTTGAAACGGTTTTCGGAGCCAAACTCAAAGTGGAATGCGACATGTCTCAAGTCGATAATTTGCTCAATAAAACGCTTGAAATTTTTGGAGGGGAACTTATTGAATAAATCCCCAAGGGGGAACAGTTCCCCCTTGGGGAAACCCCCTCCGAGCCGTTTTCGATTTATTTGGGCCCCACAAGACCCAAATAAATCTCATTTTTTCCTCGCTTCATCCCGTAAAACGGTATTGCGCTCGGTAACAAAAAATAATCCATGTACGAGCAAGCCTTAAAAACATTCCACCGCCTTCCCGCCTTTGACCGTGTCGATCCGCATACGCTTCGAGAGGAATCGTTTGATCTTTCTCGCTTCCAACGATTTTTGGATCAAATTGGAAATCCGGAAAAGGGCCTTCCCGTGATTCATATTGCAGGTTCAAAGGGAAAAGGCTCCACCGCCGCCTTGATCGGTTCAGGACTTCAAGCGCTGGGGAAACGGGTGGGCGTTTTTATTTCGCCGTATCTTCAGCATCCCACTGAAGCCATTTTCGTCGATGGAAAAGCCATGAAACCGGAAATTTTCAGTTCTTTCATGGATCGCTATCTTCCTGTGATCGAACGATTGCCACGTGAAAATTTCATCACCTCTTTTGAACTACTCACCGCCATGGCACTGCAGTATTTTCATGAAGTGGATGTGGATTTTGCGGTGATGGAAACTGGGCTGGGTGGACGACTGGACGCCACGAATAGTATTGAGAGCCCTTTGGTCTCGGTCATCTGCCCCATTGAAAAAGAGCATACCGAGCTTTTGGGCAACAGCCTCACGTCCATTGCGTATGAAAAACTGGGGATTGTGCGAGAAGATACTCCGGTGATTATTGCTCCTCAACACGATCCTTTTATCTCGGATTTCGCCAAAACCGTGGCGGCGCAGAAAAAAGCCCCGTGTCTTTCCGTGTCGGGACGCTACGAATCCACCATCAATGAACGATCCGGACAGGCGTATCGGTTTCGGTTGAAAACGCCGAGCCGTGATATTTCATCAATATCCCTCGGACTTTTGGGAGATCATCAGGTGGATAATGCAATGACCGCCTGGGCCGTTTTGGACTATTTGATGCCGGATTTCAACCCCCTGGCCGTGTCGGCGGTCTGGGAGCATTTGAGTTTACCCGGGCGCTTTGAAACCACCACCATCGAAGAACGCGAGTGGATTTTAGATGGAGCGCACACGCCTCAATCCGCCAAGGCGCTCCGAAAAACACTGGATCAAATCTACGGAGGCAAACCCATGACCTTTGTACTGGCTTTTTTAAATGACAAAGATGTGGAAGGAGTCCTGCGCGAGTTGATCCGGTGGGGCGACTCGGTGGTAGTGACGCAAGTGGACCATCCCCGGGCATTACCGGCCCGGGTGGTGGAACAACGCATGAAACATTTCACCCATTCGGATCAGATCGTTTTTGCCATCACTAATACGCTTTTTATCGCGCAACAAAAAGCCCATAAAATGTCAGCGAATAATCCCATTTGCGCCACGGGGTCGTTTAAGTTGGTGGAAGCGCTTCGGAGTTGACTTGAATGCTGTAAGTTGTTTTTTTATCTGGTTCCTCTTCGATAAATTCACCATAACCATTTCGGGAGCGCGTGATGGAACCGCTATAAAATTTCATCTGAATGGCTTTCCCGTCATAAACCATCATTCCTTCATATTTTTTTGTCACTTTACCCTCGGCCCACTCGTAGGGGATTTGAATTTTAGTTTTCCCATTTTGGATCAACTGCCGGATAAGTGTCTCCCTATTTTCCCTTAAAAATTGCTGAACGGGTACTCTGCTCTCCATATCATATTCAAAGCGTTTGTAATATTATTCATAATAATTACACTATGTCAAGCCTATTGACTAAATTATAAAAATAAATTATAATATTCTTCAGCGATCAACTTTACCCCCCTATGAAAGAAGTATTTGTTGCCTCAACCAGCAAACATAAATTAGGCGCAGTAGAAGGTGTTGCAAGAGAAGTATTCCCTGAAGAAGAATCAAAAGTTGAGGGAAGAAAGGCCTCTTCAGGAATCAACGAGCAACCCGTTGGGCATGAGGAAACGATCCAAGGGGCACTTCATCGGCTTGAAGAATTGAAGGGCGCGCTTGACGCAACACGATCAAGATACGACCTACTTGTGGCTTTTGAAAGTGGCATCTTCCCTGTTACGGTGGGAAAAGTAGAACGATGGTTTGATCTCGCCTGGGTTGTTATTGAAGATGGAAACGGCACCCAAAAACTGGCCCATTCCACGGGAATTGAATTTGACGCCGCGGATGTTGAAAAGGCTAAGGCAAAAGGATTTAAAACCACGACAGCCGGCTCGATGATTTCGGAACGCACAGGGGCGGACTCCACCGATCCTCATTCCTATCTCACCCATGAGGTGGTTTCTCGCTCCGAAATGCTTAGACAGGCGTTAAAAACAGCATTGGGACAGCTTTCAAGAAGTATATTAGAACAATAATTCATCCCCTGTATGGATATTTTTATCGGATCCGGTAATGGGCATAAGATTGCGGCAACACGGGAAGCCAGCCAAGAGCTGTTTCCGGAAACCGCCTTGAACGTCCGTGGGATTCCTGTCGATTCAGGAGGTAACGAACAGCGACTTGGCCATGAAAACACCCTAAACGCTGCCTTGCACCGTTTAGCCGAACTCAAAAAGGTCATGGAGACCACACGATCTCGATACGACGTGCTGCTTGCTTTTCAAAATGGAATTTTCTCATTGCGGGAAGGAGATCAAACCCATTGGTTCGATCTGGCTTGGGTCGTTGCGGAAGATGCAGAAGGAAATCAGAGCTTTGCTCATTCCACCGGCATCGAATTCGATGCCTCCGATGTGGAAAAAGCCCGAAAAAAAGGATTTGAAACCACAACCGTGGGTTCCATTATCGCGGAACGAACGCAGGGTGATCCCACGGATCCCCACTTCCCCCTCACGAATGAAGTCCTTTCTCGGTCCAGTATCCTTCGAGAAGCCTTGAAAGCGGCCATTGGACAACTGCTCACAAAATCGGAACCCTTGCGTCGTTTCCGTGATTCGAATTCGTGAAATTCTTGATTTATGCTCATCAACAGCACCATTCGGGGCATCGTCGACGATATTGAGGAGGGAATTGAAGTCGGAAAGAATCCAACCCTGATCGATCGAACGATTGAAAACCTCATCCGAGCGCTTCGGGAAACGTCTCAGCGGCCGGACAATCAAAAAAGATACGCGAACTATTCCGGCGTAAAGGGGGAAATGGAACCTTACCCTCTGGAATCCGGCTATGCCAAAACTTTTGATCCGCTCGTGGATGAAGAAGGCTTTTATGATCAATGGGTTCGTTCGGGGGTCGTAGTTCATCCCCAGATCATTTCGGAATCCACCTGTCAAAAAACCATCGAACGGGTTCATGTCTTGATGCAGGCGTTGAGTGAGGGGCAATGCGACCTTACTCAACCCGAAACCTATTCCCATATTCCAGTCGATGAAAACAATATCCCCGTTTTATCGCGGGGTTTTTTTGAAATCTACCATGATGATGCTCTGGCCCAGTTGCGTCAAACGATCCGGACCTACATTCATCATGTCGTGCTCTGGGGAACCACCGACTTATGGACCACTTTCGACCGATTTGGGGTTAAATTGCCCCATCACACGGAATCCAAGGCACTACCGCTGCATGTCGATCAAAATCCACTAACCAATCCCGGATTCACTTCTATTCAAGGGGTTCTGGCCCTGTCCGACTGCCCCACCGAATGCGGAACCTTGTTGGTGGTTCCGGGATCCAAGCAATACTTTTCCGAATACGCCCACATGGAAAAACGCGGCGAATTTGTCCAACTGAATACTCTTGATCCCATCGCAGAAGTGCTCCAACAACAGGCCCAACCGATCCCCTTACGGGCCGGCAGTTTGGTGTCCTGGGACAGCCGGACCACCCATGCCAATACCGAAAACCTCTCAGAAGACATCCGCATGGTCGCTTACATTGCCGCCGGGCCTGCCCGAGAAGATCGTCCGGATTTGATTTCACTGCGAGAGGAAGCGTTTCGCTCGGGCTTAGCTCACTACAATCACGAAGCCTGGCTGCGGGTGAGCACCAAACCCCGTTTCACTAACCCCACCTTGATCTCTCAAGTTCGTCACACCGAACAACTTCATTTATTAGGCCAACTCTTGTATGGAAAAAGGTCCTATCGAACCTGCTAAAACTCGCCTACTGCTCAATGCCGAACCTTTTGGTTTTGGTCCCTCTGTGGCCATTGCTTCGATGTTTCCGCATCTGCGTAAACGGTTCAAGCATATTGGATTTTTGGGTACGGGCCACACCCTGGATGTGCAACGACAACTGCCCTACAACGCCACCTATGATCTCTCGAATTTGGATCCGGAAGCGGAAGAAAGGCAGCTGAAAGAAATTGCTTCCCAGTATGATTTCTTTTTTACGGCGATGGATTTTCCCCTCGCCAAGCGCATGCGCGCCCTGGGAGTGCCTCAAATCGGCCGTTACGATGCTCTCGCCTGGTATTGGCCACAGTTGCCCGAATCCTTAGGGAAAAAGGACCTTTATCTCGCCCAAAATTTCTTTGGGGTGGAAGAGCGACTTGAAGCGGCACCGGATCACTTCACGGAAGCCCATGTGGTTCCTCCGCTCATTCCCCACAATCAAATCCAGAGGAAAGGAGAGCATGTGCTCATCAATTTGGGCGGGCTTCAAAATCCTTTGTGGTCTTTGGAAGAAACCGTGGTGTATGCGCGAAAAATGATTTCTGCCCTGTTCAGCATCATTCCTGCTAGGGAAAAAGTAATGATCGCGACGAGCAAAGCCGTGGCGGAAAGAATCGGCTCCCCACAGCTTATTTACACACGAGAAGAGATGCGAAAAATCTTAGCCCGATCAAAATATGCGTTCATGACACCGGGACTGGGAAACATTTATGATAGCGCACTCTATGATATGCCAACGATCTGGCTTCCTCCCGCCAATGATAGTCAAGGACAACAACTGGAAGCCTTGAGACAACACGGCATGATTGACGGAAGCGTGGATTGGAAAGACAGCGGCACCCCCATCGATTATCGAGAACAACAAGGAAGTATCCTTGAGCAAATATCGGCAGCGGTTCATCATGCTACGATCGAAGTACTTACCGAAAACTTCCGAGATCAACAAAGAAATCTTGAGGGTAAAAACTCCAGTGCAACGAGTCAATTGCTTGATCGGTTTGGCACAAACGGCGAAGAACGCGTCGCCCAACTGATTTATGATTTTGCCCAACGTACCGATTCGACTTTATCCACCTCTTCTCTTTAATCTATGCTCGATCTTTCTTTTAAATTACCGGGCGACCTAACGGCGCGTGTCACCAGCGAAGCGGACTTGGCTGTGGAGGAGGAGCAACGCATGTTGGTCCGTGCCTATGTCCCAGGCCTTGAGATCGTGGCGAAACCCCAAGAAAATCCGGATATTCACATTCACCATCAAGAATCAACGGATCAAAAGCTGCTTTCCGAGGGAAACCGACTCACGGTTTGTGATGCGTGGAGAAACCAATTTTCTTTCGATATCTACCATCTGCTTTATAGTGCGGCTCGCGTTAAGTTCCTTGAAAAAGGTCTCTTTTCTGTTCATTCTTCTTGTGTGGAGGATGAAAAAGGCCACACCTTGATTGTGGGGCATTCCGGCTCCGGCAAAACCACGACCGCCCTTGATCTTGTCCAAAATCACGGCAAAAAAATGTCTTCAGGCAATAAAACCTTGATTGCGTTTGATGAAAAAGCAACCATGCGGGTCATGGCCGGCACTCCCACCATGACCATTCGTCAATCGGATCGTGAGCGGTATGCGTCCGTGATTGACCGGCGCATCACCTATTATGACCGTATGGCGTTTGAGCTCAATCCGAAGCAGTGTACTTCCTCTTTCGGTGGTCCTCTGCGCACCATTGTTTTGGTTCGACTGCACGACGGGCTTTCCGATACTAAAAAAATGTCCCCTACCAGTGCGCTTCACGCCCTCTACCCTTACTTCCTGGATACCGAGGAGGCCAATACCGTGGTCTGCGGGGGCTACGGGGTTTTTACGGGCACCCCCCCGGAAGGGGTTCCCCAACAACTCGCCCTTTCCTTAAAGAAAGCCCTTGAGCACGTTGAGGTGTATTCCGTCGCAGGCCCTCTCTCTTTTGTTTCTCAAACCATCTCCACTCTATGAAAACCCCCGATCAGACAACCAAGACCGAGCCCCTCATCGATTCCCCTAAAATCCTTTGGGGAGTGTGTGGGATAGGCAATGGACATACCAACCGCCAACTGCCTCTCATTGAACACTTTGCCCGCAAAAGCCGTATGGTGATTTTTGCGTACGGGGAAAGTCACCAATTTTATTCAACACGTTTTGCCGGCCATGAAAACGTCGCGGTGGAACGCGTGGCGGTTCCCTTTTATGTGGGAAACCGTACCGGCATTGATTTTGAAGCCTCGGCGGCAAGACCGGAAAATAAACAAGATTTTCTCAGCATCAATGCAAAGGCCATGGCGGCCGCGGAAAAAATCATTGGAAAACCTGACTTGGTGATCAGTGACTATGAACCGATTTGCGCTCAATATGCCTACGCCTATAATTCCCCGCTCGTCACGATCGACCAACAAAGTAAATACTTAGCGGGTGAATTCCCCGACTTGGGAGACCAATCCTGCGCCGATGAAATCGCTCGGTTGCGCCTATTTTTCCCCAAAGCCGCCGAACGTATCGCGACTTCCTTTTTTGATGTGACTCCCAAAAATCAACCCGATGAAAGGGTCGAGATGGTTCCCTGCGTCCTTAAAGATGACATCACGTCTTTGCGTCGTGACACGTCCAGGCGCACCCGCTCCATTCTTCTTTATCTTTCCTCTCAACAGCCGTTTGGGCAATCGCTGAATGAGATTACGGAACTTTGTGCGGCCCAAAAAGACACGACCTTTCACCTTTTTGCTCCCGGGAAAACACTTGAAACGTTACCCGCCACCGCTGAAAATGTACACCTCTATCGGCACGGAGACTCCTCCTTTTATTCGGTGATTCAACAGTGCAGCGGAATTGTAACCACGGCGGGACATACGCTCCTTTCGGAAGCCATGCATCTGGAAATTCCGGTCTACGCCATTCCCTTCGCGCTCTATGAACAACAAATGAATGCGCGAGTGATCGCTCAAAATGGCTTTGGAATATCCCATACCTCCATTGATGAGCCCCATTTAAGCGAATTCATTGAAGGTCTGCCTGATTTCACCACTGCCATCCATCAGGACCGGTTCGCGCTGTTACGAGGTCCCAGTCAACAGACGATCATTCAGCACTTGGAACAGAAATTTTTACGCTAAATCCCTCCCCAAATCTCATGAACGATAGACTAAAAATCATAACTCCCCCGGGTTGGGGACACGGACTCCCCCCTCACTCAAACGAAGGGATCGAGCTTGCATTGGGAATGCAGCTCGATCCTTCCTACAAAGCGGAGGTCGAAGGTCGTCTTTCCGTGGAAAAAGAAATGCGACAACGCATGGAAAATGCGGGCGTGAAGCTGGTGGAAATACAAAATCCGGCGGGTTTGAGGCAAGAAATAAACCCCAATGAGTTTCGCGTCCGAGGCAAACAAATGAGTCCGGAAGAGGAAATGGCGTTGATTCGGGAGGTGGTTCCGACTATACGAGTCCCCGAGGCCTTTACCGTAGACCAGTTCCTGCAGCGCCCCTTTTTTCCTGCGGTGCTTTACTATGAAGGAAAATCAAAAGGCGAAGGGAAGTATTTATTGGACAACGAAGCGCAATGGGAGAGATTCGTTTCCTTCCTGACGAATGAAGCCCATCCGGAACTGCGAAATCGATTCAAACTAAAACAGTTCATCCATACCCCCGGGGACCGATACACGTCTTACCGAGTCATCACATCTTGTACTGGACACATTTTAGCGGCTGGACTTTTATATTCGGGCCAACACAAAAATTCCAAGGATTTGGTGACTTCGGATTTGGATTTGGCCGAGTTGGAAGGCATTTCCATGCATTCCTTACTCCGGTATCTTGAAATTCCCGATAGTCCTTATTTTTTGGCCGCTAAGCGCATTACCTCAAATGTGGCGGGTGGCGGAAATATCATTAGCCTTAATCCCACCGCAAATTCTTGTGCGCTTCGAGAGGGAGAACTGGAAATTTTAACCGCTCATGGCATCGGGAAGGATAGACAATTGCCCGCCGCTATGGCCCGAAAAGCGGAATTGATAGGAATGACATTGGGAAGAAGATCGGGCTTATTTGTGGGAATCGACTTCATTCAAGACGAGGATCAAAAAGAGTACTACTTGGAAATGAATGGGGAGCCGGGCATGGACACTTACTTGATGAATAAAAATAACGGCCAAGGAACCGCCGTTGATGGGTACCGCATGGCGATGAATGAAGTGATTTCCGAATTAATCGGTCAAAAAGTGAGAAAGAAGCATGCAAAATAGGCAAAATATTTTATCCGTCTTGCTCATTCGAACATTTGGTGTATATTAGAAGCCTAATAGGTGGAGATTGGAGGGTTTTGAAACAGATTCCTTACAACTGAAACTTAGAAGGAATTTATTTTTTTAACCCTTATAACATGCAGGGTGTCATCAAAAAAATTGATGAGAGAGGTTTCGGATTTATCACTCCTTCTGAAGGAGGAAAAGACGTATTCTTTCATGCCAACGACCTTTCCGGCGTTGAAATGAGAAACCTTCGTGAAGGAAACAGTGTTTCTTTCGAAGTCGCCGACTCCCCAAAAGGGCCTAAAGCGGTGAACGTCATGCTTGTCGAAGCGTAATTCGCGCGACCGCATTCAAAAAAAGCTCCTTCAGGTGAAAACTTGAGGGAGTTTTTTATTTTTCAACCCCCTTGGCTCTCCTGGTGAACCCTTCGTGTCCCGCCAACGATCGACGTTTTGTGCGTTCCAAATCCATCATTTTTGCGTTGAGCACATTCATTAAAACAAATTCGTTTTGTGGAGATTGAAAATCGCTGATCTGAGCACTGCGAAGACGATCTTCCAAAATTAAAAGGGAAGGGGCATTCGCTTCGGAGTATCGCGAAAGCTATGGGGAAATCACATACCTCGATGAGCCGAGAACTGAGGAGAAATAACGTTCATAACGACTATGACCCCAAGAAGGCTAATCACAAAGCCTATGTAAAAAGGAAGTACAGTAAGTATCAAGGGATGAAGGTGGTTTCCAATTTGGAAATTGAGACTTATGTGAAAGAAAAAATGGAACAGGAGGGGTGGTCTCCCGAGAATATTGCAGGAAGATTTAATTTTGAAAAGGGCATGAAAATTATTGGGAAAGATGCCATCTATAAATATTTATATAGCGCTTTTGGTCAGCATTTATGCCATTATCTCAAGTACAAACGCTATAATCGGCGACGACGACGATTGCGCACAAAACCAATATCGGCTCCACATATTCCAAATCGTATTTCCATCCATGTGAGGCCTCAAGAAATACAAGATCGAACAACGTTTGGTCATTACGAGGCGGATACTATGGGACGGCCACGCAGTGCCTCTTTGCAAACGCTTGTCATCATGAGGGAACGACTTTCACGCAAATTGTTCGGTATCAAAGTGAAACGACTTAAATATACAATCGAAGGCTTTAAAAAAATCATTCAACCGCTCTCCGTTGCGTCCATTACCTTCGACAATGGAGTTGAAAATATTCGCTATCAAGAACTGGGCATTGCCTCTTATTTTTGCAATCCATATCATTCTTGGGAAGAAATGTTTGAAATACAAAACTCCAAACGAAATTTATTCTCAAAATCTTTTATTTTCTAACTGACACCATGTGGTGCACTTCAGGGCCGAATTCGGGAAATTACAGTAGAATACATTAAAGCAATTTATTCAAAAAAGTCAATAGCAATGGCCTCAATTCTAACCCGAATTGTAATTAAAACCTCAATATCCGGAATTCGGGACGTATAACCATGGTGTGACTACTGGGAATATCGGCTTAGAATTATTTATATTTTGCCTCCACCTCCAAAATAGGTAGCCCCAGCTTTTTACATTTCTCCATGAATTCAGAGTACTCGTGTTCGGGGGCTTGAAGCACCCCTTGCCGGTATTGAATTTGAGAAACAATGGGATCGTGGAATGCTCCTACAATGCTTGAACCGGGCTTCAGCACGACTTCATCCCATGTGAAAGCTTTTACAGTTTCTCTATATTTCTCCGCATACGCATGGGCAAGGTCTGGAACGGTTACTTCACGAGTGAACTCAAACGGTTGCCCCTCGTAGTTGCCTTGCGCCGAAAGATGTAAGCCTGAATCTCCGTTAAAGCAAATTCTCACCTCACCGGATAGCACCAAACCATAGGGCAGATGATAGGATACTGCATTGCGAGTTTTTGATAGCGTGCATATGATCTCACGATGTGGAAGGCCCAAATATTCTTCCATTTCCCCTCGAGAATCAGGTCCCCCAAGAAAATTGCGCACCTTAAAGTAATTCCAACGATCATCCCAGCGACCTCTCTCTTTTTGGAGAACACGAAAATGTTCATCCGGATAAGCGCCCGTGAACGTGTAGAGAAGATGATACTCACCACTTTCATCCCTATAAGAAGGCTGCATAGGGGTGAGTATATCAAAAAGTTTTGGCCTGGTAAAGAGAAATGGGTATACTTTTTTATTTTTCAACCCCTTTCTTGCGCCGATTGAAGCCTTGATGCCCAGCCAAAATTATTTATGAAACAGGCCTACTTCAAACGTACCGTCTGCATTATGGCATCCGCTACTCGATTGCTTTTAGTAAAGGTTACGCAATCAATTTCCAGGGTCAAGACTAGAATAGCCTACAAAGGTCGATGGTCTAATTTAAGACCAAAATCGTATAATTCAAATACAATGCAAAGCTGACCCAAAGGATATAGGGCATCAAAAGCCAGGCAGCCGGTTTGGATATTTTTGCAAATGTGATGATGGTGACTAAAATGGCAAACCAGAGAAAAACGATTTCAATAAGCGCGCCACCTGGACTATGCAGACCGAAAAAGATAATTGACCAGAGCGTGTTGAGTACCAACTGGCTGAGAAATATACCGAGGGCGATCTTCACATCCCGACGATCCAATCCTTTTTTCCAAATCAAGAAGGCCGCGATGCCCATGAGCGCAAACAACGTCGTCCAGACCGGACCGAATACCCATACCGGAGGATTGAGCGGCGGATTGACTAGACTCTCATACCAGCCGTCGATGGACGGAATAGTGAATATCGAGCCGATGATTCCAGCCAGCTCGGATATAACGATGGAGAGGATGAGCTTGAATGTGTTGTGGATTTTCATGAGGAGGGGGTGAGATTTGTGTGAAGTGGTTTTGAGTATAAGGTTTTTTGAAACCCCAAAAATACAGCCCTTATTTTTACAACATCGCCAAGTTTCTCTTGAGCATCTGAAATTGCATGGTATTTAAGATTTAAAAGTTTGGGGAGTTTTTCCTCATCCAATTCATCAACACCGGCTTCAATATATTTAGAGAGTACAAATTCGATGAATTCAATTTCGTTGTCATTCAACCCACTCAAAATAGCGTTCTCTGATTCAACCACACGATCATTTCTTGTTATCGGCTGAGTCGCGAAAGCCACATAAGCCAAAACATCAAAAAGGTCGCTTTCTTCCGCGTCAATAAGTCGCTGTAGGCTTTCCAGCTCTTCTTTGCCGTATCCAAGTTCGGCAATTCTTTGTAAAAAAGCCTTCCTTGTCGTTGGATTTGACCATATTTGTCTTAATTCTGTTTCATCCTTGAAAAACGAAGGCAGTTTTCCGTATAAATTTTGCAAAAACTCTTCTGCTGAAATAGGTTTCCCCTCCGCACTCCAAAAAGAAGTTGAAATCATGTGTTGAATTTCCCGCTCCTTGCCGTCACGAAGTTTGATTTTGATTCTCTTCCTTTTTTCTTTTGGCTCATCCTCAAGATCGCTCTCCTTTCGTTCGGGAGCCTCACCATCATCTTTCCTTTCCCTGGGCTCTTTCTCAGTAGTAGTTTCATCGATAGGCTCTCCATCCCACTCAGGATCGTTGAAATGCTTATAGGCATTTACAAAATCTAGAATAGTAAAGAACTCTTTGCCATCGAAAAGGCGTGTGCCACGACCAACAATTTGCTTGAATTCAATCATTGATTTTATGGGACGCATCAAAACTATATTGCGAATATTTCGAGCATCGACTCCCGTCGAAAGCTTTTGAGATGTTGTTAAAATCGTTGGAATACTTTTCTCATTATCCTGAAAATCTCTTAAAAATTGTTCACCTCTTGCCCCATCATTTGCCGTGACACGCACACAATAATGAGGATTTTTACTTTTGGCATATTGATTCACTAAGTCACGCACGGCGGCCGCATGTTCCTGTGTTGCACAAAAAATAATCGTTTTTTCATCTTGCTTAATCTCATTCAAAACCACTTGAACTCTTTTTGTTTCACGCTCTTTGATCTCAATAATACGGTTAAAGTCCTCCTCTTGATAAATTTTCCCTTCTTCAACTTCACCCTCAATGATTTGATCATCGGAAGTGTAAATGTATTCATCAAGCGTTGTTTGAATGCGTCTGACCTTAAACGGAGTCAAAAAGCCGTCATTTATCCCAGTTTTTAGAGAATAGGTGTAAACAGGCTCTCCGAAATAACGGTAAGTATTCACATTGTCTTTTCGTTTTGGCGTGGCCGTCAAACCGAGCTGAACCGCAGGCGAAAAATGTTCCAAAATCGCCCGCCAATTGGATTCGTCATTTGCTCCGCCTCGATGACACTCATCTATAATAATAAAATCAAAAAAATCCGGCTGATAGTCTCCAAAGTACGGACTTCCATTTGGCCCGCTCATGAAAGTCTGAAAGATTGTGAAGAAAATACTTCCATTTGTCGGCACGCCACCTTTCTTGCGGATATCCAATGGATTTATTCTCACCAACGCATCTTCCGAAAAAGCAGAAAATGAGTTAAAAGCCTGATCTGCCAAAATGTTTCTATCTGCAAGAAACAAAATTCTAGGCTGTCTTCCACCATCTCGATTCAGATTCCACCTCGCATGAAAAAGTTTCCAAGCAATTTGAAATGCTATAAACGTTTTACCTGTACCGGTCGCAAGGGTTAAAAGGATTCTTTCTTTACCATCAGCTACGGATTCAAGGACGTTATTTACAGCGATTTCCTGATAGTACCGTGGCTTTTTTGTGCCACTCCTCTCTTCAAATAGGATCGCATCAAATTTTGCCCGCCACTCATTTGACTTGGCATTGATTCTTGCCCAAAGTTCTTCCGGTGTCGGGAAGCGATCAACCAAGCCTTCCGCACCACTCATGGCAATCTCATAAATTTCTTTGCCATTGCTGGAGTAGGTATATTCAATATTCAACTTTTCAGCATAAGCCTTTGCCTGCGCGACTCCTTCCGCAACCTCCAATTCATCGCTTTTAGCCTCAACAACGGCTACTTTCTGGTTTTTATAAACCAAAACATAATCAGCTATTTCCGGCTTTGTCCGAAAACCACCCGTCTGGATTTTCCCATCGGTGATACGAAATTCACGAAGGATTTTTGACCCTTCGACCTCGCCCCAACCCGCCGCTTTCAGCTTTGGGTCTATGTATTCCGCTCTGGTTTCCGCTTCATTCATGCTTATTTAATAATTTTGTGCAAATATAAAAAGGCGTAAAGTTTATTACGAGATTTTTCAGGTGTTATGTCACTGACAATTTTGAATTCAAGAAATTTTTCAGCAATGCTATAGAGAGTTTGATTGTTGGATATTTTTGAAATTTTCTTTATAGATTTTATTGTAAAAGTGGGTTTCACAAAAAGTGCATCCAAGAATGAAGTGGCATAAATTGAGTTCATTTTTGGCATTTCTTCTTTAAGTGACTTGTAGAGTTTCTCTATTTTCTCAACTCTTTCCAAAGTGAGTTTTGTTTGTTCGTAAATTGCATCAAGGAAAAATCTAATCCAAGCAATCCAATCACCTTTATCGCTAACTCCCTTTAGTAATTCATAGTAAACGCTACGGTGATTTTCCAAGAATTCACTGATGTAGATATTCGGATATGCGGTTACCTTTTTCTCATAGAGAAACAAGGGGATAAGCAGCCTGCCCACTCTACCATTGCCATCCATAAAAGGATGGATGGCTTCAAATTGATAATGTGCAACCGCAATCTGTACCAAGGGGTCTATAACATCCCCTGAGTGAATATACCTTTCCAAATTACTAAACAAATCAGGTATTTTTTGTGGTTCGGGAGGAACAAAAGTTGCTTGTTCAATAGTCGCACCATATGGTCCAATAAAAACCTGGCTTCTGCGAAACTCGCCCGGTGCTTTATTTTTACCACGAGTTGAATCGAGGAGAATTTTATGCAGCTCTTTAATTACATTATTAGCCAGGGGCTTCTTTTCTAAAAGTTTTTTCCCATGTTCAATGGCTAAACGATAATTCGAGATTTCTCTATAATCTTTTTCTTTTTCGTTTTCTTGAGATTTTGTATTCTGGGCATCAAATATCAAAACTTCGTCCAGAGTGGCTTGAGTGCCCTCTATTTTTGAGCTCAAAAGGGCTTCTTTTGTTTCAAAAGAGCGTTGGATGATTTCCGGATTTGGCAATCTCTTCACGGCCTCATCATAACGGGCGATCATATCCCTAGCTTTCACAATATTTGGGAAAATAATGGCATAATCCAGATTTGGAGGCAGAAGAGGTGGTGTAAAAGTTATTTTAACCATATTATTTATAATTCTAATGGCTGGAATTATATCAAGCCTTATTCTAGTTTTCAAGCATTTTCTGGAATAAAGAATCCGCTAATTCTAATGTCTGGAAAAGTAGATGATATTATTCTAGTATGAATCAGATTTCTGGAATAAAAAGCAGCGATGTATACAAAGTTTCAATATTCCCTAAGACGGTGGCACAGGATTTGCGACATCGCCGGCGTAGGTATATTCAATTTTTAATTTGTCTGCATAAGCCTTTGCTTAAGCCACCCCTTCCGAAACTTCCATTTCATCGCTTTTTGCCTCAACAACAGCAACTTTCTGATTGTTATAAACCAAAACATAGTCTGCAATTTCCGGCTTTGTACGAAAACCTCCCGTTTGGATTTTGCCATCGGTAATACGAAATTCACGAAGGATTTTCGAGCCTTCAACCTCGCCCCAACCCGCCGCTTTCAGGTTTGGGTCTATGTATTCCGCTCTGGTTTCCGCTTCATTCATGCGAATCTAGGCTAAACTTTTTTCAAAAATATCCAAATACTTTCTATAAACATAGGTGCGACCGTACTTAACCGTATCATCCTTAATCTCCAAAATACCAAGCTCCGAGAAACGATCAATCAATTTCTGTGCTCCGGTACGAGTGTTAAACCCCGACCATTCCTGAATAGTAGCAACTGTAACGATAGGTTGAGCAAAGAGTCTTGGCAGGACATTCATCGCGCTTTGCGAAGAAGTTTTATTCAACTTACTTATCTTTGCAATGTCTTGTTCTCTCAGTAGGGTAATTTCCCGAACCGTTTCAATGGCCGACTCCGAAGTTTCTATTATTCCGTCCAGAAAAAAATCAATCCACTTCTCTTCCCGCCCCTCACGATAATCTGTTAACCTTTGATAATAGACTTTTTTGTACTTTTTAAAATAGGAAGAAAGATAGAGGACCGGCTTTTCCAGTAACCCTTCTTTACAAAGAAAAAAGGTTATTAGACTTCTCAAATTCTCCGAGCGCGCTGTGCATGGCATCCACCGGAGGCGGAACAAATTCCGCGTCAGCCGGCCCTTTCCCATTGATCCAGTTTTGGCTTTTACGAAAATTGCCCGGATCTGAAAAATGAGTTTGACGACCTTTAGCCATCAATTCCTTATGTATTTCGCGCATGAATCGAAGAGAAAGGGGGAACTCACGAAGTCTTTTCATTCCATAGTTGAGCGCGGAAATATAGTGCAGAATATCATCCACATCAGCAGGTAAACCCGATTCTATTTTCACATCAGCTTCAAGTGCGTCGATCATGGTTGCTTTAGTGCCCTCTATTTGGCTTGAAGCCGCCGCGTCTTTGCAGACGTACATTGAGATGAAAAAATTAACATCCGGTAAAAGCTGGGTTATGCCATCCAGCTTTCCCAAAAGACGCGAGGCCTGTGTGTCCTTTTTGATGATATCTGGCGGATGATCAAAAAGTCCTTTATTCGGGAAGGGGGCGAGAATAAAAGCCTTGAATCCATTGGGTTGTTGTACCTTTTTCCCGATCATACATTTTGTATACATTCAGCCCATCAATGTCTACAGTTTATGCAAAACAGTAGACATTGTCAATACAAATAGTTACGGTTTGAAATGTCGCAAATTTGCCTAAAATGTAACATGTCTTTGGGGATATGTTGCAAAGTGCTCGAAAATGAAATTTATAATTTGCAGGAGAAGGCTTGATGGAGGATGGATTTTTTGAGTTCGGCGAGGGAGGTGAGCTTTTGTTGGTAAATCTTATTAAGCTTTTTAGTCTCCGAATTAAACAATCTAACTTCTTTTACAATTTTTCTCTGTTCCGATAATGAGTTAGGAACAGGCAGTCGTAAATTGACCAAAGTTTTGATCGGCAATTGAGGTTGAGCTGCCCCGGAAACATTTTTTTCAATCTGAGATTTTATAAAATCTGACCTTAAAAGCTCAAATAAATACTCTGGCAGTAATAAATCTTTGTTTGTTCTAAAAATAAGCATCCCCGAATTAATTCTAATAACATCGTAAGGCACAGTGGCATCATAAATGCCAATATTACCAATTGTTCCTCGCGTAGTCATGATAACGTCACCCCTTTCAAGTTTTCCTTTGCGTAGAGCTTCATCTTTTTGTTTTGTAATAAAAATAGTTTGTTCAAATTCGAAACCATCTGGTCTGACGTTTTTAGTATTCAGAAACAGGCAATAGCCTTTATCTAAAAAGTCTGATTTCTTCGGATAATTTTTCCCTCTATCTCCATCCATAATTTGTAATATCTCCCTATCTCCGAACTTTCTTTCATCCCAGCCGGCTTTTGCTTTAGCAAATAAGTCTCCAAAATAAGCATCAAAAAGCTCCTTTGTATTCTTCAGATTCTTTTCAGCATTTCTCTTGGCTTTTTCAAGTTTTTCAAAAAGTTCATCGAGGAGGGCAACGAGGCGTTTTTGCTCGGGGAGGGGTGGGAGGGGGATTTCGATATTTCTAAGATTCGCTTGATTTAACTTTGGAACCGTTAGTCCGGTGGTGTGTTTTGTTAAGTCAGTCAAATAGAAATAAAAAACGATCCAATTGTCTAAAATAATATTTCTATGCGGTCGTACAACGTGTGCATGATTATTTACCCAGTATTTTCCATCTGCAATAAACGCAGTTCGTTGCCCTGATTCCCATTTTGCCCCATCTTCACCAATTAAAACCAACTTTTCATCAAAAATATAATCACCAACATAATCTAAAATACCAGTAGCACCATAATACGGATATCTGCCGGTCATGCGGTTTCTTTTTGTAATTGGTTTTCGTTTATTATCTAAAATATCACAAACTTCGCCGAGTTTCTTTGTTTGCAAATTTGTTTTCATCATAATTATTGCAGTTGAACAACTTCGAAATCGGTAAAATCAGAATTAATATTCACCCTAAACATGAGTGAATGAAATTTACTAAATTCCGTAACAGAATAGCTATATCCAGTCTCACCTCCTTCAATCAATGCGACACAAAAGATTGCCTCAAATGGTTGATTGGCAGGGATGATACGTCCTACCTTATTTGGATACCATATACCAGTGCCGTCCACGAAAACAACAAGACTCTTGCCCTTTGCATATTGAGAGCCTTTTTTGATTTTCTTATTTATTGCACATAGAATGCGATCTTCACCTGCTGGCAATTTTTTAATATAAGGGTAATCCATAGCACTTACATGCTCAACAAAAAATTTCTTATTTGTATTTTTATTAAATATGACACCATCGGCTTCAGATTTATGCTTGGGTTCTTGAAATGTAATATCCTGATTGTAAATTTTTCTCAAAACGACACATAAGAGCCAATTAGCCCATGCTTCTCTATAACGCATATTAAACGTCGATCCATCATCAACTGACATAATATCAGGTTTCTTTTTTAAATTGTTGCCATTGATCAACCAGTGCCGTCCTTTTAAATCACCACCTTTAACAATAGGCTCAAAATCTTTCAGAAGAATTTGAAAATTGTTAACTTGATATCTTTGATCATTGATTTTCATAAATTTTAATTATTTCCGCTTCCTCCCCTCAACTACCTTCATCGCTTTCTCAAAATCTCCATCACTTTCCGCTTCTTTTTTAAGACGCTTTTTATTGAATTTGGTATATTCTTTTTCTGCCAAATTTTTCGCTAAATCATGGGATATTTTGCCGGCACTTTCCAGAATATTCCGATCGTTTAACTTCAAAAATCCATCTAATTTCTTTATCCAGTCCCGCATTGTCATAGGAATTCTGCGCATTGCTTGCCCTTCCGCAAAAATTAAATATTGTTCAACTAAATTATTTAAAGTCGAAAGTTCATTTTCATCCAAATAATTTTTTGCAATCATAACATCATCCTTTCTGGGAACCGCTCCTCTCCAACTCATCAATCCCATGTTAGGTTTATTACTATCAGCTCGCTCAGCAATCAACTCCGCGGCTGTTTTTCCTGTAATCGCCCAATGCATTTTATTTTGAACGGTTTTGAAAAAATCAATACTCATTTCGTCAGTAGGATCATAATCCATGCTTAAAGCATAAATATCGGTTATTTTACGATAAAACCTTTTCTCTGAAGTCCGAATATCTTGGATCCTTTTGGTAAGTTCTTCAAAATAATCAAACGGCAAATCAGGATTTTTAAGCCGTTCATCATCAAGCACAAATCCTTTCACAATATATTCCTTTAATATTTGGGCTGCCCATATGCGGAATTGGGTGGCGCGCACTGAATTCACGCGATAACCTGTGGCAATTATTCCATCCAGATTACAGTATTCAATTTTGCGGGAAATTTCCCTGTTTCCCTCTTTTTGAACTATTAAAAATTCCTTAATAGTTGATTTTTTTTTTAACTCGCCGGACTCAAATATATTTTTGAGGTGAATATTGATGTTTGGGACGCTTACCCCAAAAAGTTCCGCAATGAGTTTCTGTGTGAGCCATACAGTATCGCCGTCAAAACGGACATCGAGCTTAATTTGTCCATCTTCGGTCTGATAAATGATAATTTGCGAATTGCTTGGTTTTTTATTCATAATTTTGTCGAAATAGAATTCAAAATCTCCGCCCCCTCTTGATCCAATCTCCTCATCTCCTCCAAAATATCCTTCGGCTCCCTCAAAACCACCTCGTCGCCACCATTCGGATTCCTTACCGATAGATCAAAAGTCGCCTCATTTAAATCAGCCACATCAAAAATCCACGAATTCTCAGAATCGGCTTTCGTTTTTTGTAGTTCCACAAACTCCGCCAAGTCTTTTTCACTCAACGGGTTTGTTTTCCCAAGATTGCGACCCGGATTGAGCTGATAAAACCAGATGTTCTTTGTTGGCTCGCCTTTGGTGAAAAAAAGCACCACTGTTTTCACTCCTGCACCCGTAAATGTTCCTCCGGGGAGATCGAGGACCGTATGGAGATTGCACGTTTCAAGCAAGAATTTTCTTAAAGAAATGGAAGCGTTATCCGTATTGGATAAAAATGTATTTTTGATAACAATGCCGGCTTTGCCACCCGCTTTGAGGCTCTTAATAAAATGCTGTAAAAACAAAAGGGCGGTTTCGCCGGTTTTAATTGGGAAATTTTGTTGAACTTCTTTTCGCTCTTTTCCACCGAAAGGAGGATTGGCCAATATAACATCAAAACGATCTTTTTCCTGAATATCGGAAATATTTTCTGCGAGCGTATTGGTGTGAAGAATATTTGGAGCTTCAATCCCGTGCAAAATCATATTCATTACCCCGATGATGTACGCCAACGACTTTTTCTCCTTTCCGTAGAAAGTATTTTTTTGCAAAGTTTCAACGTCTTTCGTTGAAAGATTTCTACTGTTTTTCAAGTATTCAAAGGCTTCAACTAAAAACCCCGCGGAACCAACCGCGCCATCATAAATAGTTTCTCCAATTTCCGGGTCAATTACTTTAACAATCGTTTTAATGAGGGGACGAGGTGTGTAATATTCTCCGCCGTTGCGTCCGGCGTTTCCCATGTTTTTGATCTTGCCTTCGTACAAATGAGAAAGTTCGTGTTTCTCTTTTTGTGACTTAAATCGAAGTCCATCGACGATATTTAAAATTTCCCTCAGGGTGTATCCACTTTGTATTTTGTTTTTTAGCTCATTGAATATTTCTCCAATCTTGTACTCAATCGTGTCAGAACTTTCCGCGGACTGCTTAAACCTTTTCAGATAAGGAAAAAGCTCATTGTTCACGAAGTCATTTAAATCCTCGCCGGTCATTGCCGCATTATGATCCATCTTTCCATCGGGTGTTTTTGGAACCGCCCAATTGTCCCATCTGAATCGTTCGGCAATGATGTAGGTATAGTTTCCTTTTCCTGCAAGAGCAGCTTCAGTGGCACGATCTTCCTCTAAATCCTCAAGATACTTGAGGAAGAGAATCCAGGAAGTTTGCTCTACATAATCCAGTTCGTTGCTTGCTCCGGCATCTTTCCAGAGAGTATCGTCAATATTTTTGAAGGCTTGTTCAAACATAGTTTAGCAAAATCATACTATTTATTTCGCTACAGAGAAAGCAATCGCTAATCTCAAAATCTGCCCGCCTCAAAACAGGAAAAAAGTTGAGCGTGGGTTTTCCGTGAACCGTCGCGTACTCCTTTGCTCAAGAGCTAAAAATCCAATAGCGAGCACTGCTCGCGAGAGAGGGCCCGCCTGAGGCGGGTTGCCGGCTGGAGGGGGCGACGCGAGCCCCTAAAACCTTGGAGCGGGTGATGGGAATCGAACCCACCTCTTCAGCTTGGAAGGCTGACATAATAAACCACTATACGACACCCGCATGGTGCAAGGGGCATTTTAAAGAAGTGATCCCAGGATTGCAAGCCAATTGAGCGGGCCTCGAAACCGTCTCTCGCCTCGGATTTATCCTTCCTTTTAGGCACTTCCCCCCTTAAAATACTTGACATATTTTTTAATGTGCTTATTTTAACATGCCTACCATCCGAACCTTTCTGCCGCTCTCCCTTTCCGCACCCGATCCCCGTGACCTCACCTAAAGGTTATTTTTTCCGCTTGCGTCGCTTTCCGTCGAGGCACCGGCTTCTTTTATTTCTCTTTCCCTTATCCCATGAATCATTCTTCTGCCGTAAGGCCTACGCTCGGGAATGAGCGAGCCTACCGACGACTCAAGGAGAGAGAGGAAAAGACTGCCTCAGCGCCCCGTTTCGACTCCGAGTATGTGGCCTTGAATCATTCAATCCATCACTTGATGAAAGCACTCCCCTTTCCTCCCCTGGAAAATCGCGGGGTCCAGTCCCTTCAGATCGGAATAAAAGCCTCCAGCACTTCCGCCCAAGTGCTTCAGTCCGCTTTACTTCATTGTGCTGCAATCATCGAAAATCCCCATCTGACGCACTTCTTAAACGATTTTTTCCAAACCAAAGACGATTTTTATATCGAGCTTGCCGTCTCAACTCCTTCCAACCGACAAGAAGCTCGGCTCGAGCTTTTCCACGGAGACCGTCGACCGCTGTTGAGCAGTCAATTTTCCTGCCCGGACCAGGCACACGAAGCCACCGCCTTTTTTAGCTTTGGAGAACGCTCTCCCGCCGATCAGTCTTTGTCCGCACCGGAGCAACTTTTTTTCACCCAAAGCTGGGTCGCGATTCTCGAAGCTGAATTTCTGGGCCCCTCCTAATAACGGGCGAAAAAACTGGAGAAACTCCCTTCAGGGGCCCGGCCTTCCTCGCGTTGCCTTGAAATGATCGAAAATTGATGATTTTTCAAAGTTATACTAAGCCGCCTTTAAAAACTAAATAAATAGTGGTATGATGTTGGTGATATTTTTTCACCAAATATTTTCATGAAAGAATGGCGTAGGATTCAT
>Ga0076332_1017_pt1 | contig 23150 bp, 22 predicted proteins | sample RifGroA2_FD_67839 | JGI IMG/M metagenome (GOLD analysis project Ga0076332, IMG submission 67839) | Peregrinibacteria bacterium GW2011_GWA2_44_7 | reverse complement strand
GATTTCGCTGTAGTTGCGACCAATGAACCGTTTGGCGGAAAAAATGGTATTTTCAGCGTTGGTCACGGCTTGTCGCTTGGCGGGAATACCGACCAGTCGTTCGTTTTCTTTTTGAGCTACGATCGAGGGGGTGGTGCGTTGTCCTTCGGCATTCGGGATCACGGTGGGTTCACCGCCTTCCATAACGGCCACGCAAGAGTTGGTGGTTCCAAGATCGATTCCAATGATTTTACCCATGAAAATGTGGTTATTGAGTATTATTTAGTGAGATAATGAACTGATTCGATGAATTAGCAGTCATTATTATAGAGTGCCAATTCTTGTGGGTCAAGCGTTTGTGGGTGGAGCGGTGTTTTGTGTCGGAAATGTGGAGTTTGATGGGTTGACACTTCCATCGCCGACTTTGATTTTTGCAGGTCGAATCACTTTATCTTTGAATTGATATCCTTTTTCAAAGCATTCGAGAATCATATCTTTTTCTCCCGGGGCTTGCATGACGACTTCATGAAAATTGGCGTCGAAGGGGGTGCCGGGTTCACAGCCGATTTCTTCAAATCCTAAGGTTTTCAAGGTGTCCATGAATTGTTTTTCAATGGCGAAAATGCCTTTGATCCATTCTTTCTCGGTCAATTCTTGCGGGATATGTTGGAAGGCGCGCTGAAAGTTGTCGATCACCGGAAAAATGGCTTGTAGAAAAGTGAGGTTCGCAAACACGATTAGGCCGCTTTTTTCTTCGTCGGTGCGGCGTTTGAAGTTTTGAAGGTCTGCCACGGCGCGTTTGGCCATTTCCGTCATTTCGTCTAGTTCTTTTTGCATGGCCAAGAGGGTGGTTTCCGGTGCGGAAAGTGGAGAGGTGGCGTTACCGTTATCCGATTGTCCCGTGTCGGAGGTTTGTGCGCTTTGAGTGGCGTCATCTTGCGAGGCGCCTGCCCCTGCAGGGCTTTTGGCTCCGGGGAGCGGTTCGTCGCTCTGGGGTGTTTGTGGAGTCGTATTGTCGGGCATGAGAGGAAAGGTTAAAGCTTAATCGTGAATGAGTTTTTGGACTTCTTTGAGCAGGGCGATATTGAAACCGTAGGCCATTCGGGTGGGCCCTAAAAGTCCGAGGTAGCCTTTGTATTCTCCGTGATGATATCGGCACACAATAAGGCTGCAACTTTCAATTTGGGGTAAGATATTTTCTTTTCCGATGAAAATTTGGGGTGCTTCGTCAATATTGAGTTGATCCAAGATTTTAAGAAAATGCGTTTTTTCTTCGAGCACTTCGATCACCTGGCTGGCTTGTAGGGGTTGTTCCAAGAATTCGGGTTGTTTGAGCATGTTCGAAAGTCCGAGGTAAAACGTTCTTTCGTTGTCGGGAAGACTGGCAAAGCTGACATGGGGAATGGCTTGGGATAAAAGTGAAACGGCTTCGTGCACTTTATATTCCGCTTGTTTGCGGGCCACGGCTTTTCGAACATTTTTCAGATGTTCTTTGGCCAATTTTGCTGCTTTGTCGTAATCAACCAATTGATCGATATATAATCTATACCCTTTGTTGGTGGGGACTCGTCCCGCCGAGGTGTGGGGTTGATAAATCAAGCCTTCGTTTTCAAGGAACGACATGTCGTTCCGGATTGTGGCGGGACTCACGGAAAGTTGGTATCGGATGAGCACGGTTTTTGATCCCACCGGTTCGGCGGTTTCCGTGAACTGTTGAATGATGGCGGCTAAGATTTGCCCTTTTCGGGCGTCGAGTGGGATCACGATGAGGTTTTTCTTAAAAATGGTCTATGGAACCTAATTCAAAAGAGGTTTTAGCACTTTTTATTATAGAGTGCTGAAACAGGTTTTGCAATTGCTCTCCATTCTTTTTTACAAAGCCGCTTGTGTCCATGTTCTGAGCCGTTTCTTCGTGGTTGAAGCGTTGCCCAGGCGAAGTTCTCTGTCCGTTTCCCTTTTTAGGATACTTTCAGATAGACTCAGTATGCTTTTTTCTCCCAGTGCCTGCGAAAAAATATCGTTTGTCCTTTTGAGGATTTCCGCTATTAATTTCATTTCTTTAATGGTTTCCGTTCCGGGGGCAATGCGCAGGTAGGGAATTTCTTGAAAGTTGTAGTTGCTTTCTCCTTCTATGTTTCTGTCGTAAACGGCCATTCGGGTGATTTGAAATCCATAACTGGTTCCTTTGTTTATTTCCAGCCCAACTTCTTTGGCAAAATAAAGCACCAGATTCAAAAACGCACCGGCAATTTTTTTCGAATTTTCTCTGAATTCATGCGCAGTCGCTTCTTGTTCATAAAATTCATTTTCTTGTTTTCCATAAAATTGTTTTTCCTTGTAGGATTTTAGAAAATTAAAATCCAATCCGATATTAAAAATTCCTCCCGCTCCGGATGTTTCTTTTTTAGCAAGTTCATGCTGTGGGTGTGAATCAAGATGGGGAAGAATGATTTCGGAAATCAAACTTTTTCCTGTTTTTTGCGCTCGATCTTGCGCTAAGGATTCCGCCAAGTAGGCCGTATTACGGGAATGGCGCTTCATTTTTCTTTCAAGAGTATCTTCTTGAATCGTCAGTTCCAATTTTCGAATCGAATTTTCCGGCAGGTGGAATCCGCCTTGACGACGATTATTTTTTAAATCGGAATCCGCATATTCTCCAATGGCCGTGGCGAGTCCCGCCGGAGCCAGCTCCAATCCATCCTGAGCAAATTTGATTAAACTTTCAAATGAAATCACTCGTACAAATCGGGGGAGTTTGCGGAAATTAAAATTTCTCCAGTTGGCGCAACGTCCCAAGGTTGAATTATCAATAATGATGTAAATTTTTTCTTCATCGTATGCGCTTTTTTTAGAGGGTTTCCATCCTTTTGGATCGGCTAAGGCCTCTAGTATTTCATTTATTCCCGTCATTTTCATGTCGTACATGTTGGACATGGGATTGAGGAATACGGCAGTCGGCATTTCTTTTTTTATCCGTTCAATGAGCCCGGCCGTGTCTTCCGGGTTAAAAACCACCGGTTTTAAATTTTGATCCTTAAAGTGTTGCTCGATTCTCTGATCCACTTCGAAATAGATGTCACTTGTTTTGAAAATTTCTGATTTTTGTTGTCGTCTGGAATTTTCTTTATCGAGTAGCATTAAAATTCCATGAAGTGCATTGATTCCTCCATCGAATAGTACACTTTTCGCTTCGCGAGATTCGTCCCCTCCAAAAATCAGTTTGTGTAGTTTTCTTTCTAATGTGTCCCTTTCCGGCATAACCACGCGCTGATAGTCACTTCGAAACGGCTCCGATTGTTGGCGTTTTCCTCTTTGCCCTTTTCCGCTGCCCCCATAAGTCGGTGAAAACCACGACTGCGACTCTTCATAGGTGGCAAATTCTTTGAGCAGGATCCGGTATTTGTTGGCATATTCCCTCATTTTTTGATCCATCCAAAATGCTTCTCCTTGTTGGGGGAAAAGTTCTCCCTGATTTTTGATTTCAAGGATTCCTTTCTCGATTTCAAGGATTTTAATCATCAGAACTTCCAATCGTTGTTTCTCTGTTTTATCGGGAGGAGATCCATAGTGCATTTTCTGGGCTAATTCATAGAGTATTTCCGCATCTTCTTTTGATAAGTGCGACGAATGAGGAAGTGCGAATTCTCGTGGGATTCGTTTGTTGGTTTCTTGTAGGAGTTTTTTTCTTTGTGTTTCCGTAATAGGTGTTTCTTGGTAGAAGAGTTTTGCCGTTAAATCGCAAAACTGCCCTCCAATTGTTTTGTTCCCTTCTTCATAAGATAAACCGGGGGAGTAGGGATAGGTCCCTTCCAGATAGTACGTTAGCATTTTAATTTTTAATCGTTCGAGTTTGAGTTCCAAGCTGTCTATATCCTCTGCGGTTTCTTGTTGATACTGTGCTTGCTCTTCAGGGCTCCATGTGGCCGGTTGTTTTGGGCTGAATTTAAATGTATTCCCCCATCTGTCATTGTCTGTGATCGTTAAAACGTCATCCACATGCCTCAATTGGGCTTGAACGCTTTCCCGTCGCGGTGTGTAGGTTTCAAGCGGCTGAAATAAATCAAATTGGGCGGGTGCTCCGGAGACTTGAAGTGGAGCACTGTTTTCTTCTGAGCTATTTTCTTTGTGGCTATTTTTGATATTCATTTTCCATTTCGTAAAAGTTTCCGAAATCTAGTTTGAAGTGCACCACATGTGTCTAAAATTAATATATTATATAATTTAAAATATATTTAGTCAAATTTAGTGTGCAGTGCGGGATATCCCTTCGGTTTGTATTGACTTTATTTTTATTTTATATTATATTATATTCTTAATTTTAATTTTTGCTTTTATGGCATTGGATATTTTGAGCCGATTGATTGCCGAATTGAAGCCAGAAGCGCAGACAGATGCTCCTTCCAAGACTGAAATTTTGGGTGAAGATCCTTTGCCGCTTGATCTTCGAGTGAATTTAGATTTTTTCAAACAGAAACTCGGGATTTTAGTGGTTATTGCCAGTAGAGGGGATGCACAAGAGATTTCTATGGATTCTTTTATGCGTGCGTTGAAAAATGGTTTAAATGAAACCATTTATAGTGCGTATCGCGGTCGTTTTACTTCTAAAGAAATCATTGAAATATTTTGGGCGGAAAAAACCGCTTCTATTCCTCCCGAGCTAGCCCTCTCTTATCCGGATTATTTTATGGCTAACGATATAAAACGATTCCTTGGTTATCGGATAACACCACAAGAAGCGGCACGCTTCCATCGCAGTTTATTTGAAGATTCTCGCCTTAATCTTGGAAAAGAGGGCAAAGTAGACAGCTCATTTCGTATTTTTCATTCGGAGATTAAAACACTCGAAGAAGCAGCACGTTCCCAAACCATTTCTCCATTTGGGTTGAAAAAGCTTTCAGCCCTTATTCAGTTGAGAGATCAGGGGATGGACTATATTGAAAAAATTTGTCCGGAGGTGGAAGGTTGTCTTTCTCCCGAATTGAGGGATGAATTGGTAAATAGCAATTCGCATTATGATGGACGTGCCCCCTATTTGAATATGGAGCAGCTTGTTTTTCATCTCGTTTTAAAGGGGGCTGATCCTGTAAAAGTCAATGGAAATTATGCCATGATTCCTATGACGGATGAAAAAATGGATTTGTTTGCTGCCGGAATTCCTCCGGAAGCGATTGAGCAGTGTTTTCGTCGATTTTATCCGAATCCCGAAACTCATTTTCGTCGACCTTACGAGGTTGAGGATAAAAAAATGTTTATTGCGCGGTTTTTAGGAAATTTCAAAAAGGGATCACACGCTTCGGTGGAAGATTTTTTTGCTATTCTTGGTTCGTATGCGCTCTCGTATTTTGAAGAATTTGGTTATGGGTTTAGTCCGATCGTTGATTATATGAAGGATCGAGCTTCTTTGGAGCAGCTCGCCCGACTTTCTCCCCGCTATCAGAAGCCGTCGCAAGTGATTTCTTATCTTAAAATCTCCAATGGTTTGCCCGAGGATGTGATGGCTGAAGTTTCGAGTGCCGCGGATATTTTGTGGGCAAAATTTAATCCTCATCGAGGTGCTTCTCCTTCTTTGAATGAGGACACGATTAAATGTTTGAGCTATTTTTATCAGTATGATCGAGTGAAGTACGATTATTTGATGTCTTTTAGTTCTTATGACAGTGAACGGATTGTTAATTTGTTCTCTCATCAAAGGGAGCCGGATTATATTCACTTGAGCGAATCAAATAAAGTGTTGGTCCCTTCTTATTTGCTCACCATTTTGGAAAAACTTTATCCTCTTTCACCTCATGAATTGGATGAATACCTTCAATTTATGAGCTCTGAGCGTTACCCTTTCTCCAAACAACTGGAGGATATCCTTTTCTTTATGCGGCGTGGGGTGACCCCTCAGGAATTATCTACTACAATCGGTCGATTTAACGTATGGAGTGGCTCTATCCTAAAATATGTCTTATTGCTTGAGAAAAAAGGAGCATCATTTCAAGAGGCCTTGCGGTTCTGTAAGGATTTACAGGATAAGAATAAGTCGCTTGATTTTGCCGAACTTTTGAATCAAAAGATCGCCTTGCTTTCCGATCAGTAGATGAGGAACTGTTGAGGGAGAGATTGGGTTAGATTTTTTAGGTCTAAAGTCCTTTATTAGACATGTACCCCACCAAATCCACCAAGCGGTTGGAATAGCCCCATTCATTGTCGTACCAGGCGATGATTTTGATCATCGTGCCTCCAATGACCATGGTGGAAAGTCCATCCACGATGGAGGAGTGCGCGTCTCCGCGGTAGTCGATCGAGACGAGGGGTTTTTCGCTGTAGTCGAGGTAGCCTTTCATCGCACCTTCGGAGGCGGCTTTGACTAAGGCATTGACCTCTTCTTTGGTGGTGGATTTCTCGACATCAACGACCAAATCTATGATGGAAACCGTGGGGGTGGGAATTCGGATCGCCATTCCATTGAGTTTGCCTTCTAGTTCGGGTAACACCAGGCCAACGGCTTTTGCCGCACCGGTTGTGGTTGGAATCATCGAAAGGTTGGCGGCTCGGGCACGGCGGAGATCTTCGTGCGGCAGGTCCAGGATGCGTTGGTCATTGGTGTAAGAATGAGCGGTGGTCATCAATCCTTTGAGGATATTGAAATTTTCATGCAGCACTTTTGCAACAGGTGCCAAGCAGTTGGTGGTACAGGAGGCGTTTGAGAGAATGTGATGTTTTGATCCTTCATAGTTGTCCTCGTTGACTCCTAAGACCACCGTGAGATCCATTTCTTTTCCCGGTGCACTCACGATTACTTTTTTAGCGCCTGCATCGAGATGTTTTTGTGCGTCTTTTCTGTCGGTGAAAAAGCCGGTGCATTCCAAAACGACATCAATTTGTTGATTTTTCCAGGGTAAGTCGGCCGGATTTTTTTCCGAATAGACATGAATTTTTTTTCCATTCACCACGAGGTCCTTTCCTGATACTTCCACCGTGCCATTTATTTTCCCGTAGAGAGAATCGTATTCCAGAAGATGAGCCAAGGTGTTGACGTCACCGAGGTCGTTGATGGCAATGACCTCGAAACTATCTTTTTCAAGATTGGCACGAAAGGTATTTCGTCCGATGCGACCGAATCCATTGATGGCAACACGAGGCTTCATAAGAGCGGGGGAGTTAGGGGAGATAGATGACGAAGCCGAGATGGGCTTCAAGAATAATGTTCCTTGAGTATAAGTGTCTTGGTTTTAATCTTCAATGCTCAAATTAACAAATTTACCCTCTCTAGATTATTGTGTTATCATTTTTAAACGATGAATAAAAAGCAACCCTCCTCTTCCCAAATTGAGCAAGCCGTTTCTATTTTGAAACAAGGGGGAATTGTGGCTCATCCTACGGATACTTGCTATGGGCTTGCCGTGGATATTCATAATCCTGCCGCGTTGCTGCATTTGTATCACACCAAAGGGATGGATCTTTCCAAGCCGGTTAGTATTTTGACCGCTTCTTTAAAAGAAGCTCAAAAGTATGCCCAATTTTCTGATTTGGCATTGCGTTTGGTCAAGCAATTTTGGCCCGGAGCATTGACCCTTGTTCTTCCTCGAAAATCGGTTTTACCTTTTTTCTTAAATTCCGATGAATCTTTTGTTGGACTTCGTTGTATTGATGAGCCTTTTTCTGTCGCGCTTTTACAGGCTTGGGGAGGCCCGGTCACAACCACCAGCGCTAATTTTCACGGAAAATCTTCCCCGTACGCTGTTCGGGACATTTCCGTGCAGCCGGATTTTATTTTGGATGCGGGGGATATTCCCGTGAGAATGCCTTCTACGATTATTCGAATTGATGATGAGAACGTAAATCTTTTGCGCTCCGGGGATTTGGACGAGGCGGTTTTTGAGTTTTTGAGTCGGGAGGGGGTTGAAATGGAATCATAGTTCGTTCGCGTTTTTGTATTTTTATAAAATATATTTTTTCTTTGCAATAATTTTTGCATTTCGTGTTTTAGGTTTTATTTTTTTGTTATTTAATAGATTCAAATTCATTATTTTGTATACAAAAGTTATACCTTTTTTCCTATTTTTATCGATTTTCCGGAATTTATTTATTGACAATACCTTTTGATAAGCCTAAAAATTGGGTTAATATCGCGATCAAAAAAATTATACACATATTGTGCACAAGTTTTGAACACAGCATCTTATAAATGAAGAATAAAAGCCTTAAGCACGACCCCGTTCTTTTACAAGAAGTCCTCGCGTTATTGGACCTCCACTCTGGTGATGTGGTGGTGGATGGAACTTTGGGGTTGGGAGGGCATGCGCATGCCATTCTTCCCCAGATTGGTCCAACGGGTCGCTATTTTGGATTTGATCTTGATCAAGCCAATTTATCTCTTGCTCAAGAACGTCTTAAGGATTTTTCTCCGCAAGTTGTGTTTTTTAACGATAACTTTGCTCATTGTCATCAACGGCTTCGGGAAATCGGAATTTCTTCCGTCAATGCTATCCTTTTGGATTTAGGGCTTTCTTCGCCTCATGTCGACGATGTTTCTCGTGGATTTTCATTCCATGCCGATGCCCCCTTGGATATGCGGTTCAATCGCTCCGAGGGAATCACGGCGGCGGATGTCGTCAATCATTATTCCTATGAGGATTTGAGACGGATTTTTTATGAATATGGCGAGGAACCTTATGCCCCCAAACTATCTCGTCTCATTGTGGACCAACGGGCGATCACTCCTTTTAAAACGACATTGGAGTTGGCTCAGCTTGTGGAACCTTTGATGCGGTCCCTTTCGGATCGGCGCCGGTTGCTCACGCGGCTGTTCCAAGCGCTCCGTATTGAGGTGAATCAAGAATTGGCTCGTTTGAAAGAGGCTTTACCCTCGCTTTTATCGCTCTTGGCTCCTTCTGGGCGGCTGGCGGTGATGAGTTATCATTCGCTTGAAGATCGTATCGTGAAGCAGATTTTTAAAGAGGCAGTTCGCGACTGTTTTTGTCCTCCTCAGGTACTTCGCTGCGAATGTGCCACCCCCTTGTTTCGTCTTTTGACAAAAAAGCCCATTATTCCTTCCGAATCGGAACAACATTTCAATCCCCGTAGTCGTAGTGCCAAATTGCGAGTTATTCAAAGACTTGCTTCCTCTTGACCTCTAAAGTTTAAAAAATTCATGAATCCTTCCTCTACTTCTATCCCTCCAATCTCCTCTCAACCCAAATTGATTCAATTTCGAATTCCCTTTCGTTTGGGGGTTTTTCTTATGGCGGCCCTTATTTTGCTTATGGGGACCGTTTCGTTGATTCAGTTGAATGCCATGTCCACTCAGGGTTATTTGATTAAAGAACTTGAAGATCACAACCAGCAACTGGTGGAAGATTTTGAAATCAATTCGATGTTGATTTTGAAGGCCCGCTCCTTGGGTTCCATTCAGGAAAGTGAACTGGTTCAAACCATGGTTAAGCCACAGCAGGTTTATTTTTTGGATAGTTTGACGGGTTTGGCTGAAAATCCTTCGCTATAATTCTAGGAGCTGTTCACCTAACAGAAACCCTCTGCTCTTTAAGCTGGTTGATTTTTTCTATGACCGCCAGTATTCTACGTTTATCCTTTTTAAGGAATTGTTTTTAATTTAAAAATTTAAAATCATGACGCACTCCTTAACGAATAATCTTATGAAAACACAGGCTGAGCTTTCGGCTCATCCCCATAATTCCATCCCTATGTTGGCGGAATTGAATGCTTCGAATAATCCTTATTTAAAGGTCCTTCCTTCCGGTTTCCATATGGTTAATTTGAAAACCTTGCTTACGGTTGCCGATCAGCATCGTTTTGGAATTGTCGCTATCAATCAACGCTCTCCCCAGATTGTTCGTGCGACGCTTGAGGCAGCTTGGAGATTGAAATCTCCCGTTATTTTGGAGATTGCCGAAAGTGAGATTGAATATTGCAGTATGGATACCGATCGTTTGGCGGCGGTTTCTCACGAGATTGTCCAGGAAATGATTGAAAAATATGGCTATGCTGTTCCTGTCGGTTTGCATCATGATCATATCCAAAAGGATGTAGTGGGATGTACGGACCGTTCCATCAAAGCCGGTTTCAGTTCGATTTTGATTGATTTGAGCAAACTTTCTTTGGATGAGAATATTGCAAAATGTCAGGAGGTGATTCGCAAAATTTATCCTTTGGGAATTGCGCTCGAAGCTGAGGAAGGATTTGTTCACTCGGTAGAAGCCACCGATGTGGATCATATTTATCAGGATGTTGAAAACTACTACACTAAGGTTGAGGATATTTTGAAATTGATTGTTTCCACGGGAGCCACCGGTGCATCCTGTTTTATAGGCAATCAGCATGGGATTTATAAGGCGCAGCCTCGTATTGGTTATGACCGACTCCGTGAAATTTCAGAGGCTATTCGAGAGTATCAATCCTATCCCGTTATGCATGGGGGGAGTGGACTTGCTCCCGATCAATTTCGAAAGATCATTGAAGCCGGAGCTCGTAAAATCAATTACGCCACTTCGGTTTCCAATATTTGGTTTGAGCATTTTCCTCAGCCGCTTTTGGATAAAATGAATGAAAAAGCCGAGGCCACCAATCGGCCGCTTCGAAAAGTTCTCAAATGGTTTGAAGAGGATATCGAGCAGTTGGATCATACCGCTTCCATTGAGGCGATGGTGGAACATATCATGCACATGATGACCCATGCGTTTGGCTCCCATCAAACGGCACTCCACTATCGAGAAACCGTGCCTTTTCTTCAACTTTAAAACGTTATTTTTTTATGATTCGAATTGCCATTAATGGTTATGGTCGTATTGGACGCGCATTGCATCGTCAGTTGCTTGCTTGTGAAGATGTGGTTGTCGTTGGTATCAATAGTCGTGCGGATGCGCATTCTCATGCGTTGCTTCTGAAAAGGGATTCCGTTTATGGCACTCTGGATGCTTTGGTGGAGGTGGAGGGGAAAGATTTAAAGGTGAACGGGAATGTGGTGCAGGTTTTTCAGGAATCGGATCCGGCTCGCGCTCCGTGGAAAGACTTGGGCGTGGATATTGTGATCGAGTCTACGGGAAAGTTTACCACCCGAGCTCAAGTTTTGCCTCATTTGGAAGCAGGGGCCAAGAAGGTGCTTATCACCGCGCCTTGTAAGGACGAAGCGGTGCGTACCATTGTGATGGGGGTGAATGATGAAGAATTTAATCCGGCTGACTTTGAAGTGATTTCCAATGCGTCTTGTACCACCAATGCGCTGGCTCCCACCATGAAAGTGTTGGAACACTATTTTGGAGTGGATGCCGCGATGGGTTCAACGATCCATGCGTTCACTTATACCCAAAACTTGTTGGATAATTCCAGTACTGAGGATTTTCGTCGTTCCCGTGCCACCACCGAATCCATTATTCCGACAACTACAGGGGCGATGACCGCTATTAGCCAGGTTATTCCCTCTCTTAAAGGAAAGGTGGATGGAATGGCGTTTCGGGTTCCCATCCCTTCAGTTTCCGTTTTGGATATGACCGTGATTTTAAAACGGGAGGTGACTGTGGATGAAGTGAATGAGCTTTTTTTGAAGGTGGAGGGTGAGGGAATGAATGCGATCTTAGGCACATCCGATGAGCCTTTGGTCTCCATTGATTATAAAGGGGATACACGGTCCGCCATTGTGGATTTGCTTTCCACCAAAGTATTATTTTGAAGGCAATTTAGGTTTAGTGCTTGAAGCTTTGGCTGATGCCATTCATTCCATTGCGGCGCATATTCATACTGCGGAAGTGGGTAAAGCCGGGACCAAGAATATTTTTGGTGAAGATCAATTGGCATTGGATGTATTGGCGGATCAGATCATTCGAGAAAAATTGACCTCTACCCGTTTGGTTTCTCAAGTTATTTCCGAAGAGCTGGATGAGGTCCACATTATCGGGGATGGCCCCTATACGGTTTGTTACGATCCGCTGGACGGTTCTTCTTTGGTGGATGTTAATTTATCGGTGGGAACTATTTTCGGCATTTATGCCACTCAAAATTTGATCGGGCGTACTCCCCGCGAAATGGTGGCGGCCGGTTTTGGTGTGTATGGTCCCCGTACCACCTTGGTGCTTTCTCGTGGGGAGGGAACTCATGAGTACCGTCTTTTTCCCGATGATGAATGGCGCCTTTCAAAATCTCATTTAAAGATCGGAGAGGGTAAAATGTTTTCCCCGGGCAATCTCCGGGCCAGTTATGATCGGCCGGATTATCTTGAATTGGTGAATTGGTGGATGAAGGAAGGGTATACGCTTCGTTATTCCGGAGGGATGGTTCCGGACCTTAATCAGATCTTAATCAAAGGGAAAGGGATTTTTTCTTATCCCGGTTATTCTCATGCTCCTCGAGGGAAATTAAGGTTGCTTTTTGAATGCGCTCCCATGGCTTATCTTGTGGAGCAGGCCGGTGGGGCCGCTTCGAATGGAAAACAACCCATTTTGGATCAGTTGATTGAATCTTTTGATCAATGCACGCCGATCTATATCGGTTCGGTGGATGAGGTGCTTCGATGCGAGAAAATGTTGAATCAATAAATAATAGTCCTGTTGCAGAGAACCTAGGTTTTAGGGGTTCCTTTATTATAATTTGTGTTAGAATAGGGGCTCAAATCTATGGACGCTTCTCCACTCTTTTCATCATCATCGTCGAGTAAAGTTGATCAAGCGCAGATTCAGGCTTTGGTTTCGGCTTGCCAGGAGGGGGATATGGAAGCATTTGGAAAATTGTATGACATCTACATCGATTCCATCTATCGGTATGTTTATTATCGGATTGATCGTGAAGAAGTGGAAGATGTGGTTGAGACTGTTTTTGTGAGGGTATGGGAAAATATTGATAAGTATCGTCCGACACAGCATCCTTTTTCTTCCTGGCTATTTCGTATCGCGCATAATTTAGTGGTGGATCATTATCGGTTTCATCGCAAACATATTTCGCTCAATGAACAGCTTCCCGCCGGCTTGGACCGCTTAGAAAATGATCCTATGGAATGGGCCGGTCAACGTTTGAATAAAAAATACCTTCGAGAAGCATTGGCTCAATTGAAAGATTCCTATCAACAGGTTTTGGTTTTTAAATACATATTGGGTTTCAGCCATCAGGAAATTGCTGTCATTCTGCAGCGGAATCTTCCCAATATTCGAATTTTGCAGTATCGCGCGCTCCGAGCATTACGCTCTATTCTTGAAGAACGAGGCCTTCAGTGTAATGATTGATTTATTTTAACGTTGTAAAGGTTATGCGGAATTGGATTTATCACTACAGTCGATTGGATCAGCTTGAGAAGCAATTGATGGATATTGCTTCCGAGAAGCAGGGTATTTCTTTGAAAGAGAAGAGTAAATTGAAGTCGCGTGTTTTTCATCATATTGAAAATTTGATTTCAACCGAAACGATTGAGTTCAACTCTTTGGAGGCGCAACTGGAAAAATTGATATTGGATGTTAAACCCACGAAGGCTTTTTCCTTTCAACGGCATGAAACGGGATGGGATAAGCTTAGACTTCGATTGCAACGGGTGAACCTGTATGATATTTTTTCTATTTTCTCACCGAATCGTCGCTTTTTCGCAACCTTTTTATTGCCTGTGATCTTGGTGGTTATTTTGGTCGGAAGTTTTTTCCCTCTGCCCCAGGTTTCCGCATCTAAAATGACTATCATCGATCATTTTTCCGGATCGGTTTTTATTGAGCGTGAAGGGGTAATTTCCCCCGTTACAGATGTCGCTTCCCATCGTCTTGAGGAAGGGGACCGCGTTTTTACGGAGGGAGATGGTGTGGTTACGGTTTCTTTTGTTGATGATTCGCAGGCTACGTTGGGGCCCGATTCATCGCTGCGATTGATTCAACTTTGGTCCGATCCTTCCAATCTTTTCCGAACCTCCATTTCTTTGGAATTGGAGAGGGGGCGGCTGTGGTCCCAAGTGGTGAATCTTTTTCCCGATTCAAGCTATACGGTTTTTTCCGAAAAGGATGTTTTTTCCGTTGATCATCAAGCCACGTTTGATGTTTTTGCTTTCGATCAGGGAAAAGAAGTTCGTGTGTTTGATTATTTGGTTGATTTTAATGTGGTTCAGGATGGGGTGAATCGTGAAGGAAGACTCGGGCCTCCTTTATCCATGTTGATTGATGAGGCACATGCGACTTTTTTAGTGGAACCGATTCGTGATTTTGATGTCTTGAGTATTTCGGATGTTTGGGTTCAAACCAATCTTGTGAACGATCAAAATCATCTTCAAGAATTGGCGGATTATTATGAGCAAAATTTAGCACAAAATGCGGGGACTTTGCCCGGGGAATTATTGTATTTTGCAAAACGGGGGAAGGAAGAAGTTCGTTTTTTATTCACTTATGATGATCAATCCCGAAAAGATTTATCTTTTGTCGTTTTAAAGAATCGTTTTTCAGAAGCCGCCGAATTGATTGCCCGAGGAGAGTTATCCCATGCACAGGAATCGCTTGAGGATTATCAGTCGCTTTTATTTGATTTTGCGGAATTGAGTTCGGAAGAAGCTTATGCCGTCCTTGAAGAGAATCGAAAACTTCTGGAAGGTCTTTCCGCCGAAACCTTTCATCCGCTTCGCGAATTTTTAGATAAAACTTTTCTTGTTTTAGCCAAGGACGATAAAACAAAAGGGCTTCTTCAATTGCAAAATGCCTCGAATCAATTGGAGGTTGCATTGGATTTGATCCAAATTGGCGCTTACGATCTCGCACAAAAATCTTTTGAAGACTACCAAGTGGAGTTCAATGCCGTTATTGAAGCCCTTCCCCATTTGAATCCTGAGCAGCGGGAAGAATTTGTGCTTTTGATTTTGGATCAAAAGCTAAAGGACCTTCAAGTTTTAAAGTTGATTCAAGCTGAAATTCAAAACAATGAAGCCATGAAGCAACAGCTTGAGTCTTTGGAGACGGACACTCTTTTTCAGCTCAATACACTGGTGTTGAATTTGAAAGATCGTGCCGTGTTGCATCTTGCCACCTTTTTAAAGGAGGCAAAGGATGACGAAGCGCTTCAGCTCCAGATTTTGAGTCGTTTAAAGAAGAATGTTCAACCGAGTATTGAAGTCATGGATTTGATCAATACGTTGGAAGCTTTTTATTGGGATGATCGTGTTGAGGTTTTGATCTTGAAAGAATCGGCATATCCTTTGCCGGAATCTTCCCCTTTGAACACCATGAATTATGACCAAGATCTTATTCAAGATATTCCGATTCCTGGAGGAGAAAGTTTATAGTCCCATTCCTATTAATCCCAAGATCAACCCTAGCATCGCCACGATGCTGCCAATCATCCATAGTCGCATGGTGACTTGCTGTTCCGGCCATCCAATTTGTTCGAGATGATGGTGCAGCGGAGCAATAAGAAATATTTTTCGATGGAATAGTTTTTTTGAACTCAATTGAAGGATTACCGAGAGGGTTTCAATGACAAAAATGAACCCGATGAAAGGGAGAATCAGTACGGAGTTGGTGAGCATGGCAATTACCCCCAGTGTGGCACCCAGCGCCAGTGATCCGGTGTCTCCCATAAAAACTTTTGCCGGTGGAATATTGAACCAGAGAAACCCTAACGAAGCACCTGCGATGATTCCGCAAAATGCCGTTAGTATCAACAGTCCTTTCATGTAAGCAATGGCTCCAAATGAGGCGAAGGCAATCACGATGAGTCCTCCGGCTAAGCCGAAATCTCCGATTCCGGGTACATGAATGTTATTGTACCCCAATTTAAAATAGAACCAGAATGCCCCCAAGGCGGCAAGTAAGATCAACCATAAAAACTTTGGTTTCACGGCCATTCCTTTTGTTTTTCCCACGCCTTTAATATTAAGATAATCGTCCAATGCTCCCAGTAAACCTACGGCAATGAGCGTGAAAAGGGGAAGGTAGGTTTCTTTTCGATTTAAAATGGAATGATCAAATAGTCCGAAGAAAGAACCAACTCGAGTGAGTAGTACGACGATCAAGCTGGTTCCCCAAATGAGAATTCCCCCCATGGTTGGAGTTCCTTGTTTTTTTGCGTGCAATTGATGGTATAACGTTGCGGATTTTCCGTCCGTGGCTGTTTCTCTGATTTGTTTCCCTATTCTATATTTGAGGAGTAATTGAATGAAGGGTTTGGCCATTATTATGGCTAGAAAAAATGCTATTCCGAAGCATGAAAAAATAAGAATCGCATGCCGTACGGCTTCTGTAATAGGAAAAGGGAAATTCATTTTAGCCTACTTACATAATAAGCCTTTCTACTGCAATTTGAAAATTTGGCTGCAAACGATTCGCCACTCGTCTCTTTATCGGTATCTGATAAAGCTTCCTCGTGCCTTATCGTTTTCGCTGAAATTTTCTTCATTTCGTAACGAAATTTTATTATGTAAGTAGGCTATTACCAACTATAGCTTTCCGCCACCCAATTGATCAACCCTTTTGTATCTGAAAAACGATCTTTGCTTCCCAGCACAACCGTTAGAATTTCATGGCCTTCCGGATTTAAGGCTCGAGTGATCAAACATTCTCCCGCTTCGGGGGTAGTTCCCGTTTTCAATCCTTCGATTTTGAATCCTCCGATGATTTGATTTTCAGTTAAGAGTTTATTGGTCGTCACGACCTCATGTTCAATCCCGCTTTCACTTTGTATTTTGTAGCGATCTTTTTCGGAAGCCTCAACCAGGATCGGCTTTTTTAAGACGAGCATACTTAAGATTGCCATGTCTTCGGCAGTTGAGTAGTTGGTATTTTCGTCGAATCCCATCGGGTTTGAAAAATGGGTATTTTTGAGGCCTAGTTTTTCGCTTTTTTCATTCATTTTTTTGACAAAATTTTCTAGTGACCCCGCATTGAATTCCGAAAGGGCAACCGCCGCGTCATTTCCGGAGGCAATCATCATTCCATACATGAGATTTTTGACGCTGATTTCTTCTCCGCTGTTCAACCATACTTTTGATCCTTCAATCCCACTAGCCCTTTCACTGACTTTCACGATGGTGTGCGGTGTTTCTTCTTCCGCAATGATTATTCCTGTCATGAGTTTGGTTAAACTGGCTATAGGTACTCGGTTTGTGCTGTTTTTCTCATACAGAATTTTTCCGGAATCCAGATCCACCACCATTGCCGAGTTGGCGGTTATTTCCGGATTTTGGATGTCGGGATTTTTTTGCGGGAGAGGCTGAACGCTTAAAATTGGTTTATTCTCCCAAGGGGCCTTGGTGGTTAGCTCTGTTGGGCGTACGACGCTGCCTGAATGCAGGGTGGAGGCAAGGAGCAGTGTGAGGACGGTTTTTAGCATAAGGAGAGGGTATTGAGATCATTAGTTATTGTGCTGGTGCGATTTCGCACCATTCACCTGTTTTTAGTTCGCCGAGCTCGTAGGGGCCCATTTTTAAACGTTTTAAATATAGCACGGGGTGTCCGATCTTTTGGAACATTTTTCGGATTTGTCGTTTTCGGCCTTCTTTAAGATGGATAACCACTTTTTTAGTTTCCGGAAAAACTTCAATGCGGCAGGGTTGGGTTTTATAAAAACTTTTTTTCCCATTCACTTCTTCTTCGATAAAAATACCTCGTTCCAATCGTTGGATTTCTTGTTTCAGCGGGCATTTTTTTAGCCGCGCGGAATAGACCTTTTCACAATTTTGGCCCGGGTGGGTCATGGAGTAGGTGAAGCTTCCGTCATTCGTAAGAATTAAAAGTCCTTCCGTGTTTTTATCGAGCCGCCCTACGGGATGAAGATTTTGAAGGGCCTCCGGTAGCAATGAGAAAATGGTGTGTTCCGCATGAGGATCTGATTTTGTGGTGACATATCCTTTTGGTTTATTCATCATCACATAAAGGAATTGTTCTGGTTTTGAGAGCGTTTGTCCGTCCACTTTAATTTCATCATGATCGGGATCAATCAATACGCCCAATTCTTTTTGAAGTTTTCCATTGATTTCGACTTTTCCTTCCTCGATTAACCGATCGGCATGTCGCCTTGAACAGTAGCCCGATTGAGCGATAAATTTATTGAGCCGCATTGTAGTATTTTAGATTATTTTAATAAAAACTTTGTGCGTTGGCTTTCACCCAAGCCGCCATATCTTCTCCCAATTCAATGATGATATCCGCTTCCGTCGTCCAGTCGGTGGGGAGATACGGAGAGGGGATTTGCGTTAATACGGTTCCCAATGGAAGAAAGTTGGTTTTTAAATAGTTCAATTCTTCTTGGTCAATGGCTTCTTCCGCCGGTTGTCCGGCAAGGAGAGCCGATCGAGGTATAAAGCTGGTGGTCTGTATTCCTTTTTCTGAGGCATTGCCAAATCGAACGATGTTGAATCCGAAACGTTGCAGGTAATACATCACTTCATTGGCCAAGCCATTGACCTTGGTGCCGTTTAAAATTTGATAACTCAGGGCATTTCCATGGACTTCCGGGTGCATTAAAACGAGATCGGCAAATGTGCGAATATCTTTATAATCACTTTGATAAGGAACCAATACGTAAGCTCCTCCGTACAGTTCTCGTTCCGGGGTATAAAGGAATCCGCCTGCGGAAAGGGGATCGTCGCTCAATACCCACGATGAGACCGATTCTCTTCCCATTTTCGAGGCTAATTTTGCCAGATAGACCATTTCAGACCAGTTTAAGTTGGTGTCGAAGTTGGAATTAAACGCATCATACAAATCTTTGAGTTTTGAGGCATTGGTCAGTACTCCGAGGCTGAGTGCTTTTTCTTTTATGGCTTGTAAAACTTCCTGTTGCCGATTGGCACGGGCAAAATCACTGCTTGTTTTTCGGCTACGCACATATTTCAATGCGGTTTTTCCATCGAGGTGATGCGGTCCTTTTTTAATCGAAAAGGTTTGGTATCCCAGGGTTCCATCTTCTGCCGGATAAAATGGGTCCACAATATCTTCTTGGATATTCACGTCTATGCCTTCAATGGAATCCACCACTTCAACGAAAGCGTCAAAATCGATCCGTGCGTAATAGTGAATTGGGATTCCCGTGATTTCGGAAATATTTTTTGCCAGGACCTCGTAGGCTTTTTGATAAGCCGCTTCTTCTGTTAAATTTTCTTGAAACATGGCTTGTTCCGCATAGAGTTCAAAAATGCTATTCACTCGATTCCCCCCATATAGTTCAGGGATTGTGACATAAAAATCTCGTGGTATCGAAAGCATGGAAACCCATTTTAGGTCGTGATCAATGCTTGCAACGATCATGGTATCCGTTAAATTGGCTCCGGAATGAGTCGCATTTCCCGTTCCCAACAATAAAATATTGGTGTGATTTTCTTCGTCGGTTTTTATTTTTTCACTGAATGCGGATAACACAACTTCTTTAAAAGAAAATTCTTCTGCCAAGGTTATTACTTTCCATCCCGCTTTCCCCAATAAAGTTAGCATAACAATAGCAATGACTGTCCAAATGAAATGCTTTTGGATCAACTTTAAAAAAACGTTTGGATGGTGAGGTGTATTTTTTTCTTTGGCTACCGGTATTGGTTTTGGGGGAACCTTCGAAGGCGGCAGGCCTTTGCGGATTTTTTTACTTTTGAAGTCGTCCATAGATTGTGAAAGATGACGACGGGAACGATACTCCAGAAATGGTCCATAAGCCAGTCCATTTCATCTTTTGTTTAGAATTATTTCATGCCATTTTCGTTAGGATGGATTTATGAAATTGGAAGCTTATCCGCATCGTTATTTTATAGTGAGTTCGCTTGTTTTTTTGCTTGGAGTTTGGGTTGGGGCGCGTGGTTTTTCGTTGAGCAGCTTTTTCCTGGGATTGTTGTGGTTTTATTTTTATTCTCGTTTTTCCTGGGATAAGCGCTGGGTGTTTTTTATGGTTTTTTCTTTTGCATTTGGATTTTTGAGAATTTTTTTCGCGCTTCCCCTTTTTACCTCCTCCGATCTTGCTTATTATAATGATGTTTTACCGATAATGATTCTAGAGGGGGTTATTGTCGATTTTCCGGATAGTCGTTCCAATCAAATTCGTTTAACGCTTCGGATTGATCGCTTGAGTGATTCGAGCGATTTCTCTGCCATGCATACGGTGGATGGTTTATTGCTGAGCACGCTTTCGCGTTACCCGGAATATTCATACGGTGATCGCCTGCGTCTTACGGGCTCGCTTCGCTCGCCCCCCTCCTTTGAAGATTTTTCCTATGATCGTTATCTTCAACGCTACGGGATTCATTCCGTGCTTTATTCTCCAAAAGTCGAGGTGCTTCAGCACGCCACGCTTCATGATACCAAATGGCTTTTGTTTTTATTGAAATCAAACCTTGAGAGTCGATTGAATCAACTTTTTTCAGAGCCTCATGCCAGTTTTGCCGCCGGTCTTTTGTTGGGTTCCCGACGCGGGATCCCGCCGGATTTGATGGATGCCTTCAATCAAAGTGGCTTGACGCATATCATTGCCATTTCAGGTTACAACATTACATTGATCATTGCGTGTATGTTGAGTCTTTTGCGTGGACTGAGTCGACGCGTTCAAATTGTGATTTCCAGTGCGACGATTTTTATTTTTGTCATTTTGGTTGGTGCCACATCCGCGGTGATTCGCGCTTCGGTGATGGGAGTTATTGCCTTGTGGGCTTTGGGGTTGGGGCGGTCCGCGACCATTGATCGCATGCTTGTTTTTGCGGCTTTGATCATGACAGTATGGAATCCTTTTATTCTTGTTGATGATGTGGGATTTCAACTTTCCTTTATCGCCACCTGTGGTTTGATTTATGTTAATCCTTTCATGGAGCGATTACTTCAAGCACTTTCAATTTATCAGCGGTTGCCTTCCTTTTTTGCTTTCCGAGAATCTTTTGTGACCACTTTGTCCGCGCAGTTGTTGTCGTTCCCTTTATTGGTGATTTATTTTCATCGTTTTTCCATTATTGCGCCTCTGGCAAATGCCCTTATTTCTCCTTTTATACCCCTGGCCATGTTGACCAGTTTTTTGGCTTTGATTTTCTCTTATTTCTGGCAAGGTTTGGGGGTGATTTTGGCCTATATTTCATGGTTTTTTCTGGAATGGATCATTCAAGTCGCCCGCTATTGCGCGGAGTTGCCGTTTTCTTCTTTGGATTTTTAAATCGTTTTTTTCGATTGATGTTTTCCCATTTCATAAACCCAGATGGGGCCATATTGTTTTTTGCGATTTCTTTTTTGTCGATGAATCGGTGTCCAATCTGTTATGGGGAAGGCATAGGAGACAACGCGGGCTCCTTTTTTTAGTTCTTTTTCGCATTTTTTTTGGACCCTTCTCATTGCATGGGGAAGCAGGTAGGTCACAATGACATCGGCTTCTTTGAGATCCACACGATAAAAATTTTTAAAGCAAATCCGGGCCCTTGATCCTTTCAGCCAATAGGAAGGTCTTAGGAAGGTGGCCAGCACAAAAATGAGGGGTGATAATTCAAATCCCGTCGCATTGGCTCCATGTTCAATCGAGGCCAGATGGACCAGTCGTCCGTCTCCGCATCCCAAGTCAAACACTTTTTCTCCTTTTTTGATCTTCGCCAGTTCAAGCATTTTTCGTACACGATCTTTGGGGGTGGGTACCCATGGAGCTCCCGTGATTAGGGCAATCAGCGTCGGGATAATAATAATGATGATCAGTACGGTTTGAAACGTGCTGAGGGGCGGGAATAATTTCATGAAATCAATGATGCCTTCCATTGGGGGGAGTGCTTAAAGTTTATAAAGATAAATCGTTTTTATTTTTTTTGTTTTATTTTTCTCTATTTTTTTTAGCAGTTTTAATTCCGGCACATGAAATGTATTTGAGACGATGAGTGTGTTTTTTTTGCATTCTTTTTGTATCTTGGGGCTTAATTTTTTTTGAGCCGTTAATCCATTTATTTGCGATTGCTATTAGAAAAATAAGCGGCGCATTTTCATAGCCTATCCCGATGGCGCCGTATTTTTTTTCGGCCTGGATGAGTAGTCTCCGTCCCCGCATCCCAGATCATAAACAACATCTCCTTTTTCGAGTTTTGCTTCTTTGAGCATTTGCTCAATGGTTGCTTTATTACTCGGTACCGACACCGCTCCCGAGAAAAGATTGATGATGAACGTCAACAGAAGGAGGACGCAGAAAATAAGAATGAGAATGAGGAGGAGGTTCGTCAACATGCCTGCGATTGTATCAGAATTTTATTTTAAAATCATAATTCTGTGCCAATCTTTAAAAAAGCCACGAAAATATTTTCGTGGCTATAAAAGTTTTCTTGGAGCTTTTTTTGATTATTTTTTCCCTTTTCGAAGCATGGGTAAGCCAGTTCGTTTGTTTTCTACTACTTCATAGCTTGCAGGAATTTGATTCAGTGCATCTTTCTTTTCTTCACGGGCGAAGAAATAAATTTGTTGTTGTCTTCCGCCTCGGAGAGTCACCATTTTGCCGTGAAGGAAGTAGGTTTGGCCTTTGCTGTTTTTGTAACTGAATGCTGCCATGAGATGGTGGATTAAGAATAAACCTAATGTATAGGATAATTTACAGGTTTGGCTTCTGTAAAGCCCATTTCTTGGTTTTAGCCCTAGACGTACGCCAGAAAAGAAGTTTCTTTGCTTTCTTAACAGATTGTGGTGTTCGAGTGGAATTAGATTGACTTTTCCTTTGATTTTTCTGTTTATAGTATTTTGTTTTGTCGATTTTTATCTCTATATGCTTTTTACTCAACTGAGGTTGACAGTCTTTTCATCCTCACTATACTAGCTTTGCACTATCTTAGGGGTCGTTCTTTATTGCCTTTTGGCGCCATCGTCTAATGGTTAGGACACCGGGTTTTCAACCCGGTAACGGGGGTTCAATTCCCCCTGGCGCTACCAACACCTTTAATAACTTGAATTTTATGGCAGAATCTTTGCGGGAGTCGGGGCGATTTTTTGCCATTCCGGATGTTTTAAAAGTTCCTGCTGGAGTTTCTGTCGATATGGAATTGGTCGGCTGGGGAGCAACCGAGGAGGAAGCATGTGAGACACTGAGGGACAAATTAAGGTCTGGACCTCTAGAAGGGTGCGAAATCCTGGTGGAGGAAAATCTCTCCTATAAATTTGCTTGAAAGGAAATAGTCCTTTTCGTATGCTTTATTTCCCGACAAGAGCAATGGCTTTTTGAATAGGGCTGTGATACCCTGGTGGCATATTTTTTAACAGGTTGGCGTGTTGAAAAAAAGTCCTCCTTCTCGATTTTTTCTT
>Ga0076332_1034_pt1 | contig 23234 bp, 24 predicted proteins | sample RifGroA2_FD_67839 | JGI IMG/M metagenome (GOLD analysis project Ga0076332, IMG submission 67839) | Peregrinibacteria bacterium GW2011_GWA2_44_7 | reverse complement strand
TCGGATCGTTTGAAACGGGCCCTTCATATTGCTCATGTGGATGATTTTTTGAATAAACTTCCCGTGGGCATGGATTCTTTAATCGGAGAAAAAGGGATTAAGCTTTCCGGAGGGGAGCGTCAGCGCGTGGGCATTGCTCGGGCGGTGTATAAGCATCCCGAAATTTTGTTTTTGGATGAAGCGACTTCGCATTTGGATGGAGATTCGGAGAAGAAAATTCAAGCGGCTTTACACTCGTTTTTCAAAGGAGTTACGGCGGTGGTGATCGCGCATCGGCTTTCTACTTTGAAGGAGATGGATCGCATTGTGGTGTTGAATAAGGGGCGAGTGGTCGAGCAGGGAAGCTTTGAGCAGTTGTTGAAGCAGAAAGGTGAGTTTTGGAAGTTGTGGCAGAAGCAGAGCTGAGGAAGAACACTTCGTTCGAAAGGAAGAGAATCAATAAAGAAATCGGTGTGAACAGAGGTGATTAGCTCCTAGCTTTCCTCGCATAGATTTTTTACTTCCCCTCCCAGTCGATAGATCCAATCATCGGTGGTCCATTCCTCTTCATGCGGTTCAAAGGAAGCCATATGGGCCAATTCGTGACTCATGATGCTTTCCATTTGGCATTCATTCAACGAAGACGCTCCTACAATGGCGTAGGCTCCCGCATCTCCAATCGAGGGTAATTCAATCACCGTTCCTTCTATTTTATTTTCTTTTCCTTCGGTTAAAACATAGGGGCAAAATACGAATGCATGATCAATCAACGTCTCGAAAGTTGACCAAAATAAATCATCGCTTCCCGGACAATCATTCCAAGCGATGCAACTTTTTTGGAATCTCAATTCCACTTCACTTAAGTTCAAGGACAACCATGCTTTTGCTCGTTCGATTCGTTCGGTGTTTTTTTGATCGCAAGGGATGGAAAGTGCCGCTATTTCTTCGAGGATTTCTTGATAGCGTGTTTTTCTGGGGGTTATGCTCAGTGAGTTTTCTGGTGGTTCATTCGTAGTGTTCGCACCAGCCGGCATTGTACTTGCCAGCCCTATTGCTATTAACCCTGTTAAATTCAGAGAACTTGGTTTGTGCATATCTATTTTTATAACCTGAATTCGTGGTGAAGGCAATTTCCCATTCTCCTTTACTTAAACTCCTCCTATGTTAGTATGAGTTTGTCTAAGCGATAAAATCATGTTTCAAATCACCCGACAAGCCGACTATGGATTGCTTTTGATGACCGCCTTGGCGAGTCATTTTCCGCAGGGCTATATCGTTTGGCCCGTCATCCCGAGGAGATCCATATTCGCACTATTTTGGAAGCCTTGGGCGAAGACTTAATGTTGGTGCGTTGCGGTTCCGGCGATAAGGCGTGTCAGAGTTTTTGTCAGTGTTCGGCGCGTGGTTTTTGGCATGAATTACAGGTTCAAATTAATGAAATTTTGAATCACTATACCCTGGCTCAATTGGTTCAAAAATCGGTTCCCGCGTTTAAATCCAATGTACTTTTAAATGGTTTTTAAAAAAATAAATCACCCATCTTATGTCCACTGCATCTCCAACGACTCCTTTGCTTTCAATTCAGAATTTAAATATTACGGTGGACGGTAGCCCTATTGTCAGAGGGCTTGATTTGGGAATTTATCCGGGACAAATTCATGCGATCATGGGCCCCAATGGGTCGGGGAAAAGTACCCTTTCCTCTACGCTCATGGGACACCCCAAGTATGAAGTGACCGAGGGGACGGTTCAATTTCAGGGAGAAGATTTGTTGGCGTTGGATCCGAATGAACGTGCCGCGCTAGGACTTTTTTTGGCGTTTCAGTATCCCAAGGAAATTCCGGGGGTTAATTTGACGGCTTTCATGCGGGCTTGTTATAACGCGGTTCGGAAGACGCGAGCGCAGCGAGCGGGTGAAACCTTTGAGCCGGTTTCGTTGTATGCGTTTAAAAAAATGATGATCGATCAAATGAGTTTGGTGGGACTGCCCGCTTCGTTTATGAACCGTTCCACCAATGAAGGGTTTTCCGGTGGAGAAAAAAAGAAATGCGAAATTTTGCAGATGGCTCTATTGGAACCTCGGTTGGCTATATTGGATGAGACGGATTCCGGACTGGATATCGATGCGTTGCGAACTATCTGTGGGGCCATTCGCGCAGTACAAAAACCGGAGCAAAGTTTGCTCATGATCACCCACTATCAGCGAATTTTGGATTACATCACTCCGGACGTCATTCACATCATGATGGACGGAAAAATTGTCATGACCGGTGGACCTGAATTGGCAAAACATCTTGAGAAAGAAGGCTACGATTATGTGCGTGAAAAAGTGGGAATGCCGAAAACGTCGTCTTTAAAATTGACCGCTTAGGGGTCGTCCATAAATAAATTACCCACCTTATGTCCACTGCATCCCCGAATACAATCGCTTTTCAATCGAAAAATTTCTCATCGTACCGCTGGTACGTCTCGATATTTTCCTCAATCATAGCGCCGTATTCGGGGCGCATTGAACTTAAATTTGAGCAATTTATTTCCCAACGACCCCTTAACTTTTTTCTATGGGCGCTTTAGATTACGTGAACGATTTGGACCGCAGTGTTTTTGACGGACACAACAATGACGATTATGCGAAGCGGGCGGAAAAGGGTTTGTCCGAACGCTTGGTTCGTAAAATTTCCGGTGATAAAAATGAACCGGAATGGATGTTGGAGCATCGACTGGAAGCTTTGCGTCTTTTTTATGAAATGGAGCTTCCGACCTGGGGGGTGGATCTTTCGGATGTCCATTTTGACGAGATCATCTATTACGCCTCTCCCGATGAAATGAAGGGATATGCCACCAGTTGGGACGATGTGCCCGAAGACATCAAGCGTACGTTTGAACGGTTGGGTATTCCGGAGGCGGAACGCAAAGTATTGGCTGGAACGGGTGCACAGTACGATTCGGTGAATGCGTATCATAAATTGAAAGAAGAGTGGGAAAAAGTGGGGGTCATTTTTGAAGACATGGACATGGCACTCAAAAAGCATCCCGAGTTGGTGAAGCAGTATTTTATGAAATGTGTCCCTTCCAAGGATCATAAGTTTGCCGCGTTGCATGGAGCCGTTTGGTCGGGAGGGACGTTTCTTTACATTCCCAAAGGCGTCAAAGTGACGGCACCGCTTCAGGCGTATTTTCGGATGAACGCCAAATCGATGGGACAGTTTGAGCACACCCTCATCATTGTGGAGGAAGGCGCGGAAGGTCATTACATTGAGGGGTGTAGTGCCCCGAAGTATGGCACTACTTCCTTGCATGCGGGGTGTGTTGAAATTTATGTAAAACCTAATGCAAAGTTTCGTTATTCCAGTGTCGAGAATTGGTCTCAAGATACATACAACCTTAATACCAAGCGTGCGTTGGTTGAGGCGGATGCGATCATGGAGTGGGTGGGAGGCAATTTGGGCAGTGGAAAAACCATGCTGTATCCGTGTTCCATTTTGAAAGGTCGCGGCGCACGAGCGGATCATTTGGGTGTGGCGTTTGCGAACAAGGGGCAGATTCAAGATACCGGTGCTAAAGTGATTCATGTGGCGCCTGATACGACCTCAACGGTTTTGGCCAAAGGGATTTCTAAGAATGGTGGAGTGTCCGTGTATAGAGGACTCTTGCAGATCAATAAAGGGGCGACCGGTGCGAAATCGCAAATCCGTTGCGATGCCTTGATTTTGGATGAATTGTCCCGCAATGACACGTATCCCGATATGAAGATTTATGAGAATGATGTCTCTATTGGACACGAGGCTACGGTGGGTAAGATTAGTGAAGAGCAGCTTTTTTATTTACGCAGCCGCGGGCTTTCGGAGGATGAAGCGTTGGCTATGATCGTGAACGGATTCATTGAGCCGATTGTTCGTGCCTTGCCCTTGGAGTATGCCGTGGAAATGAACCGTCTCATTGAAATGGAGATGGAAGGGGCGATAGGTTGATCACGAAGGGGGAGGTGTCCCCCCTCGTGGAGACCACTAAAAGTGGTGCCCTCCCCCACAATGTTTTTTCAGTTTTGGGACCCACGAGACCCAAAACATGAAAACTTGTTTGATAGCATAGATTTTACCTTCAATACTCATTATGACATCATTTTCTCTTCAAGATCGTTTTACTCCCAGCAACCTAACGGATGTCAGAGCGTATGCCTTTCAATCGGCACTTGCTTTCCCTTCGCAGTCGCGCGATCGATTGTGGCTGGAGCAGTTGGCGGTTCCTGTCGCTCCTGATTTTATTCCGACTCCAGACGGGTGGGAATGCTATGAAAATGCGGTTCAAGATCCTTCGGCTTATAAAAATGAAAAGTCGGTTTTTTATTGGTTGCATCGAACTTTTTATCATGCGGCGTTTATTTTTCATGTGCCCGCCGGGGCTTCCATGACACTTGATTTGCCGGTGTTCCCTTCGGAGCTCTGGCCGCTTTTGATTGTAGAAATTGGTGCCGGAGCCAACGTCACCATCTGTGACGATCTTGCGGTTTCCAGTGGCGGAGATACGCCTTTTCGTGGCATTTTGGTTCGGGCGGCAGAGCGGGTGAAACTTCAATGGAAAGGCTATCAGCACAATGAAGCGTCTTCGACTTTTTTTGATCATCAGACTTTCATTTTGGGAGAAGAGTCCACCTTGGATTTTTATCATCAAGAAATCGGGAAAGGCCATACTTACCGAGAACTTTTGGTCCAATTGGATGGATATCACAGCGAAGTTTTTTCCCAAATTCTTTTTTTCGCGCACGGGAATCAGCAGCAAGAAATGAGAGCCACTCATTTGCATCGCGGAAAAAATACGGTGTCGCACATGGTTTCTAAGGGTGCGGTTCAGGACCGTTCACACAGTCGATTTTTGGGTTATATTCAAATGGAACCGGGATGTTCCGGCGCCGATGGACAGCTCCAGGAGCATAATCTTTTGCTCAGTTCGGATGCTAACATTGATGCGGTTCCCGGTTTGGAAATTGGGCATCATGATGTGGCGGCAGGTCATTCCGCGTCGATGGAACGCGTGGATAGTGAAAAATTATTTTATCTTGCTTCTCGTGGAATTCCTAAGGCCGAAGCGATTGAACTCATTGTCGAAGGCTTTTTCTGGGACGCGCTTCAAAAAATGAAAGATGAAAAATTGGCGCGTGTTGTTTTTGATGATATCAAAACTTATCTCTAACCGATTCTTGTGAAATCACGCTTTCCCCTTTTACATGAGCAGCCCACATTGATTTTTTTGGACAGTGCTTCTACTACGCAGCGCTTGGATACCGTCTTGAAATCCATGGATTATTATTATCGTTTGATGAATGCCAACGTGCACCGTGCCCTCTACTTGCTGAGTGAGCAGGCAACGGTGGCGTATGAAGGAGTGAGGGATAAGGCAAAAGATTTTTTGAATGCTCGTTTTCGTGAAGAAATTATTTTTACCCACGGTGCCACGGAATCTTTGAATATGGTGGCTCACTGTTGGGGGGGGCAGAATTTGAAAGAGGGAGATGAGGTTGTTCTGACGGTCATGGAACATCATTCCAATCTAGTCCCTTGGCAAATGGTGGCCCAGCGTGCCGGGGCAGTTTTGAAATTTTGTCCTCTCACTTCAAAGGGGGATTTGGATTACGAATCTTTGGAAAACTTGATTGGTTCTCGTACTAAAATGGTCGCGCTGACCGGGCTTTCAAATACTTTGGGGACGGTCGTAGATGTAAAACGTGTGGCGGATTTGGCCCATCACAATGGGGCCTTGATTTCCGTGGATGCGGCGCAGCTTGTTGCCCACTTTCCTATTGATGTGCAGGAGTTGGATCTGGATTTTCTTTCCTTTTCTGCTCATAAAATGTATGGCCCCACAGGGGTTGGTATTTTGTATGGGAAGCGAGCTCATTTGGAAAATATGGAGCCGTGGATGGGCGGGGGAGGCATGATTCGCGAAGTCCACCAGGATCGTAGTGTCTGGAATGATTTGCCGTTTAAATTTGAGGCCGGGACTCCTCCCATTGCCGAAGTGATTGGATTTGGAGCGGCTTTCGATTTTTTTAAGGAAGTCGGTTTCGATTTTATTCAGGAACATGACGTGCAACTTCAAAATTATTTCATTCATGCTTTACAAAAATTGTCTTATATTCAGTTGTTGGGACCTTTGGATTCCACGCGTCAACGGGGTGTTTTTTCTTTTCTTTTTGATCAAGTGCATCCCCATGATGTTTCCGCTTTGCTCGGTCAGGGCGGGGTATGCGTACGAGCCGGGCATCATTGCACCATGCCTTTGATGAAGATTTTGAATGTTCCCTCAACGACTCGTGTGAGTTTTGGTATTTACAATACTTTTGAGGATGTGAATCGCTTGGTGGAGGGATTGGAAAAGGTGGCTTGTACTTTTAAAGTCTAACTTTTTTTAGGCCACAACTCTCGTATTTTTTGCCAAATAAAAACGTCTTTTAGGTTCGTCGAATTTTTCAATCGCATAGCGAAGCATGGTGCGTGGCATTTTTTTGTAATGCTTTTTTAAGAAATTTTCCTCCGTGGCTTGATCTCGTTTTCCGATTTCCCGTAGCATCCATCCTACGGCTTTATGTATCAAATCTTCTTTATCCTGTAACAGTTTTTCCGAAAATCGAAGTGCATCGTGGTACTCGTTTTTTCGAATGAAATAAAATGTGCTGAGAATGGCGATTCGTCGATCCCATAGATTTACGGATGCAACCAGATCTTCTAGGTGTATTTTCGCTTCGGGGTTTTTATAGCAATAGTCTCCGAGAATGTAGGGGGCGGAGGAGTCGACCAAATCCCAATTGTTGATATACTGTCGATTTGATAAATAAAAATCAGCCCATTCTTTTTTTTCCTGAAGGGAGTTTTTTTCGTAACGATGACGAAGTAAGAATATTCCTAAAAGTCGTTTTTCGTGCCAGTTTGATTGGATGAGTGTCTCTATGTCTTTTTTCGCCAATGTTTTATAGTGCTGGGCTATTTTTCGTATTTCCGGAACGGTGATGCCCAGGAATTGATCTCCGTGGCCATATTGCCCCTGCCCCGTTTTGAAAAATCCTTGAAGTATTTTTGCTTTTTCTGTGCTGGCTAAATGATGGAGGTCTTTTTTAAGGCTTTGAAGATTCATGGTATAATTAAGCTAGATTTTTATTCATTTTTTCATGGATCTTTACCAGGAGCAAATCATCGATCTTGCGAAAAATCCTTTAAACCGACGTGAGATGCCCGATGCGAACTTGATGCATTCCGGAGTGAATGTGACGTGTGGGGATCATATTCGTCTTTATTTAAAAACCGAGCCTCAGGGCGACGATGCAGTGATTCTCGATGCCTCCTGGCAAGGTGAGGGGTGCGCGATCAGTGTGGCTGCTGCGTCGTTTTTAACGGAAGAAATTAAGGGCATGACTCTGGAATCCGCTCGTCTTCTCACCAAAGAGGACCTTTTTTGTTGGATGGGGGTGGAGTTGGGGCCCGCTCGTGTGAAATGTGGGACCTTGTCGCTTGAGACCTTGCAGGGCGCCTTGCTTCAAAAAGAGTGAAACTCCCATTTTATACAAAGGCTTCCATTGGTTCTTGGGCGGTAGTATGTCTCACGACCGGCTGCGGTTCTGGCTTGAAAAATTCTGCAATTTCAATCATGGATTCTCTATTCCACACATGGTCTGCGTCCTCTTTTATTGATTCTCCCATGGTGCGCCAATATTCTATTCCGATATAGAGCGTGGTTAACCCTTGCGTCTTGATATCTCTTCCGGCACTTCCGTCATCCAGTACACCGGCGATTTCGAGGTTTGGGTTATCTTTTTTATTCGCTTCCAAAATGGAGATAGTCGTATTTACTTTGCCGTTGTCACCGGACAAAGGGTTGGTTTCATCCACTCCCGTTGCCGTTCCTCCTTCATCATAAATGAGCGTGTTGGCGAAACCTTGGATCCCCAAGGTCTCAAAAAGGGGTTTTAAAGGGTCCTCAAAGCCTCCGCTGATTCCAATGACCGTTAATCCCAGACGGGTCAAATGTTGAATCAATTCTACCGCTCCCGGAGTGATTTTTTCGAGGTATTCTGTTGCGATATCTATTATTTCGTCGCGCGTTGGACTGGTGAGTGCGATCCGTTCCTTTAACGTTTCCAGATAAGACATCTCGCCATTCATGGCCCGATCCGTGATGGCTTTCACTTCCTTTAAAACGCCTTTTTTTTCAGCAAAAAAATCAAAAAATTCGACTCCGGTGAGTGTGGATTCCAAATCCATAATCACGATTTTCCGATGGAGGTTGCCATCTTCTCTGGGTCGCAGGAGATATTTTTCGCTACTATTTTCCATCCTTTTTGGTTAACTTTTTTTAACTTAACCCTTTTATTTATTGCATTTTTATTCGGAAAAGCCTAGTCTTGGGCTGATCTATTCTGTTAACTTTTTTTTACAACAATATGGTTGAGGAACTGCTTCGAGAGATTGGATTTTCAGATAAAGAAATTAAAGTGTATTTGGCTGCACTCAAATTGGGTATGCAGCCCGCTAGTGTTTTAGCCAAGCACCTCAAGATGAATCGAGTGACCACCTATGTGATTTGTAAAAAATTGATTGAAAAAGGTGTCGCCAATGCCTTGACCCGCAATAATATCCAATATTTTTCGGTGGAGCAACCGGAGTCGTTGGTCCGCTATTCCGAGCGGCAACAGCAGGATTGGAAACGAAGAACGCTATCGCTCGAGAAACATCTTCCCGAGTTCAATACCTATTTTCGACACATCAGCTCTTTGCCGAAGGTTCGTTTTTATGATGGAGTGGAAGGGATCAAAACGGTGTATGAGGATACTTTAACTCAAGGGAAATCCATTCGAGCCTTTTTGACCGTGGACACCATTCCCAAAGAGCTGAAGGATTTTTTGATTGAGGACTACACCCCGCGCTTAGTGGAGCGGGAAATTCGTTCGCAAATCATTGTGGCGGACTCTCCTCGGGCGCGTCGTTATGTGAAGCATGATGAGCGGTACTTACGCGAAAGTGTTATTGTTCAGCCGCAAGATTTTCCTTTTGAAACTGAAATTGCCATGTATGGGAAAGACCGTGTGGCGTTTATCTCGTTTAAAGAAGGTGATTTGACCGGAGTTATTATTGAGAATGAAGCCATTCATCGGACGTTGAGCGGCATTTTTCAGTTGCTTTTTAGAGTATAGTTCCTTTATTATTTTTTCTTAATCAATAATTCAATTTTATGAATTCTGAAAAATCTGACTCCGTTGATCCAAGTGAAACGGCTGAGCTCGCTTTTCAATCTGAGGCCGTTGCCGCTTGGGAGGATCTTGACCCCTCTCAATCCGTCCCTGGAAAACTCGCTTGGCTCAAAAATCTTCCGTCCACAACCGATAAAGGAGAGCTCCGTGCTCGCATGGAAACCGCTCAGCTTGATTTGCAGAACCCTTATTTCTAGGAGCTCTTCACATAGGCCTTTTTAGTGTTTTGAGGCACTAAATTTTTCTTTTTATATTCACATAGGTCTTTCACTGGGCACTCATAGCATCGTGGTTTTTGAGATTTACATGTTTTTCTTCCGTGGAAAATGAGTTGAAGATGAAAATCAATCCAGCAGTCTTGGGGTAGCGTTTTTTCTAAGGCGTAGGCGGTTTTATCTCGTGTTTTTTCGTGGACCAGTCCAATGCGGTTCGCGACTCGAAACACGTGCGTGTCCACCGGAAAAGCCGGAATTGCAAACGCTTGAGATAAGACCACTCCGGCACTTTTTAATCCCACTCCGGGTAATGAGGTGAGGTCCTCCAGGCTCTGGGGGATTTCCCCGTGGTATTTTTCAATCAGTTTTTGAGACGCTTTGATGATATTTTTTGCTTTTTGATTGAAATAGCCGCAGGAACGGATTTTGGCTCGTAGGGTTTCTTCTCCGAGTTGGAGCATTTTTAAGGGCGTGTTGTGGGTCGGAAAAAAGGAGGGGGTGACACGATTAACTCTTTCATCCGTACATTGAGCCGATAACATGACGGCCACCATCAATTCGAAGGGGTTCGAGAAATGAAGCGGCGGCTTTGGAGAAGGAAATTCCGCATTCAGTAGGTTGAGGACGGCGGCTCTTTTTTGGGCAGACAGCACGATGGATGTGGCCAGGATATGAAGATTTATCGTGCAGCCAGATCTCCGTCTTCTCCCACATAATTGGAATCTTCCGTGGAGACCATTTCTTCAATCGAATCGATGTTTTTCAGATTTTTTAAGGCTTGGGCTTCATTGAGTTCACGTTGCAGTTTTCGATTTTGAATCAACAATTCTTCATGAGTTACTTGGAGTTTTTGAAGTTCGTATCCTTTTGCCGATTTCAGGCTGCTGATGTATAAAAAACTCACGGTGGACACCAATAAGATACTTCCTATCGTCACAAGGAGCATCTGTGAAGCTGATTTAATCTGTTCCGATAACGGTTGGACTCTTTTTTTTGATTTACGAGCTTGGCCTGACGCCTTGAGTCGATTTCGATAATAGGGATCGTTCATACTTATCTAGTTATATACGATTTCAATTTCAACATCAATTACTCCCGTTCCCAAGGAGCTGAGTTGCTCAAAACCGGTGCTGCACAGATCAATGATGCGACCTTCTCCATAAGGTCCCCGATCATTGATGACCACTTTAATGGTTTCAGAATTCCCGAATAAATTCCCGGATTTTGAAGACGATAGACCATATCCGCCAATTCTCCTCTTTGGAGCAAGGCTTCGGGGTGAATATTCCCTTCACTATCTTTATAAAGATACGCGTTGTCCAAGGCCATTTGAACGTAGTTCGCATACCATGTTTCAATCGGGACATCCTTTGCGGGATCTATTTCAAGCGGTAGGTTCAACGCTTCGGTATCTTTTCCCCGAGTGAGTGCGATAATTTTTAAACTTTCAGCTCGATTCAGTGGTGCTTCGGGATGAAATGTTCCATCCGGATATCCCCCAATGATTTTTTTTTCGATCGCCATTTCAATATAGGGTCTATACCAGGCGTCCGGGGCAACATCCGAAAAGAGCGCAGCGGTTTCTTCTGACTTTTCCGTTTCCGGAATGATCTCCAAGCTTTCCAAAATCATTTTAAGCCCTTCTGCCCGGCTGATGTTTTGGTAAGGCCGGAAGGTTTCGTCTTGGTATCCTTGAATAATATTTTGTTCAGCTAGGGAGCTTATCGCTTTATAATAACGGTCATTTGATGCGACATCCGCAAATACGCCGCTTGGAATTTCTTCCCCTAAAGCGTTACCCGCGGTGAACACGGATAAAACAATAATCAGGCTTCCAATTTGAGATAGGGTACGCAATCTATTTCCCATGGAGTTCACGTTCAAAGGCTTGCTTGAGAAATGATGACGGCACGGTAAGGGCCCTCTCCTTCACTCTCGGTCGCAATATCGTTAAAGCTGTTTTGAGTCAGATGCATGTGGACCATTCGTCTGAAATAAGAGGACATGGGGGGGAGTTTTTGGGCTTTTCCATGTTTTCTCACTTCATCTACTTTTTGTTCCGCCATGGTGATCACGTTTTCTTCTTGGCGTTTACGGTAGTTGTCTACATCCAGGCTAAGATTGAAATCCTGCTCGGTTTTTTTGCGGAGTAGAATTTTTAATAGATGTTGAATTGCAAATAGTGTATTTCCGTGTGCCCCAATCAAGTGACGGGCTTCGTTGGTTTCAATATTCACCCTGTAGTGATTTTCTCCTTTATCCTCGACATCAATTTTGCTGAATTGAAAATGCATCAATTCGAGAATGGGATGAAGGGTTTCTGAAATGATTTCTTCCATGAAAATTTCGATTAAAAAATGATGGTGTAGGCGATTGTTTAAAATATCATATTTTGGTGTGTCGGCAGCATCGTTTATTTTTCGATCACACGCACGCTGGGTTCTTCTTCCTCTTCTTCTTTTTCACTTTGTTTATTTACCACAAATTGCTGTGCAATGCCATAGATTGTCGATGTTCCCCAATAGAGGCCAACTCCTGCCGGTAAGCTTGCCGTGAAAAATGCAATCATTAAGGGCATCACATATTTCATCATATTGTTTGCCATCTGCATTTGATCTTGAAAATCTTGTGGTTTTTCAAGATTTTTTGCCACTTTTTCAGGTGAGATAGCCTCTTTTTTGAGTTCTTTTTCCGCCTTTTTCTTTTTTTGTCGGCTCAGGGCCAAATGAATTTGGATGAATTGAAGGGCACCCACTAAAAGCGGAAGAACAAAAAAGTCGATTTGAGTGAGGTCTAAGAGTCCCAAAAAGTGCGTTTGAATCGTTTCGAATGATAAATTTGATCCGATTTGTTCATACAATAAACTGCTTTTATCCGGATGTAGTCCTTGAGAAACCACCAAATACAAGGCAATAAGAATGGGAAATTGGATGAGGATCATCAAGCAACTCCCGAAAGGATTGACCTTGTGTTCTTTCCACAATGCGACGGTCTCCATCGCCAATTTTTCTTGATTGTCCTTATGTTTCTTTTTGAGTTCCTCGATTCTACTCTGAATTTTCTGTAATTTTTTTTGAGATTTCATTGCCTTTTGCGATGGAATCAATAGCAAGGTTCGGATGATGAGGGTTAAAAAGATGATGCTGAATCCCAAGCTGTGTCCCGGTAAGACTTCAATCAAATATACAAGTGCGTTGAGAATCGGACGGTACACAAAGTTCATCCATGCTGTTTTCAGGACTCCTTTTTCGGTAATCGTGAACTCATTGGTTGAAACCACCCGAGGTTCTTGGTTGATGAGAATTGTTCCTTCCACTCGGTATCGGCCCGGAGTTTCAAATAGACGATACGCCCAGTTTTTATAGCTGAGTTTACTTTTTTCTCCTGGTTTGATTTCAAACGGGACGGATACTTTGCATTCTGCGGAATCTTGAATGGAAACGTCAATCCATTCGCCATTGGCGTATTTTTTGATGCCCAGGGGTTGTACGGGGCAGTTTTCCGGAATTTCTAGTGGGAAAGTCGTGTTGTTTTGAATGGTTACAATCACTTCAGCCCCTTGAGTGTATTCTGTTTTATTCGTGATCAATCCCACATCATTTTGATCCAAGCTCGATGAGCTTTGGCCTTTTCCCCAATTTTGAACGAGCGTGAACGCCGTAAATACAAGTAAAATCCAGATGAAGAAACGATTTTTCATTGGCGATCAGGTGTCATGGAAATAAGGCTTGTTTCTAAGTCGGAATAGGATGCTCTCGTACTCGATTTTTTTCCAAGTATGATGATATCAAAATAATCGCGAGAAGGGAATCGTTCGTAGTTGATCCTTGTTGCCTCGTAGATTTGTCTTCGAAGTCGATTTCGATCCGTGGCTTTGGCGTGGATTTTGCTGCTTACAATCACCCCGAAACGATGATGCGTTTGACTATTTTTAAAAAACCGTATGATTAAATGACGGCTTTCCAGTTTTTTGCCTTGTTTCAATATTCGTCCAACGTTATCCGTTTTTTTGAGACGATAACGCCGAGAGAGCATGATAGGATGATTTTAAACGCTCAATTTCTTTCGGCCTTTGCTGCGACGTCGTTTGAGTACGAGTCTTCCTCCTCGGGATGAGGAACGTTTGAGAAAGCCGTGGGTACGTGAGCGTTTACGTTGGCTAAGTTTTCGAAGCATTGTGAAATAGGGCCAAAAGTGGTGAGATGATAACTGTTTTGTTTTGGTGAGTCAAATTCTTTTTTTCGGGAGTATTTTTATAATGAAAAATCATAATTAATGGAAGCTTCCTTGATCATTTTCTAAACTTTTAGTATGTTATCGCTGTTTTACCTTAATTGAGTATGGCTTTTTACATTCAGCACGAATTTTTTCTTTTCGGCAAAGAATCACAAACTTTTTCAAAAGATTATTTTTATGAATGGGAAGATGGTTTGGGTGGAACACCTTCTCGAATTTTCATGAATTTTCAAATCACCTCTTCCGATATCGAGGGAGAAGAGATTGGAAATGCTCTTTTCGATCTCATGAAGAATCATTTTTTTCATGATTTAGAAAGAGATCCCGGCAATCGCTTTGAAGATGTTTTGAAAGAAATCAATCATTTTGTGGCGAATAAAGAAGAATCTCTTTCCATGAGCCTGGTTCCCTTTTTAAATGTTTCCATTGCCGCGATTACGGGGGATTCTTTGTTTCTTTCTCAGCGGGGCGATGCTGAGGTTTATTTGATCCGGAAAAGGTATGTGAGTGTCTTGAGCGAAGGTCTTTCCGATCCGAAAGATCGTTCCGAACTTTTTTCCAATATTGCCAATGGATCATTGAGCTCGGGAGATGCGCTGCTTTTTTCGACTCGTCGATTATTGAGATACGTGACAAAGTCCGATTTAGGTCGATTTTTTACCATCGAATTTACTCTTTCCCAGGCCTTAGAGGCCATTAAGGGGATGCTTTCTTTGGACTCCAATGAATCGATTGACCTTTTGGCTATTCGAGTTGGAGAGCCTATTCATTTGGCGGTCATTGAAGGAACGGATGAGGATTTAAAAGCACCTCGTTCTTTTCCTTTTCGATTGGATCCCTTGAAAGATCGATTAATCCAGTGGAAGAGTTTTGTCGCCCAGTTTCTTTCGAAGTATAAAAAGGCTTCCACTTCTGCTAAAGTATCCATCGAGGAAGTGGAGTTGACCAAGGAGGTTCCTGTCGCTTCCGTTGAATCCGATTCCGACCGAGTTTCTTTATTTAAGGAATGGAGAACCTTAAAAAGGGATAAAATTTTATTATTGCTTGTGGTTTCCGTTTTAATATTATTGGTTGGAATTTATGTGGTCCGTAATCAGGGGCAGAAGCAACAGTATATCGATGAGTTGGAAGCCAAGTTGCAAACGGTTGAAGCAAATCTCAATACGGCTCAAACCACAGGAAGTTACGATAAGGAGGCGGCAAAAATTCTTCTGGATGAGGCGCAGCAAATTGCTTTGGATGTCTTGAATTCCGGTTATTTGAGGGGAAAAGCCAGTGAATATCTCGGCCGTATTGATCAGCAGCGGGATCAGATTGACAATGTGAGTCGTATTGAAGCGCCCAAAGTCTTTTTGGATTTTTCGGTGCAGGACCCTTCGACAAATGCTTTGGGGATGTTGGCCATGGGGGATCGTCGCTATGTTTACACCCACAATAAATTGTACGAAATTATTTTGGATAAAATTCAAGAACCTTTGCTGATTGATGAAAATGAGGTGGTCATTGATGCGGTCTATTATGAAGACAATCAATCCCTTTTATTTTTGACCAAGTCCAATCGAATCATTGAATTCAAAGAGGGGCAATTTTCTTTTGTGGACACCGAAGATGGTGCCTGGCACGCCGCCGTGGACTTGGAAGTTTATAATAATAGGATTTATTTATTGGATTCCGGACAAAAGCAAATTTGGCGGTATTCTCGCCAACGCAACGGGTTTGGTGGGGCGGATGCCTATGTTTCGGATGAAACCATTGGGCTGGGAGATGCGGTTTCTTTTTCGATTGATGGTTCAGTCTTTATTTTGAAAGAAGATGGTTCGGTGATCAAATTGTATGGAGGTGAGAAGGAGGAGTTTCGTATCTCCAAAGCTCCCACAACCGATCTTTCCGGAGCCACGCAGATCGATGCGGAATTTGAACGATTCCAAGTGTTTGTTTTAGATCCCGCAGGAAACCGTATCATGGTCTATAACAAAGACGCCAAATCGGGTTATCTGGTTTATAATCGACAGTTTATTTTGGATGATGTCGAACCGTTGCATGATATTTTTGTCGATAAGACCGCTAATCGTTTTTACGTCGTGGGCGGGGCCAAGGTGTATGAGGTTTCATATTAGGGAACCTCTTAAAAAACAGATAGCAAAGCAATTGGATGAGGTGATTTTTGGGTAGAATAATGAAATTCGATTGTTTTTAAGAGATTTAGTATTTACAATAAATAAATAATATTGTAATATACATTATATGAGTAAAGAATCGTCAACCATGCTTGAATTGCTTATGGGGGGTGGTAAGCAATTTCAATCAGATAATCAATTAAAAGAGTCTCTTGGACAAGTAGGAGATTCCCTGACGATAAAATCCAGTAAATTAGTTGTCTCGGGCGAGGATGGCTTGTCAACCTCTGAATATGCTGCAACCAGAATGGGTGATTTTTTAGGTAGTATAAATGGCGACACTAATGACTTGCGGGTAGGTAAAATTCCACTCGCTCACACCACCGCCATCGTATTAGCAAGTCCTGTCACCTTGGCAGAAGTGTCCCCCTATCTTGGCGCAAACTTCTCCTTTATTGAACCAATCATAAAACAGTTGGATATTATTTTAGGAGATTCCGGATTAGGAAATCCTAAATTTAGATTTATTAAAGATAAAGTAGAGGATATTTTATTGTTTATCAAAAAAAATTTAAAGGATATTGAAATTTACGAAAAATCCTCAAATACGATGATTGCAGCGGTAATAGTGAAAGATTTTTTAACTCCGCAGGCATTCAAAATAGAGATTAATCGACGGATTGAACTTTTGATTTCTTCTTTTTGTTTATCCTATGAAGAAGACGGAGTTTTGCGGGATTCAGAAGATCAATTTTTGTTGGATTTATTGAATGAGCTGGGGGGTGTGGCTTCAATAGAATCGCGAGAAGCGCCTAGTGTAAAAAGACTTAGTCCTGAAAAAATCAATACATTGAAAGAGGCTATGCGTTGTGTCGAGGTGAAGATGAAGGTCTCGAGTTTGAACTCCAACATAATAGATTTTCTCTTAAAAGAGTTTAATGATGACGGATGGAGCTTGATGGTGGTAACCTTTAGAATTTGTAATTCATTAGGCTCTGAATTATTAAAATTAATAAAAAATAGTTTAAATACTAACGAAGAGGCTTTATGGTTGCAGTTGTTCGATGCAGTATTTGCCTCTATTAATAGAGAAGTTATTTTCCCTAGTAATTTAGGATTTAGAGTGCGCGGCAAAGGATCTGTAGTTGAAAAAGCAAGTGTTAAGGTCCAAACTCTTATGAAAGATGATATGGGGGAAGAAATGTAAAACAAAAGAACTCCTGCAAAATGCAATCAACTTTGAAAAATCATCAATTTTTATTACAACAAGGCGAAGCGAGTGGAGGCAGGGCTCTTCCTGAAAGGGGAGTGATTAGATACGTTGACGGGTGATTTTTTCTATTTCCTGAGCAATTCTAAGTTCTTCATTGGTTGGAATCACGAGCACGGATACCTTGCTTTTATCGGAATGAATGGGCCCCCATCCTCCTTCGATGGCCGATTTATTTTTTGAATTGTCCACTTGCATTCCCAAATATTCAAAGGCTTTGCAAATTTCTTGTCTCAAGTACCACGCATTTTCTCCAATGCCGGCTGTGAACACCAACGCGTCTAATCCTCCCAATGGGGCGACGTACGAGGAGATGCTCTTGATGAGTCGGTACACATACACGTCGAAGGCTCGTTTTACGGACGGGTATTTTTTATCGCTGGGATTTGCCATGATGGCTCGGAGCGGCCTCATATCCGAAGAAACTCCAGAGAGTCCTTTGAGTCCCGATTCATGCAAGACCAGTTTTTCAATTTGAGAAAGGGATAGCTTGAGTGTTTTGGTGAGATAAAAGATAATGGCCGGATCCAAATCACCGGTTCGAGTTCCCATCATCACTCCTTCCAGGGGAGTAAAACCCATGCTGGTATCAATGGATTTTCCTTTGTGAATTCCGGTCACACTCACTCCGTTGCCAATGTGACAACTGATTATTTTTTCATGGGGTCTTTTGTTCTTTTTTAGCCAGTCGATGGACTGTTCACTTACATAGGCGTGGCTGGTTCCATGAAATCCATACCTACGGATATGATTTTTTTTGTAATAGGCATAGGGAAGTCCGTATAAAAATGCTTTTTCCGGCATTGTTGCGTGAAAACCGGTATCAAATACCGCGATATTGGGGGTTTTAGGTATGTATTTTAGGCAGGCTTCAATCCCTGAAATATTGGCCGGATTATGCAAAGGCGCTAATACAGAAATTTTTTTTAAATCTTGTAGTATTTTAGGAGTGACGCGGAGGGGGGCATTGTATTTTTCCCCTCCATGTACGACTCTGTGCCCGATGGCTTTAATCTGTTTGAGGGTTGTGAGAAACTTGGTTTTTTGTAATACAGTGAGCGCAAGATCGAGTGCCTCTGCATGGTTTTTGGCTTTACCCCTTTGTGTCACCCCATTTCCATGCAGCTCACAGCTAGCTAGTCCAATTCCATCCACATGCCCTTTGAACCGTATTTTCCATCCGTTGCTTTCCATGAGTTGAAATCGAAGGGAAGAGGAGCCGGCGTTTAGGATGAGAAGCAGCATATTGGAGGGAAAAGAGATAGTAGCGAAACCATTAACAAGTGACGATTGACAAGTGACATAGGATTATAAATTTTTCAAACGTTTTCTAATATTAAATGTTAATTGTCAATGGTTATTTGGTGATTGATTATTATTTCTAAAACACCTTTTCCACTCCCTGTGCTTCAATCACCGTGAAGGCGCACAGATCGACAATGTCTTGGACCAAGCATCCCCGTGACAGGTCATTGATGGGCTTTTTGAGTCCCTGAAAGATTGGCCCGATGGCTTTGGCTCCGGCTAACCGTTGTACTAATTTATAGGAAATATTTCCGGATTGGAGATCGGGAAATATCAAAACATTGAAGTCTCCGTAACTTTTGGCATGGGGAAATTTTCGTCGGCATACCTCCGGCACCAGTGCCGCATCCACCTGCATTTCTCCTTCCACGATTAAATCTGGGCGCTTATATTTAACCATTTTAGTAGCTTCTTGGACTTTCTTTACAAAAGGGTGGCTACCTCCTGATCCGGCTGTGGAAAAAGAAAGCATGGCAACGCGTGGTTCAATCCCGAATCGTCGCGCAGTTTCTGCGGTATCAATAGCGATATCAGCTAGTTCGTTAGAGTTCGGATCTTCTAAAATGGCACAATCCGCAAAAAGTAAAATTCTTTTTTCTAAAATCATAAAAAAGAACCCAGAAACTTTATGAAATTTTTCTTTGGTTTTAATAATACGCAAAGCCGGCCTCACTGTATCTGAGGTGGGAAAGGTGGTGCCGGAAATCATACCGTCAACTTCACCCATTTCAACCAGCATGGTTCCAAAGGTGTTAATGTTATTTTCCATTTCCTCCAAAGCCGCTTTCTCTGTAATAGCGCCTTTTCGCATTTCAAAATAGNNNNTTTTTCGTGCAGCAAGGTAGATGCTGTGGCTAAAATTCTAGGCTCAAATCCCTCTGGAAAGATAATTCGCTTTGGGTTTTGTTTGGCTTTGGCTTTGATGGTGGCGAGAAATTCTCTCATGATCGAAAATAAAATGAGGAGGCGACCAAGGCAAATAGCGTTTAGCATTCACTAAATTCATTTTAGCAAAGATTTTTATAGCCTTATTCGTTGGTTTTTATAGTATGGGTGCAGCTAGAAGAATATACAAAAATACCCTTTATTTAGGCGTCGCAGAGATAGTCTCAAAAGTGCTACAGTTTGTGATTATGCTTTATGCCGCAAGAATTCTAGACAAGGAGTATTTTGGAAGATTTAGCTTTGCATTGTCCTTGTCTTTAATAGCAATTGTATTAGCAGATTTGGGCATCAACACTTTATTGGTAAGGGAAATATCTAGAAACAGGAATCTTGCAAGCAAGTATTTTTTCAACGCATTTTCTATTAAGGTTTTGCTGTCTTTTGTTACATATTTTATTATTATGGTTATTTTAAATATTTTGGACTATCCAAATGACACAAGACGGATAGTTTACATAATCTGGCTATTTACAATACTTTCGACATTTACTGAATTATTCTATTCTATTTTCAGGGCTTTTGAGATGATGATTTATGATGCATTCTTGAAGATATTGAGAATGATTATGCTGACTTTTGCAAGCCTTTATGTGTTGTTTAAAGGCTATGGCGTATTCGTGTTTAGCTATATGTTTGCTTTTGTTGAAATTATTATTGTGTTAGTTGCATTGGTAATCGCATTGAAGAGTTTTATTAAACTAAAAGTAGTGCTTGATTACTCATTTGCTAAGGCAATTTTAAAAAAAGCCCTTCCTTTTGGGTTTGCTTTTGTTTTTGGTAGTATTTATTTTTTTATTGGGAGTGTGATGCTGTCAAAAATTAAAGGCGATGCAGAAGTAGCTGTCTACAGTGTTGCGTACAACCTTATACTGGCAATTTTATTTATACCTACCGTATATACAAATGCCATTTACCCTGTTCTTTCAAGATATTACAAGGAGTCAAAAAGTGGTTTAAGGGTATTATATGAAAAATCTTTCAAATATCTTTACATCATAGGGCTTCCGATATCAATAGGCTTGTACCTGCTTGCTGGAAGAATAATATTTTTCTTTTATGGAGAAATCTACGCTGACTCCATAATAGCGCTGCAGATAATATCCTGGTACTTGTTTATAAAATTCATAAATTTTCTTTTTGGGACTGTGTTGTCTTCTATAAACAGAGAAGTATTTTTATTTGTAATTTATTATTGGTATGTATCAAAAAACTTATATTTCTACAATTTTTTGGTTATATTAATTAAACCTATAATGGGGGTTATTGTAATGGCGTTCTTTATTAAATTTTTAAACTTCGGATTGATTTTAACGATATTGTTTTCAGCTTTGGTTTATTCAATATCTTTATTCACCTTAAAGGCATTTGACAAGGAGGATTATAAAATAATAAAAAAGCTTTTTGAAAATGAAAAATTACCAAAAGATATATAATTCTTATCTCGAAGGTAACGAGAGATTATTAATCAAGCATATATTGCCAGAATACTACATTGACTGCAATATAAATAAACATAATATCAGCGTGGATTATACTCTAAGATTTTTGCAGAATGAATTAAATTCTATCTTAAATTCATTTATCAATGGTGGTTTTTCACAAAAAGGGTTTATACTTTACCCATTTGTTAAAGATGTATCTGATGACAATTTAAATAGGCTAAGTAGGTTAAAAAATATTGTAGTTTTCTTAAATAATAATGGCTACAACTTTTCCAATAGCATTAAAAAATATAGAGAAAAAATATGTAACAAATTTTTTACCGTAATTATTTCAGCATTATATCGTGATTTTTCTCTGATTAAAAATAAGAATGTTAAATATATAGAGAAGTATAAGTGCAAGGAGTTGGAGATAAATAATTATAGAAAAGACGGCTTGGGGTATTTAAGTCCTTTAAATGAATTAAAAGACTATGCAAATAAAGAGTTAAAGCAGTACTTATCAGGATTTTACCTTCATGGAAGCCTCGCAACTGAAGATTACGTAAAAGGGTGGAGTGATGCTGATACATTAGCAGTTGTCTCAAAAGAGACTATAGAAAACCCAAAAGGGTTGCTTGAGTTGCGAGATAGAATATACTTTATGAGGTATTTTTTTTACAGAATAGACCCTTTACAGCATCATGGAAGCATTGTAATAACCGAGTACGATTTAGAGAACTATTGCCATACTTATTTCCCTGTTCCAATATTCAAATATGCAAAATCATTTTTTAGAGATGATAGAATAAGCTATTTTAAGGCTAGAGATTACTCAAGTGAATCTTTTAATAGGCTATTCTGGTTTGTCAATTATTTTAGAAAGTTGAATATGGAAAAAACTTTTAATCTTGGAAGCTATGATATTAAAACATTGCTTCACAGCATAACATTGTTTCCAACAATGTATCTGCAAGCAAATGGAATTATAGTGTATAAGAAATTCTCATTTGATATTGCGAAAAAAGACTTCAAAGACAGTTGGGAAGTTATTGATGACGTAAGTTCCATACGCTCGAATTGGAAATATCTCGGGGTTATCCCATTAATCAGTTTATATTCAAAGATGAATCCAATACTTTGTTACCAATTAAATTCAAGAATTATAGATTTGTTTAAAGATATAAAGAAGATTAATGATATTAATATTAAAAATATGGTAGAAAGCATGTTTAAGCTTTCTGAAGAAGCATGGAGCAGAATAAAGAAAAATGCTAGAAGCAAAAAACTATAGATTTTTTAATATACCAAAAAAGTATAGCGTAACAGACTACAAAGAAGTATTAAACTATATTATTGATAAATATTCAAGAATTAATAATTTGGTATCGGTTTATAACTGGGGCGATTCGTCTACTCCTGGAATTTCTGATATAGATATTATTTTTGTATTAAGAAGTGATGTAAATAATTCACTGCCTTTCTTTAATAGAAGTTTTTATTTTCTAAACACCAAAGCAAGATACTTAGTAAGGCATCCTTTTATATTTATTGATGAAAATTCTTTTAAGGATATAAGATATATATACCCAAACACAGAGTTTAAGTTATTGTATGGAAAGGGCATCAAAATAAATAATATTTCTTCTGCAGATAATTATTATTCAAGCATAACCCTATTGAATGATATAATTATCAGGCATTATCCTCGTGATTTTTTTGAACAATCTGTAAATCTAAGTATTAATGTGAGGGATACATTATTAAGGCTGAATTCTTTGAAATATAGTATAAAGATGCTTGAAAGCCTGATGAAAGAAAAAAATGTACAGTGGAATAGTAAATTAAGGCTTATTGAAGAATTAAGAAAAAACTGGTTTAAGAAAAATAATTTTGATTTGTTGGTTTTGTTAAATAAAGACGCTATAAAAATTTCAATGAAAATAACAGAAAAGTTTAGGGCATTTTTAATAAAAAATAATCTAGTAAAAATTAATTCTGGCAACAATGTAAGATACGATGGAATAAAAAATAAAACATTGTTTATAAAAGATTGGAATAAAGGAATAGCATTGCAGAAAATGTCTTTACTTGTTAAAGATAAGAAGTTGTTCTATTCTATATTACCAATAGAATTATCAGCACAGCAAATTGAGTATTCCAAATATAATGGTGCCGTAAGTTATTATATTAAAAAAAATGTCAGCAATGATATAGATTATCAATTAGTACATAAGAATACTATAGAACAAAGAATTAAGATTTTTAATAAGCAGGCAGAATTAGCCTCTAAACTTAGGCATTCTGATTTTGTTGCGTTTTTTGATTTTGGATGTAGGAATGAATCAGGCATTAATAATCGGATTCTGAATTTATTGGATAAATTAAGGTTTTAACTGTCAAAACCGCCAGTCATAGACTGGTGGCATGCTGCTATCGCAAATGTTAGTGAGTTGTGAGCGAGTTCGCAACGAGCTCACTCGCATTCGACTGGTTTTTGAGCACAGT
>Ga0076332_1027_pt1 | contig 23735 bp, 21 predicted proteins | sample RifGroA2_FD_67839 | JGI IMG/M metagenome (GOLD analysis project Ga0076332, IMG submission 67839) | Peregrinibacteria bacterium GW2011_GWA2_44_7 | reverse complement strand
CCGGAAAGCCGAAAGTGATCGGATTCCTAGTCGGGCAGGGGATGAAAGCGTCTAATGGCCAAGCCAATCCCGGAACCGTGAATGAGTTGATTCAAAAAAAATTAGCCTCGTAAATTTATGAAAACATTTTTTCTTAAAATCGATTCGCTCAAAATTCATGCAGTGCAAGGAAGCAAGCCATTTTTGATGGAGGCGTACAAAATAAGTACGACGATGAAAAAATGGCGTAGCTGACAAAGCAATGGTGAATTTTCAGCGAATCCTCTATTTTAATATTTTACCCACCCTCCCCATGCTAACCTCCCTCGACATCCTCTACATGGTGCTTGCTCTTGGTATCGCGCTCATGAGCATCTTTATTTCCGTGCTTTTGGTGTATGCGATTTTTATTCTCCGTGACATCAACAAGGCGACCGAAGCCGTGAAAGATTCCGCTATGCGGGTGAATGAGTTCATCGTGAAACCCATCCGTATAGGTCACGAGATTTTAAAGTATGCCCGCCCCGTGGTGGATGTGGTGGAGCAGCACATGAATAAGGAAAAGAAGAGCAAGGATAAGAAAAGGAAGGAGTAAAGAAATGACAATGATTTTGGGTTATGATATAATGTCATGATGAATATTTGCAGCAAACATACTTAAAAAAATGGGGGACAATCACGCCCCAGATTTTTATCTAAAAGTGGAGTATGCTCCATGAAACATTTAGGCTATTATTTATCTTTCTCAAAATTTTCAACTCGACTCTAATTATTTTGGAAACTTAACATAAATCGTCACCACGATGGTAAAAATAAAAAATAAAAAATTGGCTAAACTACTAGAAAAAGAAGGGGGAATATCCGCCTCCATTTTAAAAGAAAATTTAGATCAATTGAGCGAGTCAGAACAGAGAGATTTAATCGGTATATTTCTTCATAAAGATAAAAACGCATCAAGGAATATTCTTGAAACGGCAAAAAAAAAGATACAAACCGCATTGGTTAAATTGCAATACTTAGAAGAAAGATCAATTTTATTGAACAAAACATATTCGAAATCGAAGTATCTACCCTAAAACATATGGTTTCAAAAGAAAGTTTTTCGGCCAACTTAAAAATAGAAACGAAAAAAAGCATTCAGGATGAATTGCGCCAACAACTTCATCCCGTTTCCATGTATAAAAAAGCGATAGAAATTTTAGGGAGAATGGAAAAAAATTTTGATATTGCCCTAGAAAGCAGAAACATTGACCATTTTGATGGCGAAGTAGATTCAAAAAATCCCGAAGAAATCCGTCATACAAGATTTGAAAAAATAGCATCGAGGCTGAAAAGTAAGGCCTACGCATTACTGAATGAAATGGGTGTTGGATTAGCGCTGTATCAACTCGCCGAAAAAATGATGGGAAAAAAAACGATTGAAGATAAAAATCTCAATGAAGTCGTAGAGTTATTGCTTTCGGTACAAGAACAATCGAAACAAGAAGTTTTAAAAGATCTTGAAGATGGAGAATTGAATGATTATAAACATCATCGAAAAATCGATAGAAAAAAAATCGGCACCGAAATGGCTCAACTCAATAAAGAATACGATGGTCTCGATATTGATATATGGAGTAATGAGGATTACGACTTTGATCTTCTTTATGAAAGCCTCCCTGATTTACGAAGTACTTTAGGGCAATTGACGAAAGAAGAAAAAGAATTGATTAAAGAGTATAAGCCTAAAATTATTCTAACAGAGTCTTCAAAAATAACACTCACTGGAGATAATGATAAGGTCATTGCTTTGAATTATAGAAAGCCAAGCGAGTATTTAAAGGTTTTAAAATCAGGATTGGCCGAATATCGACATTTGGTAGAATCGCAAAAGGAGTTGAAAAAATTAGCAAGCGACTTTGGTTTTAGCGATATATTTTTGTGGAATAACGAAATTTATAACTATGAAGCGGTTCATAAATGTATCGGCAAGTTGAGAGGTGTATTGAATCAACTTTCTGCCGAAGAGAAAAAAACCATCACCGAATATTCTCCAAGGATGGTGCTAACAGAATATCCAAAGATAACACTGACTGAAGATAATGATGAGGTCATTGCTTTGGATTGGCGCACACCAGAAAAATACAGTGAATCATTGAAATCAGGATTGAGCCAATATCGCTATTTCAAAGAAACAAACAAGGCTTTAGACCAACTAAGCAATGATTTCGGTTTTGAAAGCGTCAGCCTCTGGAGCGACGTCGTTTACGATTATAAATCCGTTTATGAATGCATCCCCAAGCTCAGAGAGAGCTTAACCAAGTTATCAAAGGAAGAAAGAAAAATAATTAGTGATTACAAACCTCAAATGATTCTAACCGATTATTCAAGGATAACTCTGAACAGTATAAACGAAAAATTGATTGCACTCGACTATCGTGAACCGGGTAAATATCTAGAATCCATAAAATCTGGATTAGGTGAATACAACTATTTCAAAGAATCTCAAAAAGCCCTAGAGGGTTTAGCGAAAGAATTCGGATTTTCTAAGGTTTTTTTATGGGATAATATTTTATATGACTATAAAGAAGTCCGGCAAAGTATCCCCAAAATACGGGAGGCATTAAAAGGATTAACACCGGACGAGCAAACAACAATAAAAAAATCAAAATTAAGCTTGGCAGTAAATAAAACCCACGGGAAACCATTTGAAGAAACGAATGAAGGAGAAACCGTATTCACTATCGATTATCACGAGGAAACGTCAAATATAGTTGAGCAACTTCGTTTAGGTTTACAACAATATAAGTTTTCAAAAGCAGTTATCGAAGGGAAAAAAAGCCCAAAACCTATTCAATTTTTGCAAGACCCCGATCTGTCTCGGGGTAAAAAAATCGTCCTTCCTGCCAATATAAGTACCCGTTATAAGGGAAATATTGAGGATTTACGGATTATGGTGGCTCGCAATTTGTATATCGCTAGGAAAGAAGCAACACCACAAAACATTTCCCAAGAAGTCGCTCGGGTCATTGAAATGCAAAAAAATTACGCCTCAGTCCCTCTTTTTTATGGGAGGAATGTGCTTTTTGGCTTAAACAATGAAGAATTCAGCGACGAAAATGACGAAAATCTCTCTATCAAATACGAACAAATTTCAGGGGGGAGGAATCGGTTTGGAACGATTAACCTGCTTTCCGCTATCCAGAATCAAGGAAGACAAGTGAATTTTATTCGTCCCGAACGAACCTTAGAGTCGTTGCGTGACACAAAAAATGATTTACTAAACAAAATCAAAAATACACCGCCTCCTTTCACCTATATTTTTGATGGACACGGAAACGAAAATGAAATGGTCTTAATGAATACAAATTTAATCGACCGGCTATTCAATCATGAAGAAAAAAGGGAAGCGTATGAACAAGGCTATAACCGAATATCGGTCACCGAAATAGCGGATTGCATTAAAGAAAGATATAAAAAATTCCCCCAACTTAAAAAGGCTTCTCCCCAAGAACAAGATATTTTTATTTTTCAAGTTTGTTTGGGATCCAATTTTTTAAGAGAATTAAGAAGAACCTTGGATAGAGAAATGGGGCCGGATGTTTTTTACCCTATTATCGTAACTCAAGCAGAATATGGACAAAATGGCTTTTCAGAGTACACCTCCCCCTATGGAGATGTTTTTTATGAAAAAGTAATGGATATGGGATCAGCAAAAAAAACCACACTGGGAACAATTATAGAGAGGCAGCATTTGGGAAATACGAACCCAACGCTTTGGGTGCCCTCAATAAACTCAAAAAAAGGCAATCGATATACTCAAATCGCAAAAACTGAAAAAATAGCCACTACTAATCAAGCCGTGGGGTAATCTTATTAAGAGATTGAATGATGGCTCTTAGTTTGCTATACTATTAAGATTATTTTTAGCTGACTTTTATGTCTTCCTCGCGCGCAGGGTTCTATCATCAAAAAAGAAAAACGGCTCGGGGTCACAAAAAATCGAAAGAAACTTGTCGTTTCGACCATTTCATGTTTGTAATGGCGATTGTGATTCCTTTTAGCACCTTTTCACAGGTGCTGGATATTTGGCTCACCAAAAGTGCGGACAGTGTTTCGATGCTGACTTGGAGTGCTTATGTCTTTAGCTCCAGTTGCTGGTTGATCTATGCGATCATTCACACAGAACGAATTATCATGATAAATAGCACGTTATGGGAGGCGGCTCGGCTCCTGCCCCACCCGCCACAACCACTCCAGCCCCATTCGGTTCATCCACTGCGGCGCTCTCTGCCTCACCCCTGCCACAAAATCAAATGCCCCACCTACCCCCATCGCCACCTTGATCCCAGGCATTTTTTTTAAATTTCGATTCATCCATTCCTCCTGTTTCGGCGCTCCATACGCCACGAAAAGTATATTCGCTTCGGAATCATTCACGCGCTTCACAATCTCTTCCTCTTCCTTAACCGCCGGCGCCCCCGCATAAGTCCCCACAATTTGATCAAATCTCCATTTTTCTCTGACCTGCTCCGCCACACCAGGGGCCGCACCCAATAAAAAAATTTTAGCCCCCATCTGGTAGCTATGATGCGTCAGTCGTTCCATTAAATCCACGCCCGTTACACGCTCGGGCAAGGGGGCTCGAAAAGTGTGGGGGCGAATCAGGAGAGACAGCAATCCTCCAACTCCTCGAAAAAAATGTACCAAGCGGCTTATTTGTCCCTTCCGTGGTGACTGGAGCCATCGCGAAGCCCAGAGCAATCCCACCCCGTCCGGAATTTTTAAAGATGCGCGATTCAAAATCTCTCGATACGCTTTAGATTTTTGGGCGTGCAATACAATCTCTGGATTGGGCGTCACCACATAATGTTGCTCGTTCGACTGTAAAAAACCTTTCACCAATCCTTCCGCTTCATCCAAAGTCACTCCATCCACCTCAACCCCCAAGATCGATACCCGGCGTGAGGGTAAAAAGGGCCGTGCCACCACCACCAAATTTCCTTTTGAGGTCGAAGTATCCAACACCTCAAACCCCGCCTCTTTCAATAAGGTCAACAACTCCGGCATGCGAAAGGCATGGCAATAACGGTATTTTTTCTCCCGACGTCCCCAGGGAATGTAAAGGTCGCTATATGAAAAATCACCACCACTTGTGATCCAGCGAAAAAATCCATGGATAAACGCTGTCGCATACCGCCAACGATACAAATTCCAGACACTCAAATAGAGTTTTCCTTCCGGAGTCATTACACGTCCCAACTCCTTCAGGGCCTGAAGTTGAAGCGCACGCGACGGTATATGATGCAACACCGCAATCGTAAATACCGCCGAGTAATGATGCGGCTCCACCGGAATCTCCAAAATATTCCCTTTTTTAAACCCCACCGCCTCGTGTGCGGCGAACTCCTTTTTGGCATGACGTAAAAGGGGGTCACAATTGTCTATTCCTAGGTACGATTTAAATTTTTTTTGCTCCAAATAGCGAAGTAAACGTCCGTTCCCGCACCCAACATCCAACACCACTTCGTCTTTGCCTCGATAATAATCATCAAAAAACTCAAAATCTGCCCACCCTCGCGATCGAGACTGATGAAATCCTTCTGCAATGGAATCATACACTTCCTTGACCTCTTGACGGAGCCGGATTGCGGTTTGAGGACGCATGCGTTAAATTGGGTGAGCCAATAAATAGGATCTATCTCGTATTGTATCGGATTTTAAACGATGCCTAAAGCAATTCAAATCAGCACATCACTGTCCGCACCGCTTAGCCCGAAAGATCGTCAACATGAGGTGTTGAATTTGTTTTTGAAGCAAGCACTTCAGGCAAAAATAAATTCCGAAGACGAGTTGCATCAATTCAAGAAAAAATTTGCTCGGGAACAAGGCGTGGATACTCCGTCCAACATTCAAATTTTCAAAACCTATCAGGAATCGCTTAAGAAAGGCGCATTGGAAGCCAGACCCGATTTTTTGAAGCTGTTCCAAAAACGTAAAATCCGTAGCCTGGCCGGGGTGAGCGTGGTCACCGTGCTTACAAAACCTTATTACTGTCCGGGAAAATGCGTGTTTTGCCCTACGGAGCAGGGGATGCCCAAAAGCTATCTCTCGAATGAACCGGGCGCCATGCGAGCGGTTTTGAATGATTTTCTTCCTAAAAAGCAGATTTCCACTCGTCTCAAAAGCCTCACGCAACAAGGTCATCCCACGGATAAAGTGGAAGTGATCGTACTGGGAGGTACTTTTTCTGCATACAAGCATAGCTACCAAACCGGGTTCATCCGACAATTGTACAATGCTCTCAATGGAACTCGACTTCGCAGCCTTGAAGCGGCCCAAAAGGTCAACGAAACCGCACAGCACCGCTGTATTGCTCTTAGTCTGGAAACCCGCCCGGATCATGTGACCCCGGAAGAGCTTCGCCGATTCCGAAAACTCGGCTGTACCAAGGTCCAAATCGGGCTTCAAAGTCTTTATGATGATGTGCTTCAACTCAACAAGCGCGGGGAAACCGTGGAGCAGGGGAGACAGGCGATTCAACTCATCCGCGATGCGGGATTTAAATTCTCGGTGCATATGATGCCCAATCTGCCCGGCAGTACTCCCGAGCGGGACTATGCCATGATGGAGCAGCTTTTCAACGACCCCGTCTATAAGCCGGATTTTCTCAAACTTTACCCCTGTGTGGTGGTGCCGTACTCCGAGTTGAAGGGGTGGTGGGAAAAAGGCGAGTATTTGCCCTATGATGATGACACGCTCACCAATCTCATCATTCGGATCAAAAAAATCGTCCCGGAATACGTTCGCATCGACCGCCTCATCCGTGATATTCCCGGAGACAGCATTTTAGCCGGAAGTTTGATCACCAACCTTCGTCAAATGGTTCAGAATCAACAAGCCAAAGGAACGGGACCTCGGCTCTGCCGCTGCATCCGTTGTCGTGAAGTGCGTAACGATAAAATCGCCGTGGAGGACATCGGCTACAAGGAACAACAATTCGAAGCCGCGGGAGGTCAAGAATTTTTCATGACCTATGAAGATCAAAAAAATGATAAAGTCCTTTCCTTGCTTCGGCTTCGATTCCCGTCTCAGCTCACCACCGGTAAAAATCATTTCATTCCCGAACTCAATAAGGCCGCCATCATCCGGGAAGTGCATACTTATGGGTTTCAGGTAGAAATCGGAAAAACTCACGATCAATCACCTCAACATCTCGGGCTCGGTAAAAAGTTGATTGAAAAAGCCGAAGCCATCACCAAGTCCGCCGGTATAGGTAAAATGGCCATCATCGCCTCTATCGGCACTCGAGAGTATTACCGCAAATGGGGTTATGAACAGGAGGGAACCTACATGGTGAAAGCCTTATAGAAGTTCTCGAAGGGTCATTACCTCAAATCGTCCGGTTGCGTCCGCAATGGATAGGCCATCTGAATCTATGGAAGGGAAAGATCGATTGGGGCTGCTTCTAAAATTAACGAGGCTCACTAACTCGGCCAAGCTGTCATTTTCAATGGAATAGCGCGATAAATAAGGGATAGCAGGTAAAATTTCAGTGGTGTACACGCCCAAGGATAACGTTTTCATTTGATGCGTCGCGCTTCGAAGCGATAGATTAAGCTCTTCGATGTGTTGGAGAACGGTTAAGAGTGCCTGGAATGCCTGCTCCGTTTCTGAAGAAAATTCAATAAAAGAAGCGGTTCGATTCAGCCTCAAATCCACCAATATTTTTGTACTCAAATTGAGGGTATGGCGTAATTCCGGATTTTCTTGGTGGTTCCGTTTGAATTCATATAAATTTTGGGATTCTCGTAGTGCAATCGATAAAACATCCGTCAGCGCCTTCAATTCCTCTAAAGCTTTGAGGTACGATTCATTGAGAGTTGAAATTCGATTTTGGGTGGCGAGAAGCATTTTTTCAATTTCGCGACCTCGGATTTCACTCGGAAGCTCAATGGTTGAGGGCTCCTTTGTGAGCGGTGCTTCGTAGAGACTAAGCGTTTCACCATTATTGAATTCAAACATAATAGCTCATTTTAGAGGTTAAGATTGCGAGATAATAAACATAAAATAAATTTAGTCAATACCTTTCGAATTTGTTAGGTGACCTGAAAAGATTGAAAAAAGCTTATTTTTAAGATATAATTAAAAGATTATTAAATCTTAGTCATGGGTCAACCCGCCTCAAATCGTACGGAAAAAAATCATCAAGAGGGATCATTAGACCTTCCCTCGGAAAAAACCGCACAGAAAGAAATACTTGAAGAAGGGGGTCAAAAACGAGCCGATTTAGCGATCGAAACAAGACAAGAAAAATCGGAAAGTGCAGAACTGGAAAAACGAAAAAACTCGGTAACCGCCTTGATCATTAAACTGTTTGAAATCGGGAAAACCCCAATCGATCTGGCAGGAACAATCGAAATCGTTTGCAAGCTCAGTGCTGTAGAAATGAAATTGCTTAAAATGACCAGCGGAGAAAAAGACACCCTCACTAAAAATCTTGAAGGATTTCGAAATAGAAACAAAAATGAGTTTCAACAACTCCTGGATACACTAAAACAAGCCCATAAAAACGCTCAAATCTTACGAAATTTTGATGAAAAAGACGACGAAGAAGGGATCTTAGGCTATGCCAAAACACATAAAAAAGAAATTGCGGGCGTCGCCCTCGCCGGAGCGATCGGTTATGGACTCTATCGATGGATAAAAGGAAGCCCCTCGTCTAGTCCGGCCCCTGCTCCCACACCCACACCTGCTCCCACCGCCTCCAGTGCTATATCCTCGGTTATCTCCACTGCCGCATGGGGGGGAGTGGGCGTTGCGGCTGCCGGAGGCGCTTTTGCCTTGGGAGTCATGCTCGGACCGAGCGAATGGCGCCAATGGGTTCGTGAAAAACTACACCTCAATATTTCCTTTGATTCCATTACGGATTTTCTAAAAAGGGTATGGAATAATGAGGGGGCAGGGGCCCTTAGTGCCTTTAAGGAAGGAGTGGTTGAAGTCGATGATCTTTCTCGCACGATTGCGGACCAAATCGGTGCCGATCCCGAAAAAATTGCCTTGCTTCAAAAACTGAATTATCAGGATTTTATTTCTCAGAGCCAACAACTCACGAACGCGGGGAAATCCATTTTAGTGCAACTCCTTCCCGACTACAGCATCCCTTTTCTGGGAGATAAAACCGAGCTTGAAAAAACAACCGGATCCGAGAAGGCACTCAAAATAAAAGAAGCTCCGGCTAGTGCGCTTCCCGTTGCCCCCATAACAGGAAATCCGGAAACCCCGCTGGAAGATCCACGCGGTATTACGGGGGGGGGGAGTACGGAACGATTGAAAGAAGAAATGGGGGAACGAGCCAAAAATACCGTGGCGGTGCTCGAAAAATATGAGGATAAATCAAAACTTTCTCTCGATTCCATTCAAATGGTGCAAGAACTTGTTCCAGCGGTAATGGCCGATGGGGGAGGACTTTTTTCCATGGATGGAAAACTTTATTTAGTGTGGGACAGTTACAAATATTTTGCACTCAGTTCACTCGAAATTGGAGTTGATACTCTCTGGGAAATTGGAGAAGCCCTAACAGGGGATGATCAATATCAAGACGCCCTATGGACCTACTGGGATGAAAGCAAAGGATTCATGGCGATCATGATCGGGGCGCGAGCACTCACGGAGCCTGTCAAAGTATTGATCAATAATTTCCGACATCCGTTTCATCGCGGCAGCCTAAAGGGGGGAGTGGTGAGGGGGGTGATTCAAGGAGCCAAAGAAGGGCTTACCATGCCGATAACCATCGCCAAACTTCATGCGTTTGCTGGACAAGATATACTCCGAATGAAGCAAGACTGGAAAAGTAAAAGAACCGCAAGCAAACTTTTAGCGGAAGTGGAAAGAATCAAAACAGCTCATGGAGAAGGTTCACCACAACACATTGAATCCAAAGCCACACTCAAAGCGGCCAAACTTCAACGCCTTAAATTCTATGCTGAAATTTTTGAAAATTATGATAAAGCGCTGGATCGAGCCGAAACGTGGACGTCAACCGAAAAAGGAATCGTACGACATTTGAGTGAAAAATCTTGGACCGGACTCAACAAAGAAAGATACTTAAGCCTCCGTCGTAAATTCGCAATCAAATTTTCTGATTTGTACGATGAAATGAGTGTTGGAACAAACCCGGAACTTCCACCGCAAGCGATGAATGAAAGTGTCTTCGAAAAACCTAAAATCATAGCGGAACGAATAGAAAAAATGAAAAAAGCGCTTCGCGATATGAAAGCCGAGCAAATCACAAAAAAAGCCGTTGCCATCCAAGAAGCCATTAATGATTCGACAAAGTGGGCCGCGATGGAAAACAAAACGCTTCAAGCAATGAATCCGCCCAAAATTGAAGAGCTTGTACGCGCTCGCGGAATGGAACCGGGAACGACCGACGCTCAAAAGTTTTTGGGAGAATGGGCCAAAGAACTGGCAAAACAAGTCGAAGAAACCGGAAAACCCAACATTCTTTCTGACTTTCATGTCGATGGAGCCAAAACCCCTATTGAGATAGTGAGTCAAGCGGGGAGTGGAGACGCTATCGTGCGTTATCGAGGTTTGGACATCAAAATCCCGGCCGCCAAAATGCCACCAGCCGCGGAATTACAAACACTGCAGGGAATGGAAAAGATTCGTGGCTATTGTAAAAAAAAATGGATCGTTCCGGCTCAAGCCATGACCAACATTGAACTCAAATACGACTCACGCTCAGGAGAAATGAAATGGTACAGAAATGGCCAAGATTTTAAACCGGAAGCCACAGCGGAAAGTATTGAAAAAATGCAGGAACGATACACCAAATTATTACTCGAAGACAAAGGAATCCATGTTCCGGAAGATTTCAAAGGACGAATCGCCAAATATGGTTCCGTCATTCCTCAACTCGAACTTGTATTGGGAGCCGCCGGAACCGCGTATATGCTATATGAAATCGAATACGCGACAGACAAACGCGCAACCCTTATCGATCAAATTGCTGTTTTGGGGAGTGCGATGCCGGCCGCCTGGGCGTTCGAGAAAAAAATCGGAAGCAAAGTCACCAACCCATGGCTCCATCTGTTTGGAGTTTTAGCCTCGGGAATTATTGGGGTTGCACTCGGTAAAGATGCCATTGAAGGAATCATGAACGCGGTTGTTCCCAATATTCCGGGAGCGCATGGCGTGAGTCTGGAGCTGGGAGAAATACTGAGCAAAATTATGATGGTTAAATTCACGTTAAAGCCCGGAATTGCGCTCATCGGACGAACAAATTTAGGTAAAAGGGGAATTGAAATGGGTGCAAACAATATAGGAAAACTATTAAGAAACACCGGCATGCACGGTAAATTAAAACTCATCGTGGGAGGAAAAACCTTTCAAAGAATTTTAGTAACTGCAGTTGGCCCAAAAAGAGCAGCCGTTATCGTAGCTGGCTTTGCCGATGATGCATTGTTATTAACTCCCTATGCACCGATTGCTTTAGCCACCGATGTGTTTGATGTAGGAATGATCATTTGGTCAGGATGGGACATCTATCAAATTGTTAAACTGGTTCAAAATGCGGAAAAATTGGACAAAGAAATGGAGGCAAGAAAAGATAAATTCATCGATATAAAAAGCTTAAAAATCCTGAATGCCGAAGCCAACCAAAGCATTCGAATAAAATCGGGGAAAATAAATGCCGCTAGTGGATTTCAAGAATTAGTCCAAGATGAAAAAGCTTTGTTCGATTTTCATAAAGGTGGCGTTCTCTATGCCGAAATGGACGATGCGGATGCCTCCATGTTGGAAGAAGGATTTCATGAAGTGGAACGCAAAGAGCAATCCGCGATACAAACCACAACTCAAGGATCCACAGAAAAACTCGCCGAAGTTCCCGCAAAAAAGGCGGTTTAAAAAATTAAGAAACATACAAAGAGAGGGGACAAACTTAAAAACCCGCTTAAATCGCAAATTTTGAGCCTTATTTAACTTTGCACAATATATCTTGTACAAAGTTAAATACTACTTATCATTGGAATTCCCAAAGAAAAACTTGAAAAGACTTTCACTTCCTAATACTATGAACTCTTATTTTATAAAATTTAAAAATGGAGGACTCTGAAGAAGTCGAAGCAGTAACTCAAAAAATCCTCATTAAAATAGACGTGACTCGGCTGTATTATGCCCTTAGTAGGGCTCCCCAAAACATTCCCCTTGAAGAGATTATTGGGCTTTTTGTCCAATTGGACGAGAAAGATCGAACACCGGACAGTATGCGAACTCTATTCAATGTTCTTGGTGATCAATCGGTTTTAAACCTCATTGCACGACTTAAGCCGGGCTTAACACAACTCAATGCACAAATCGCAAGGACGCTTTTATTTCGATTTTCCGTTAGTAAAAGGGAAATTGAACAATTTTTTAGTTCAATTGAGGCGCCCCTTGCACAAGTCACCGAAGATTTTCATCAAAAAGAAATGCGAGTTCCTTCCTCTCCGGAACTTCAGCAAGAAAGAAGAAGTTTATGGGATCGTTTTAGGTCCTGGAGAAGCAATGGTTAGTAATAATGGGTTTCAATAAATTGTTTTTTATTGTATAATTTATTGATGTCCCATGAAAATCTTGAATTTCATCCTCCCAAGGCACGAGTTAAAACTTCTGTGCCAAAAAATGCAACGACTCAAAATCTATCTCGCTTAATAGGGTTGCAAATCATGGCGGTTCTTATTGCGACTGCGCCACCCGCGTTCGCGGATCCCCCTCCTCAACCTCCGACTCTGACAAAGACTTCCACCCCAAAGCCCCAATATGAAAAAAGGCAAGAGTATAGTCCTGAGGAAGTTTTGGCTATATTGGCAGATCTTTCAGAGCACTATGGGATTCCGTTTTGGTTTTTGGCGGCCATGGCTCATTGCGAATCCACTTTGAATTCTTACCTTGTCAATTCAACCGATCGATACAATGATGGAAAAGAGTGGGATGCCCCTAATCCCGCCTGTTCTTTTTACAGCGATGATCCTCACCCCAGAGGGGGCGGTTTATATCAGCTCACCGGCTGGATGTATCAGGGAAGCCCTTATCCTTTTTGTATCGAATCTCCTCAAGCGTCCGATCCTCAAAAAGAAAAGGCCTATTACTGGGCTATGAAAATGCAAAAACTTGGTCGTTGGATTGATTTAAAATCCATTTCTCCCCTCACGAATATTTTTGATCCAAGGCAAAATGCTGAGAGATTTGTGACCGGTTATGCCAAACTTTTTTATGAGGTATTGCGAAAAAGTGATCGATTTAAGAATAAACCGGATGAAGAAGTATGGAGCGCCGTTGCTTTTCATTGGAAATATGGACTGTATGAACCTTATAATCCAAAAGAAACGGTTTATTTAAATCCATACAAACGATTGGCTGAGTTTTACCGCACTCAGTCTCCTGGTTCTTTTATTTCACCTTTAGGCCCTAAAATTAAATCTTAAAGCCTGTTCAAAATCTCCCATTGAGCACTTTTTTTGTCTTTTTGACTTCGCTGCGGTGGGGCGGCCTTTGTTGCTCCTCCTTACCTTATCGTTTTATTATTTTTCTTTCTCGTTTGTATCCTGTTCCATTTTCGATCGTAGCGAGGGGTGTTCTTTAAGATAAGGGTCTTTTGCCATCAGGATTTCAGCGGCTTGCCGTACTCGGTGAATCAATTCCGCATCTCCAAGCGATGCCATTTTTAAATCGGGAATTCCGCTTTGCTTTACTCCGTAAATTTCACCGGGCCCTCGCAACAATAGATCAATTTCCGCCAGCTTAAATCCACTGGAATGTTCCACCAACGCCTTCAATCGCTGAATCGTTTCATCAGAAGTCGACTCTGTGAATAAAAAACAGTAGGATTGGTGTTTTCCCCTGCCCACTCGACCCCGAAATTGATGCAACTGGGACAAGCCAAACCGGTCCGCCCCCTCAATCAACATGATCGTTGCATTCGGCACATCAATCCCCACCTCCACTACCGATGTTGCAACTAAAATATCAATGCCCCCCCCATTGAATGCCTCCATCACAGCTTCTTTTTCCGCCGGCTTGAGTTTTCCATGCAATAATCCCACCCGAAAAGCACTAAAAACTTCACTGGAAAGCCGTTCATACTCCTTTGTTACCGCCTTTACCCCCAATACATCCGATTCATCAATCAGCGGACATACAATAAACACCTGACGCCCTTTTTGAATTTGATCGGCAATCCATCGCTCCGCGTCCAATCGCTTCTGTTCAGGCACACTCCCCTGCTCCTGAAGTCGTTCTCGTTGCTTGACCCCAAAACGATGCTGCTCATCCACCACTACAAGTCCCAGTTTAGCGAAGCAAACTCTTTCTTGGATCAATGCATGCGTTCCAATCACCAAATCCACGGTTCCCGTAGCGATCTGTCTTAAAACCATTTCTTTTTGTGATCCGGATAAACTTCCTGTCAGAAATTGGATATTAAAACCAAAGGGCTTCAATAGCTTTGAGAAACTTTCAAAATGTTGCTTGGCTAAAATTTCAGTGGGGGCCATGAGTACTCCTTGGAAGCCAGCTTTTATGGAATGAAATAGCCCAAAAGCAGCCACGACGGTTTTTCCGGAGCCCACATCGCCCTGCAACAAGCGCATCATGGGATAGGGCGATCTCAAATCCTCCCAAATTTCTTGCATGACGCGTTGTTGGGCTTGAGTGAGTGGAAACGGAAGTTGCTGGTAAAACGAAGGTTTCCATTCCGGATCCAATTCCATTTTTCGCTGATTATTTCTTGAGGATTCTCTGAATTCCAAACGCTTTTGAAGCGCATTGAGTTGCAACAAAAAAAGCTCATCAAAGGCCAATCGCTGGCGAGCCGCAAAAAGTTTTTCTTCATTTTTGGGGTCATGAACTGTACGAACCGCTAAGGTATAGGGCATCAACCCATCACCCGCTACAATCCACGAAGGCATGTAATCTTCCAAAAGAGCCGTGCCCTTCAGCAACGGATTGATTTTCTCGCGAATCCATTTGGAGGTGACTCGGTTGTGCTCATGATACACCGGAACCAATCGCGCGGTATGAAGTTGTTTCACTCGAAGGGGTTCGTATCGAGGACTCATCAGCGTGATTTTATGACCATCCCACTTTGCTTTTCCCGTTAGAATAACCTCATCACCATTCCTTAAGAGTTGTTTCAAATGGGGTTGATTGAACCACATGACTTCCACGGAAGCGGTGGAATCACTAAAATGGGCAAGGGTCATGAATTTTCCCGAATGCGTGGTGCGATGAAAGATGCCACTCAATTTCCCTTGTACCACATTCAGTTGATCCGTTCTTAATTCCGCGACAGTCGATAAATCCGTCTGATCACGATACGATCGGGGGAAATAATGGAAAAAATCTTCAATCGTGTGAAGTCCCAAATAACGCAAATCTTCCAAATGAGGCCGTGTGGTCCGTAAGGCCTCGGAAAGTTTGGTTTGCAAAAGAGAAGGATGGGCTTGCATACGCTAAGTCAATTTTACCTTAAGAAACCGCCGCTTACCAACTTGAATCAAAATGCCGTTCGAAGAAAAGGTTACTTTGTGCTCCAACTCAGTTACCGATTGTGAATCCACGCGAACTCCTCCTCCTTGAATCAACCGGCGGGCATCACTTTTAGAAGAGGCTAAGCCGACTTCGTGCAGCAAATCAATCAATAAGATTGGGCCTTGCGGGGAAATAATTCGCTCTTCAATTTCATCCGGAAGTTGTTTTTGACTGAAAACTTGTATGAAATGGGCTTCCGCTTCTTCCGCCGCGGTCGCATCATGATACAACGTCACAAGCTCTCGTCCCAAACGTCGTTTTAAATCACGGGGATTCATGCCGGATGTCAAATCTTGTTTGAACTGCTCAACCTCTTTCAGGGAGAGATCGGTCGTCAACTCAAAATAGCGAATCAGCATACTATCGGGAAGCGACATGATTTTGCCGTACATCTCTTGAGGAGGCTCATTCAGGGCAATGAAATTATTTAAACTTTTACTCATTTTTTCTACGCCATCCAATCCCTCCAAAATGGCGCAAGTCATGATACTCTGAGGAGTTTGGTCGTAACGTTCCTGAATCTGTCGTCCCATCAACAGATTGAATTTTTGATCACTGCCACCCAACTCCACATCGGCATGAAGCGCCACCGAATCATACCCTTGCATGATCGGATACATGAATTCTTGAAGACTCAAATCCAACTCATTTTGAATGCGGTGCTTGAAATCCGCACGCTGCGCAATTTGAGCATAGGTCACCTTTGCCGCCAATTGAATGATTTCTTTAAAACCCATTTTCCCTAACCATTCGGAATTGTAACGCACTTCCACACGATCCATATCTAAAATACGGGCCGCTTGGTCAATATAATTTTTCATATTGGATTCAATCTCTTCATCGGTCATGGGCTTTCTTTCGACGGACCGACCTGTTGGATCTCCAATGCGAGCGGTAAAGTCACCAATTAAAAAAATAACCTGATGCCCCAAGCGCTGAAATTCGCGAAGCTTTCGAAAAACAACTCCATGTCCCAAATGCAATACTGAACCCGTGGGATCAATCCCTAATTTCACCCGAAGCGGCTTTCCCGCTTTCAGTTTTTGCTCCAAATCCTCTCGTACAATGACATCAACGGTTCCTCTAGTCAGCAAATGGGTGATCGCGTCGTTCATACTTCCCTTTTTAAAAAGATAAATCTAGAGCATGTTTAGAATCTATATATTGAAATACTTTTTAATGAATTTTTATGTCCGACTAGGCGCGACGACGAAGGCGTATCAGGAAGTGATACGACGAGGAGGAGCAACAACGTTGGGCATAAAAAGACGCAAAAAGATAAATAGGTAGATTCTAAGCATGCTCTAAGATACAGTGTAGTTGAAAATGATCTCTGCGCCAACTTCAAAACAATTGGGAAAAATGGATTCCGAAGGAGTCGGTTTTCGATTAGACCGTTGGTTGAGCGATCAGGATCCTTCAAAAAGTCGAAGTGCGTGGCAAAAAAAAATTAAAACGGGAGAAATAAAAGTGAATGGACGGAAGGTTTCTTCTCATTATTCCATGAAAGAAAATGATGTTGTTGAGTATGGTGAAGTCAGTCTCCTCAATAGTATGAAGCCCGATTCGAAATCCACTTTAAAACTCAAGGTACTATTCGAAGACCAGAATTATGCCGTGATCGATAAGCCTGCGGGCTTGGTGGTTCACCCCGGAGCCGGGGTACATAGTGAAACCCTTACGGAAGCGCTTAAAAGTCATTTCAAGGATCAATTGAGCCATATGGGAGGAGTGAATCGTCCCGGGATTGTGCATCGCTTGGATAAAGGTACTTCGGGAATCATGGTTATTGCCAAGAATGATGAAACTCATCGAAATTTGGCGAAACAGTTTGAATCCAAGACCATCATCAAGCTGTATACCGCTTTGGTCGTGGGACATCTGACTCCCAAGCAGGGCTCTATCGAGGCTCCTCTGACACGGAATGAAAAACACCGTCAAAAAATAACCATCAGTACTCATCCTAAAAGTCGTTACGCTCTGACCCATTATGAAGTACTGAGATGGATGGACGTTCCTTGTAAAAGTTCTTTGTTGAAAGTACGCATTGAAACCGGTCGGACCCATCAAATCAGGGTTCATTGTGAAGCTATTGGATACCCCATTGTCGGTGATCCCGTCTATGGTACAAAATCCATCAATCTCCTGGCGAAAGCGCATGGATTAGTACGTCCCTTTCTTCATGCCACCTCCATTGAATTTCTCTCCCCCACCACAGGGAAAAAGGTCCATTACGAGGCTCCCCTTCCGGAAGATTTGAGCAACATAATAGACAAAAACTAGAGGAATCTATCCACCTTTTTTATTTAGGTTCTTGGGAATAATGGCTCTGTATTCATCTTTACCAGTTTCTCCGTATTGATATTCATCAATTTCTCCGTTCCGGTTCTTTCGGTCATTTTAGCCTTCATTCGCCTTCCAAAGGGCGAGGTGACAAATCCCCAGAGGCTTTTTCCCACATCTCGTATTCCGGGAATCAAGCCGTATTCTTTTAATTTAGCCTTAGAACTTTTCCCCTCTTGTTTAACTCCAATACCCGTGAAATGGCTGGCCGCTCGTACTGCCCCCATTGTGACATGAACCGGGATGGAAACCATTCCTTTCAGGAGATTTAATCCCGCCTTAAAGGGGGTAAGGGCAATATTTCCAATTCCCTTCAAAACAGAGTCTCCCGCCGCTTTCCATTTGCCGTTGAATGCACTCCTTGGAGCATCTGCAACAATCTGTAAAATGCCTTCCGCTTCTCCTCTTAGAAGCGTTCCTACCGGAATGGCAAGATCTTCGACGATAACTTTTTCCAGTGTTTCTTCCACTTCAACGGTCGAAAAAGCAATTCCACCGACTAATTCTCGTACCGCACTTCCAAAATGTTCCACCGCTTTTCCCAACTCCCCTGCCACCTCTCCCACATGCTTTACGGGTTCGCCCGTAACGGCACCAGGGGCTTTTTCGAAGAATCCTTTCAGACCATCCAAGCGTCGATAGATAAAACGATCATTGAATAAATTGAACAACATACATGGATTTTAACATTCTAAATTTTATTATACAATTAATTTATAAAAATAGCAACCCATTCGTCTTGTACGCATTAGTGGTTGTATCCGATTTATTTAGGAGTTTTTTACTTTGTTTCCACATTCAATTCTTCCTTTTTCTTTTGAACGGTTTTGAATCGATCAAACAAGCTTAGTTCTTCGTTTTCCACGTCATAATCCTCCTCGGAAAATAGCAAATGGATGGCTCTTTTAACGCGCTCAATTTTTTTTGCATCCACCGCTTTGGCCCTAAAAAGTTTCACCACTAGATTATCCGGATCGCGTTTTCCCAAACGGTCGCAAATCTCAATCACTTCTTTGTATTTTTTTTCATTGAACCACATTCCCATGAGCTCAATCACGACTTTTTCTTCCGCAATTCCAATCGTTGAAGGCCTCTGACGCTCCGCCGTGGTGAAGACGAGGTAGTTCATGCGTTTTTTCCTTAAATAGAGCACCATGATGAATCCAAAAACTACAATGGCCAGTGAATACCCCAAATGATTCATCTGAAGCGAAAAGTTGAACAGCGCATGTAATCCCATCGCTGCCCACAATCCTTCAACTGTTTTTTGAAATCGAAATACATTTTGTTCCTGAATACCAAAAATACGCTTGAGCCAGTCCATAAAAGGATGTTTTTGGCCTGTCCAGCGGTCTAACTCGAGAATGGGGTTTCCAAACCGACCAATGGCATAATGGTACGCTACAATACTGGAGAAAATCATATGCGCCGCCATTGTGAATACCGAACGAAAAACGAAGGCATGGAAAAATTCACCCAACTGCTGATTACTGAGAATATTGGAAAAATAGAGCATGTTTTCAGTGAATGAAAATCCCAATGCAATGATCAGCATGTACTTCATCGCATCATTAACGGTTTTGAGTTCCACTTTGGCCCATTTTAGGTGCCTTAGCATGTTGAACTTGGTGAATTCCTCAAAAATACCCACAAAAATAAAGGTGGCCAAAAATCCAACCGGAACGGTGGCATCTCCGTGTTGAAATAGAGAATAGAGATTGAATTTTGGATAAAAAAGCCATAAATATTGAATTCCCAAAATCGGGACAACCGAAAAAACACCGAATAAAAACACTTTAATCAGAGTTTTTGGAGAGTCTTCATTTTGTTTCAATAAAAAATCAATCCAAATGAAAACCGGCAACAAGGAAAGAAAAATACTCAACCCCATTTGTACCCAATAGTGCTGGAAAAATTCAGCCATATTTCAATCCAATTAATAAAGTATCAAAAAATTATACCTCAAAACTATTGCAAAAAGCAATTATAAGTGGTATTATAATCAGATAACTTTATATTTATTAATTTTTAAAAACAAAAACCTATGTTTTTCAAAAATCAAAAGCAACGCAATTTATTTTTAGGAGGACTTGCCATTTTGGTGGTGGTCGCCTTTGCGGTTGGTGGAAACCTTGTCAACCTCAAGGGGGCCGCTGTGGTAACAACCGTTAATGAAAATGGAGAGGCGGAGGGCTCAAGTGATGGAGGAGGAGGAGGTGGTGGTGGTAGCAGTGGTGGTGGCACAACAACCCCAACAACTCCGACCGTCACCGCCGGAACCCTTCAATTCAGTGCTTCGAGCACTCCCGTCGGCGATGACATCGTTGCAGGAGGTGCGACAGGTGTTCTAGTCGCACGATACCAAGCCAAGGGAACCGGAGAAGCCTTTACCGTGACCAAATTGTCTGTTCGTAACGATTCAGCCGAAGACAATACCATGGAAACCAACAAGGCCGCTAAAACCTTAACACTCAAGTATCCAACCTCGGTGAGCGCCCCAACTACACTCAATGGAATCGCAACCGCCAGCTTAAAAGATGGAAAAGCCACCTTTGAAAACTTGACCATGATGGTTCCCAATGGAGGAACCGCTCAAATGGAACTGTATGTTGATCTATTCAATATCAGCCAAGGAACCAGTTCTGCAAACGCCAACACCCGACAACTCCCCGAGGAAGTTGTCGCAGGAAACAGTATCGAAATAATTGGAGGAAAACAGATCGAACTGGACTTTGATTACGACTCCACGTTTGAAGCCGTTGGGCAAACCAGCAAGACGGTCATTAGTCAAACCAAGCAAAGCACCGGAGACATAGATGCGAATGAAATTGCCATCTATAAATCGATTCCCGGCTTTGCCAAGGACACCGCGGGAACCTCTCCTTGTGCTTCGGGTAAATTAGTCGCTAGCGGAGAAGCCGCCGTCTATTGTTTGGCTATCACCGCTTCCGGAAATGGAGACGTTGGGCTGTACAAGCTTAGCTTTGAAATTGCTGCCATTGGATTGGACGAAGCCGCTTTATCTGCTGCCAATGCGGTAAAAGTCTATCGCTATGAAAGCAATGGAACCGTAGGTACCACGGCGCTTGCCACCGGAACCTGGGCCAGCAAAGTGGCCAACGTGATTTTTACTGCGGAAGAAGTCGTCGCCAAAGGATCCACTCAATACTATGTGGTTAAAGTTCCTGTAACCTTAAAGGGAGGAGAAAAACAAAAGAACGGAAGTGTCACCACTCGTTTAGGGGCTGAAAGCGTTACCGTTCATTCGGCCAGCACCAATGCCTTTGGCGTTGTCGGACGTAATGTATGGTCCGATCGATCGGCAAAAAGTCATTCCACCTCAACGAGTGACTGGACCAATGGTTACAAAGTCAAAGGTCTTCCTACCGAAGCCACGAGTATGAAACTCTAGGGAATTCGCAGAAAAGATAGATCTGAAGCAAACACCAAAAAGGGTAACGACGAGTCGTTACCCTTTTTTATTTCCATTTTGAATTACGCTTACTCCTCTTGCTTTTCCGTTTTCTTTTTTGGAGCTACTGCCTTCTTGGGAGTTACTTTTGGAGTTTCAGCTTTTTCTACACCTTCTTCCTGTTCCGCTTTGGCTGACCCAGACAATACGCTGATTTTCAATACTTTCAGACGAGTATAGTGAGAACGATGCCCTTGAGTTTTTTGATATCGTTTTTTTGCTTTCATTTTAAATACACGAAGTTTTTCTCCCTTTTCGTGGCCAAGGACACGGGCTTCAACTTTGACGTGATCCAAATATGGAGTTCCGATCATTACTTTTTGCGCCTCATCGTCGGCATAAAGCAGCACATGATCAATCTTGATGTTTTTACCTTCTTCCATATCAAGATGATCGACTAAAAACTCTTCTTTTTCTCGAACCATATATTGGGTGGAACCGATCTGTATAACAGCGTACATGTGGAAAGTCGTTAAATTAAGCCTCAAAAAGGTACTCACTTTGAAGGGAAAAAGCAAGCCTTTTAATGAGAAAAAACATTTTGGGCTTCTTGAACGCCTTTTTTTAGTGCCATATGAATTGCGGAAACGGCCTTTTTAATCAACTCTTCAACTTGGGGACGTTCTTCATTTCGAAATGATTCCAGCACAAATCCTGCTGTATTTTGTTGAATGGGTGCGTGCCCTCCTCGACTTTCAATGCCTAGTCGGAAACGCGGAAAATCCCCGGATCCTAACGTTTGGGTTAATGATTTCATCCCATTGTGTGTTCCTGCTGAGCCTGATTCTCTAATTCTTAAAGTCCCTAAAGAAATATCGATGTCATCGTACAGCACCCAAATATCCGAGTCCTTCACCTTGTAAAATTGTTTTAATAATTGGATGGCTTCCCCGGAAAGATTCATGAAAGTTTGAGGTCGTACCAACACGATTTTTTCTTCTTGTAAATCTCCTCTCGATACCTCTGCTTTGAATTTAGTTTCATGTCGGAAAGAAGGGAATTTCAATTTTTCCCGTAACCCATCCACCGCCATAAAACCTATATTGTGGCGAGTCTTCTCGTACTGCTTTCCGGGGTTACCGAGTCCAACAATGATTTTCATAATTTTAAGCAAAAAGTACTTCGTTTCATTACCCTCGGAACTCAAAAACTCCCTCCCCAATCCGAATGAGGTCGCCCACTGTAGCCCCTTTCTTGCGCAATTGAGGGGTAATACCCATTTTCTTCATGATGTCATAAATCCGCGCCATTGCGGCATCATTTTCTAGTGGTGACATCACGACGATCTGCTCAATCCTTTTTCCCGTGACTCGGAAGGCGCGGGGGGCACCTTCTTTTTTTCGTTTTGGGATTTCTTCTTCAATGGAAAATCCACGATTTCCTTCTTCAAGATGAGGACGAAACACGCGATGAACCTCCTCCGTAATGACTGGAGAAGCCTTTTGAGCTTTTCGTATTTTTTGAACTTCTTTGAACAAATAGAAAACCAATTCCGAAAGTCCTTGTCCGGAAATTCCTGAAATGGAAAATAAGGGCAGTTTGGATTTTTTCTTTCGAACCAAGAAGGATTTGAGTTCTTTCATTAAATAATCAGCGGTTTCTTGGTCTAACGTATCCATTTTGTTTAATACCAGGATTTGTGGTCGTTTGGCCAATTCGGGATCATACAATTTCAGCTCATTCATGATTACCTCGTAATCTTTGAATGGATCCACGGATTGACAGTCCAAGAGATGAACCAGAATCGAAGTGCGGGACACATGCCGCAAGAATTCATCACCCAATCCTTTTCCCTGATGAGCTCCTTCAATCAGTCCCGGAATATCCGCCACCACAAAAGTTTGTTCGGCGGAGCCTCCCCAACGCGATAACGCGACTACTCCCATATTGGGGATTAAAGTGGTGAAGGGATAATCGGCAATTTTAGGTTTGGCATCCGTGATTCGTGAAATCAAAGTCGATTTGCCTACCGAAGGCAATCCAATCAATCCCACATCGGCGACCATACGCATTTCCAATCGAATTTTTATTGATGCCCCGGGTTCTCCTTTTTCGCCAAACAAGGGCGCTTGACGAACACTGGAAACAAAGTGGGCATTTCCAAATCCTCCTTTTCCTCCTTCTAAGAACACGACTTCTTGGTCGGAATCCACCAAGTCAAACAGTAATTTATTTTTTCCCTGGTCATACACCAAGGTTCCTGGCGGAACATTTAAAATAAGATCTTCGCCCGCATGGCCCGCTTTATTAAAACGATGCCCGTCTTGGCCAGGTTCTGCTTTCCAAATGGACTTTTTTCGCAAATGGATCAAGCTATTGAGATTGGGGTCTACTTTAAAAATGAGATGTCCCCCTCGTCCGCCATCCCCTCCATCAGGGCCGCCTC